>Ga0074046_10004816_pt1 | contig 10912 bp, 10 predicted proteins | sample BogForMeECP23OM3_FD_94441 | JGI IMG/M metagenome (GOLD analysis project Ga0074046, IMG submission 94441) | Bog forest soil microbial communities from Calvert Island, British Columbia, Canada - Bog Forest MetaG ECP23OM3 | ecosystem: Environmental > Terrestrial > Soil > Wetlands ...
CATCCCGGACAAATCCTGTTGCAGGACTTTCTAGTGCCTCTGGGACTGACCCAGGCTGAATTATCGAGATCGCTCGCCATACCGTTGAACCGGGTGAATGAGTTGGTACGGGGAAAGCGAGGGATCACGCCTGAGACTGCACTTCTTCTGGCCGGATACTTCAAGAACTCCCCCGAGTTTTGGATGAATTTGCAGAGCGCACACGATCTCACGCGAGCCCTTCATGAGATGCATAGACGCCCTCCGACATCTTTGCGGGGGGGGCGTCGTCGTTCCATGGGCGCGGATTAACTTCGGAGGCTCTTCAATATTGTTTTTCGGTTTAGATTATTCGGCCACGATTGCAATTTCCGCCGCATTCGCCGCATCAATAATCTTGTCGCCGTCCAGCAGCAGGCACTTTCCCGCGTCCAGTGCCAGACAGTTTGCGCCCGCGGCCTGCATCACCTCAATCGTCTTCAATCCGATCACGGGCACATCGAAGCGCATATCCTGATTGGGCTTCGCAATCTTTACCACGGTAAGAGCGCGGCTGAGAGTAGATCCTTCGCCGTGCAGCGAACCCATCACTTTTCCGGCGCGCTCGATAGTGGCATCGGTTCCCTCCATGGCTTCCACTGCCACGCAAGCCGATTCGGCGATAACGACGGTTTGGCCAATGTCATATTCAGCGAGTTGGCGGGCCACCGAGCGGCCATATTCGACGTTCTTCCGTTCCTGCTCGGTGGGCGCGCAGCGCGTCAGCACTCCCGACTTCACCAGCAGTGGCTCCAGCAGCCAGGTGGAATTTTCCAGCGTGATGCCTTCGTCGGCTAAAACTTTAGCGATGGCGCCGAGCAGGCTGTCTGTATTGCGGGTGGTCAGCGAAAGCAAGAGCTTGGCCAGACGCCAGTCCGGCCGGATGGCGGAGAAAATCTGCTTGTGCTTCACCTGCCCCGCCATGATGGCGCGGCGCACGCCTTCCCGCTGGAAGGTTTCGATCATCTTCGAGAGTTCGCCGAGCGAGAGCCAGTGCGTTGAGGCCGCACCTCGAGTTTCGATCTCAGGAGCGGTTTCTTCCGTGATAGCGATGACCACAACTTCGTATCCCGCCGCACGCGCTGCATCGAGCACGAGAAATGGGAACTTGCCGTTGCCGGCGATAAGGCCGATGCGCATAGCAGTGGCCAGTGGTCAGTGCTCAGTCAGTGATCAGTGGTCTTACTGAACACTGATCACTGACCACTGACCACTTACTTAATCACTCCTCGCTCCGACGCTTCGATGAATCGGATCAGCATATCCACATCCTCACCGCGATCTGGCTCCGACTTCAGCTTCTCGAGTGCCTGCGACGTGTTCATCTTGGAAGCCAACAAAGTTTTATAAGCATGGTGAATCTTGCGAATGCGTTCAGACGAGAAGCCGCGGCGCTCGAGGCCTACTTTGTTCATTCCGTAAGCGTGCGTGTTACGCGCGGCGGACGTCATCGAAAAGGGGAGGACGTCCTGCGTGATGGTGGTGCCGCCGCCGATATAGGAATGAGCGCCGATGCGTACGAACTGATGCACCGGGCACAGCGCACCGACCACCGCCCACTCTTCCACCGTCACATGTCCGCCCAGCGTCGCTCCATTCACCAGCATGCAGTGGTCGCCGATGATACTGTCGTGTCCGATGTGGGCGTAAGCCATGATCAGAGTGTGGCTGCCCACTTTTGTGAGTCCCCCGCCTTTGACCGTGCCACGGCTGATAGTTACGCACTCGCGAATCTCGTTGTGGTCGCCGATTTCGAGCCGCGTCGGCTCGCCCTGGTAGGTCGTATCCTGCGGCGCCATGCCGATGGCGCAAAAAGGAAAGAAGGAGTTGTCGGCTCCAATTCTCGTGGGCCCTTCGATGGCGACGTGCGATACCAGACGGCAATCCTCGCCGAGTTCGACTTCCGGGCCAATTACGCAATATGGACCGATCCCGCAGGAAGCTGGAACTTTGGCTCGGGGATCAATCATTGCGGTGGGATGGATTGCCGCGGGATGAGCGTTCATGGTCGCTTCACGGAATCATTCCGCGCTTTCGCCGCCGTTAAAACCGTCGCCGCGCCCGCGAGAACTGGCGATGAGCTGGCAGGAAACCGTGGCTTCTGCCACGCGCTTGCCTCCGACCAAAGCGACTCCGTGCATCTTCGCCGCAGTCATGCGGGGGATCACTCGCCAGCCCTTCACTTCCACCTCGATTCGAAGTTGATCTCCGGGACTCACCGGACGGCGGAACTTGGCGCGGTCAATGCCGGTAAATACCATCACTTTATTTTCGCGATCTTCGACTTCGGTTAGCAGCAGCGCGCCCCCGGCCTGCGCGATGGCTTCCACAATCAGCACGCCGGGCATGATTGGCAATCCGGGAAAATGGCCGTTGAAAAAAGGCTCGTTGATAGTGACATTTTTGATCGCCACAATGCTTTCTTTGCGTTTCAATTCCAGCACACGGTCGATCAGCAGGAACGGGTAACGGTGGGGCAGGATTTTCAGGATTTCGTGAATATCGAGTGCGATCTTGGGAGCGGACTCCGGCTGATCGTTCACGGGTGGAGTGGTCTCAATCATGGATTCGTCTCAAACAGCCTGAAGATTATACTGTACCGCGTTGCCTTCACGGCGAAGCAAACTCTAATCGGCAAAGGGGAAATGTGCCCGGAAAGAAAAAGATCAAGTCTACGAGCGCGCCTGCAAATCTCTGGCGAGACCGCTTGCGGTACTTCGAAGAGCGTCAAGACCAGATGCTCGAGACCATCCGCGAATTGGTGGAAATTGAATCCCCCAGCGACAACAAGCCAGCGATCGACCGGATCGCGACGCTCCTCGCGCGAAGGTTTGAAGCGCTGGGCGGACGGACCAAATTCCATCGCAGCATCGATTTCGGCGACAGCCTGCAGGTCGACTTCGGTGCCAAAGTCTCGGGAGAAGGAGCGCGAGAGCCGGTTTTGCTGCTGGGACACTACGACACGGTTTATCCGTTGGGCACGTTGGCGAACATGCCGTGCCGGGTCGAAGGTGGGCACCTCCTCGGACCCGGCGTTCTCGATATGAAGTCGGGCATCGCGCTGATGCTTTACGCCATCGAGGCGCTACAGGCGTGGCACGGGGAATTGCCTCGTCCAGTCACGGTCTTTCTGGTTTCCGATGAAGAAGTTGGCAGCCGCTCCTCGCGAAAAATCACCGAAGCGTTGGCCAAGAAATCAGCTGGAGTGCTGGTGCTGGAGCCCGCCGCCGGACTTCGCGGCGCCGTGAAAACCGCACGCAAAGGCGTCGGCGAGTACGCGCTGCGAGTAAGAGGCGTCGCGGCCCACGCAGGCCTCGATCCGGGAAAAGGGCACAGCGCAATTCTCGAACTAGCGCGGCAAATCGCGGTCATCGCAAAGTTCAATGATCTACGGCGAGGATTGTCCGTGAACCCGGGGGTGATTGCCGGCGGAACGCGCACGAATGTGATCGCGGCCGAGGCATCTGCCAATATCGATGTGCGCATCAGGCGGGCGAAGCAAGCATCCGCCATCGATCGTAAATTTCACTCGCTCAAGCCCATCGACAAACACTGCAAGCTGGAGATCACGGGCGGTGTGAACCGGCTTCCAATGGAGCGAACAGTGGGAGTGGCCGCTCTGTACAAAAAGGCGCAGGGAATTGCCAGCCGCGTGGGATGGAAGCTTGAAGAGGCTGCCGTAGGCGGCGGCTCCGACGGAAACTTTACCGCCGGCATGGGGATTCCAACGCTGGATGGTCTGGGCGGTGTGGGCGATGGGGCGCATGCTGTGCATGAATTCATCGTAATTTCTGAACTGCCACGAAGGGCACTGCTATTGGCGGGAATGATCGAAAGCGTTTAGGGCCTCTTCTTTGACTCCGCAGTGCGGCTAGCCTAGAATTTTCTTGGTGCCCTCGGCTGGTTTACCAGGCGGTGGATGATGGCCTGAAATGGAGGAGTTATGGGTGAGTTTTCGCCGTTCCACTGGCTCTTAGTAATCGCGATCGCCCTTCTGCTCTTCGGGACCAGCAAGTTTGCCGCGGTCGGCAAGGGTATTGGCGAAGGCATCCGCAACTTCAAGGCCGCGATGAAAGACGGGGAAGAAGGCAAGAAAGAAAAGAAAGAGGAAGAAAAGAAATCCTAGCCACCAGATTTCTTGCTTTTCCCGACGCTTCTACTGCCTGTCAAACCGCTCCCCGTTCGCGCAGCATGGCATACACCAGTGCCACCGGCAGCCCCACAACATTGCTATAGTCGCCCTCGATACGCGGGATCCAGCGCGAGGCGATGCCTTGGATCGCATACGCGCCAGCCTTGTCCATGGGTTCGCCGGTTGCGACATAAGCGTGGATCTCCTTATCGGAGATTTCACACATGGTCACAAGCGTAATCTCGGAAGAGGACCTGGTTTCACTGGCAACCGGGCCCACTAGGCACACACCCGTGATCACTGAGTGGGTGCGTCCTGACAGAAGCCGTAACATTTGAACCGCATCTTCCTCGTCGCGTGGCTTGCCAAGAATCGTGCCATCGACCACGACAATCGTGTCCGCTCCCAAGACGAAATTCTGCGGCCTGCTCTTAAACACTGCCAGCGCCTTTTCCTCCGCCAACCGGTCGGCACAGTGTTGCGGAGACTCGCCGGGAGTCGGCGTTTCATCGATGTCAGCGGATTGAACAGTGAACGCAATCCCTGCATTGCGCAGCAACTCCTGGCGGCGAGGCGATGCGGAAGCGAGGATGAGCATGCTATCTGATTCCGACCAGCCCGCGCACCGACTCAATCAGCTTTGCCGAATCGTATCCCACTCCATCTTTGAATACGATTTCGGTGCTCTCAATGTCTTCAATCTTCTTCGAAGGATCGCCCTTGATGATCGCCAAGTCCGCTTGCTTGCCGGCCGCAATTGTGCCGATGTGGTCTAGTTCACCCAAATACTGTGCGCCATTGTAAGTTGCGATGTGAATCGCTTCCAGCGGCGTGAATCCCGCCTCCACCAACAGCTCGACTTCTCGCTGATCGCCGAATCCAGCCAGATCTCCTCCGATTCCTGTTGGATCTTCCCCCGCCAGCAGCAACCCTCCGGCTTTCACAAACGCTCGCTCAAATTCCTTCTCCTGCCCGAACATTCGGCTCCATGGCTGCGGCCGCACCTCCCCACTCTTTGGATCGCGCGACGGAAGATCGAATTGCACCCGAGTTTCCAGATAATCGAGGCGCGCTTCATCCGACATCGCGCTCAGAACTCTCGGCTGCAGCGGCGCCTTGTTGGGCACGAAGAGCTCAAACACCGGCAGCGTCGAGGTGACCGCAACGTGATGCGCCACCAGATCCTGAATCATCTGCTGAATTGCCGGATCGCTCACTTGCATCTTGCCCAGGCTTGCAACCACCTCGGCCATGGAAGCCAACGAGCCGCTCGGGCATTGGTCCGGTTTTTTGCCGGGGAAAAATTCCGTGTCCACGGTAATGCCGTGCTCCAGATCATCAATGCCAAGCTCCGCCGCTTCGCGAAAACCAATGGAGCAAAGATGTCCTGTAACCTTCAGGCCGCGCTTATGCGCTGCACCGATTGCGGCCTTGAGTACGGCTCGCGAGAGAAAGTTGTACGCCTTGAAATTGTCCACTCCGCGGTCCGCCCAGAAATTCACGGTGGCCACGGCCTCTTCCGGCGACCTCAAATATGTCATCTGTGGCGCCCAACTGCCGGGCCCTTCCAGATAAGGCCCGGTCACGTGCATGTGAGGTCCGGCGGTCTCGCCGTCATCGATTTCTCTTTTCAGCGCCAGATCCATATAGGGTTCAATGCTGCCCGCAGTGCGAACCGTGGTGACTCCGCCGGCCAGATAGAGCCGCGGAAAGCTGATCGGCATCTCGTGAAAAATCGCGTCTCCAGCCGGATAAAACATGTGCTCGTGCATCCCGACCAGCCCGGGAATCACGCTGTATCCCTTCAGATCAAGCACCTGCGCATCTTTCGGAACATTCGCCGCCGAAGCGTCGGCAATCGATTCAATTTTCCCTTTATTCAAAATAATCGTCTGATCCTCACGCGCGGCCGCTCCGGTTCCGTCGATGACGCGCACATGCGTCAGTGCGATCATGGGCGCGTCAACCTTCACAAATACGCGTACCTGCGGCGACGGAGTTTGGCCCGATGCAACTGAAATCGCCGTCAGACTGCAAGCCAATACGAAAGCTAACTTCGGCATGAGTGTCACCTCGCGTGGGAAAATCTGGTCGAAGGATTGTAGCGGATGCGAGACGCGGTCTGTGAGCATTCCTCCAATACCGCCATGCTGAGCGAGGATTGAGCTTCGCGATTGCGAAGCACCAACCGCAGTCGAAGCATCCCTGCGCGGGCACGGCGCGAGGAGAAAGAGTGGAACGCCTACTCCCAGACGTCAGCCTCTAGCCTTCTGCTCTTCTCCTCGAGGCATCGCAAGTTGAACGTGATCGATCGCGGTGAACGAAGCTTCGGTCATGCTCCCATGCTAGCTGAGTAGCCCGTCAGGGAGAACCGCTTCCCGCCTGCTAAAATCAAAGGTTAGCCTTCATCCTATGGACGCCGCCTTCATCCGCAACTTTGCGATCATCGCGCATATTGACCACGGTAAATCCACGCTGGCAGACCGCCTGCTGGAGTTGACCGGATCTCTCACCGCGCGCGAGATGCAGGCGCAGGTGCTCGACTCCATGGACCTGGAGCGCGAGCGCGGCATCACGATCAAGGCGCACGCCGTGCGCATGGTGTACACCGCGCACGATGGCCAAACCTACCAGCTGAACCTGATCGACACCCCCGGCCATGTGGATTTCTCTTATGAAGTCTCGCGCTCGCTGGCCTCATGCGAAGGCGCGCTGCTAGTGGTCGACGCTTCGCAGGGTGTGGAAGCCCAGACCCTCGCGAATTCTTACTTGGCCATCAATCACGGCCTCGAAATCATTCCTGTCATCAACAAGATCGATCTGCAAAGCGCCGATATTCCACGCACCAAAGAAATGATTGAAAGTGCCGTGGGCCTGGACGCATCCGATGCCGTGTTGATCAGCGCAAAAACCGGCCAGGGAGTACCCGACGTACTGGAAGCGATTGTGAAGCGTGTGCCTCCGCCGAAGGGCAATCCCGACAACCGGCTGCAGGCGCTGATTTTCGACTCCTGGTTTGACGCTTACCGCGGCGTTGTCGTGTTGACGCGTGTCTTCCAGGGAACGCTACGCAAGGGACAAAGAATTCGTCTATGGTCGAATGGGACTACCTTCGATGCGGAAACTCTCGGCGTGCTCACACCCAAGCCGGTGGAGATTGATGAACTGAAAGCTGGCGAAGTCGGATTTCTCATAGCCAACATAAAAAATGTCGCCGACACAAAAATTGGCGACACCATCACCGACAACGCTAACCCCGCCTTCGATGCTCTTCCGGGCTTTGAAGAGATCAAGCCCATGGTGTTCGCCGGCCTCTACACCGTCGACGCTCACGAACACACACGCCTGCGCGAAGCACTGGAAAAATTGCGGCTGAATGATTCTTCATTTTTCTTCGAGCCGGAAAGCTCCGTTGCGCTTGGATTCGGTTTCCGTTGCGGCTTTCTCGGCCTCCTGCACATGGAGATCATCCAGGAGCGACTGGAGCGCGAGTTTGCCCTCGAACTCATCACTACCGCTCCCGGCGTGCGTTACAAGATCACCAAGACCGACGGCGAATTGATCGAAGTCGATAATCCTTCGCGCTGGCCCGATCCCAGCGAAATCGACAAAATTCAGGAACCCGTCATTCTAGCCACGATCCTGACCAACGAAGAGTACGTGGGCGGAATTTTGAAACTGGTCGAGGACAAGCGCGGCAAGCAGAAGACCTTCGAGTACGTCAGTTCGTCGCGGGTGATGTTGCACTATGAGTTACCGCTGAATGAGATCGTGCTCGATTTCTATGATCGGCTCAAGTCGGTCTCGCGCGGTTACGCTTCGCTCGATTATCACCTCGCCGACTATTGGGAGTCGCCCATGGTGAAGCTCGACATCCTGGTGGCCGGTGAACCGGTCGATGCGCTTTCCATCATTGTGCATCGCGATTTCGCCTACGAGCGAGGCAAAGCGCTGGTTTCGAAAATGAGGCAACTCATTCCGCGGCAGATGTTCGAAGTTCCCATACAGGCATCGATCGGCGCGAAGATCATCGCCCGCGAAACCGTCTCCGCCATGCGAAAGAATGTCCTGGCGAAATGCTATGGCGGCGACATTTCGCGCAAACGGAAGCTGCTCGAAAAGCAGAAGGAAGGCAAGAAACGAATGAAGCGCATCGGCCGCGTCGATATCCCCCAGGAAGCTTTCCTGGCGGTTCTGAAAGTCGGCGAGGACAGCGATTAGGTGGTTATCGCCAAATCGCGCTAGTTCCTTCGGAGGTCCAATACACGCGGAGCTAAGGGCCTCAACTGACCGATCAAAAACGCCGAAATGTGCAAATCTCCGAAACGGGAATCCGATTACCAGTTCCTGGCGCTTCGCATGTTAATCTCAAGTGAATTGCCTAACTGGTTATCATTCAGGGCCTTACAGGTCGAAAAAAGCTGGCTCGGGGTACATCCCACTTAAGTTTGCCGCTAGAAAAAATCGCGCCGTCAGCAATTCCACAAGCTTTTCCACAGCGTCGCACGGTCCTGCAACTCAACGCTCATAAGGTACTTACGACTCGAAACTACAGGTATCCCTGTACGCGACATGCGTTAGTCTTCCGGCGGCAGGCCGCCTTCGACCATCGTCTCGAATCGGGTGCAGCTTTTCAGGAACGCCAGATTGACCCGGCCGATGGGACCGTTGCGTTGTTTGGAAATAATGATCTCCGCCTTGCCTTGCAGGTCGGGATCGTCCTGCTTGTAAACCTCTTCGCGGAAGATGAACATCACCAGATCGGCATCCTGCTCGATCGATCCCGACTCACGCAGATCGGCGAGTTGCGGACGATGATCTCCCCCGCGGCTCTCCGGAGCGCGGCTCAACTGCGAGAGCGCGATGACGGGAACGCTCAGCTCTTTGGCCAGCGCTTTCAGGCCGCGCGAGATTGCCGACACTTCCTGGGTTCGATTCTCATAGCGCTTGCTGCCGCCGGACATGAGCTGCAGATAATCCACAATGATCAGGTCGAGCCGGCTCTGCGACTGCTTCAAGCGCCGCGCCTTGGCTCGCATCTCGCTCAACGAAATTCCCGGCGTGTCGTCGATGAAAATAGGCGCGTGCGCCAACTGCTCCATCGCCCGTACCACCTTGCGCGTGTCATCCTGCCAGAGCGACCCGGTACGCATTTTGTGCGCATCCACTTTTGCTTGTGAACACAGCAAGCGCATTAACAGCGCCTCGCGGGACATCTCCAGCGAAAACACTCCCACCACCTGCTGATCTTCCACTGCGGCATTCTCGGCGATGTTCATCGCGAACGCCGTCTTGCCCATCGACGGCCGCGCCGCTATGATCACGAGGTCGGAACGTTGCAACCCGCTGGTCATTTCATCGAGATCCGTGTAATGCGTCGCGAGTCCTGTAATGCGCTGCCCGCGTTGCAGGAGCGCGTCGACGGAGCCGAACGACTCGCGCACGATCTCCTGCACGCCCATGAACCCGCGCCCAATGCGCTTCTCCGAGAGCTGGAAGATCGCCGCTTCTGCGTCGTTCAGAACTTCTTCGGCGGCATCGGACTGATCCGCCGCCCGCGCGATCGCCGTATTCGCCGCGTGAATCAGCCCGCGCAACAGCGCCTTGTCGCGCACGATCTTGACGTAGTGCTCGATGCTCGGGCGGTCCGGGACGCCATCCAGCAGGCTCGACACGTAGCCCACATCGCCAATCGCCTGCAGATCCTTATGCCGATCCAGTTCCTCGATCAGCGTGATCATGTCAATCGGACGCGAGGATTCCGCCAGATCGACCATGCGCCCGTAAATCCGCCGGTGCGAATCGAGCGAGAAATCTTCGATCCGCAAATGCTCGGCGGCCTGGTTATAGGCAAAGTTATCCAGCAGGATCGCGCCCAGAATCGAGCGCTCGGCTTCTACGTTCGCGGGAAGAGTGCTGAGGTTGTAGTCAGTGGTCGCCAAGGTCTTGATCTGTTCCCAATCTTTCGAAATGCAAACCGAACCCTACCCGCATGCGCCTTGTGAATGCGAGGCGCATCCTCTGGAAAACCAAGCTCCAATTGCAAAAAATTCGGCGGTGCCGGGCGCGTGCAAAACGCGGCATTCCATGCGTTTAATGGCAGGAGAACAAATAGCGAATACAAAGTCAAGGGACAAAAAATGCGGCCCGAGGGCCAGCCACCCTCAAGCCGCATCGTTCGTAGACCTTCGAAGCTGCCTTCCGCCGCTTAAAGCAGCGGAACGACGGCAACGGTCAGGCAGAGCTCGCGAGAGCGCAGCACTTACCGTTGCGGTTGCGCAAACGGTGATTCAGAATCGCCGCTCGACAACTCCCGCGGCAGCAAGCGGTCCAACCCAGCTCAGAGAGCGGGCGGGGAGGAAGCCGCAATGCCTGGGCAACCAGCACGCACTCACGCACGTTCGGTTCCCCCCGGCAATTCACCCTCGAGAATTACCGGCTTGCCGCTAGCTTCGCCACAATCATCGTTTCGGCGAGCCTCGGAAGGTCTAACGTTTTCGGTTCACTCACTCTGCGGCAGATCGTGGCGAGTCGCAACAGCAAATCGTTTCGCTCTTGTGCAGAAACTGTGGACGATGAGACTTCCTTGTGGAAGGCTGAGGAAAAGCTCGGAGAATTGTCAAAGGCCTAGCGTTCAGAAAAAAAGGCACGACCGAAGCCGTACCCTCTTAAAATCCGTGTTGATCCGTGCAAATCCGCGGCTAGTTTCTAGTCCCTCACTCCATCCATAAACGCCCGCAGCTTCCGCGAGCGCGACGGATG
>Ga0074046_10004818_pt1 | contig 10911 bp, 14 predicted proteins | sample BogForMeECP23OM3_FD_94441 | JGI IMG/M metagenome (GOLD analysis project Ga0074046, IMG submission 94441) | Bog forest soil microbial communities from Calvert Island, British Columbia, Canada - Bog Forest MetaG ECP23OM3 | ecosystem: Environmental > Terrestrial > Soil > Wetlands ...
ATTCGAGAGTGGGGCGGTGGTTGAGATCCTCTCGCTGCGCCTGGCTGCCGCAGGCAAGCTCAGGATTATGCGGTTGCATAAGGCAAGAAAAAACCCGAGGAAGAAGAAATTTGCGCTTGCGGGTCTAAAGACCCGCGGCCACATGGTTTGGGAAAGGCGTCAAAGAAAAATACAAGATCATGAGAACCCAAGACCCACCCTCAAAAAACGAGGATGGGGCACCCGGCGATGGTTTCGGCACGACTGAAGCCGTGCCCTGACGGCGGCCACATGGTTTGGGACGCGGAGAAAACGCAGGAAAAACGAATTCACAGGGGCGCACAATTTTCCACAGATTTTGGACTTACGGTGGGGAGCGCCGGTTCGTAGAATGAGCGAACACTGATTTTTGGGGGGTGAGTGATGCTGTTCGCCACGGTGACGCGGGGAAAAAATTCAGGAGCGCGATTGGTGCCGCACCGGTTTAAGGACAATCGCTACCGCGTGCAGTTGGGAAAAGAAGGACCATATATTCCGGTGACGGATGCCCGGGAAATTCCTTCGTACCTTGCGAATGGATATTCGCTGCTGATGAGCAACCAGGAGCGTTCCCCGAGCCTGATCCGGCCGCAGTCGATTCATGGATGGAGCATGAACCCGAAGGATTTGTTCTTCCCCGCGCTGTAACTTGAAATTGTTGTAGCAGCGAATTTGCAGAAACTACTCGTCGCCGTCACCATCGTCGAAATCTTCGTCGGAGTCGGTGGCGGCTTGATCGTCCGTAGGCCAATCCTCGAAATAATTATTCAAAACGAAAAGCTCGTGAGCCAAGACGGTTGTTTCGCCGGTGGCTTCTGAGAGTTCGCGCGCGGCGACAAGGCCTACGTCGATGCTGCGGCGTTCGCCATCTGTGGGAGTGCGGCCGTTGGCGGACCAGCGGCGCATGGCATCGAGTTGCTTGTTGATTGCATACCGAATGGAGTCTGCGGAATGACGGATGGGACAAAGAAGATATCCCTCAGCGGCTAAAGCCGCATGGACGTTGCGATGGTTACGGCACGGCCCTTCGCGGACCAGGGTAAACTGAAGCCGTGCCCTGACGGAAGAATGGGGCGAAGCCTACGGCGGGAATTTATCGAGCCACATGACATAGGGAAGGCGTAAAAGAAAAATGGAAGATCAAAGATAGAACCAAGAAAACCCAAGACCCACCCTCAACAAACGAGGATGGGGCACCCGGCGAGGACGCGCTGAAAATCGACGCTGGAGTTGATTTCGCCGTAGGCACCGGCCATGAGGAAAGCTCCCTTTGCGGCGCCATCGAGGGACGCGGCGTTTCGCCGGAAAAAGTATACAACGGAAATATTGCGGGCTTAATGGCAGCGCCGGATGTTCATGGACGCGTGATGGAAGGTAAATTTTGCGCGGGGTGAAACGGCGCGATGCAGGAATTGTTGGACCTGACCTTTCGGGCAGTTACTCCCTCTGTCCGTTGGACTAGTTATCGGGCGCGGCAAGTGCAGCGATTTGTGCAGGCCGGCGTGGCTGAAGGTTCTCACAATGAAATCAACGGAAGGGTCTCCGTTGGATGGTGTGGCATGAGAACCATTGGCCTCTTGTTGATTGTTTGGGGAATGGCGTTGCTGTTGCCGAGCACGTCGGTATCGCAATCGGTGGTTGGGACGAAGGGGAGTCGCGCGGTGGAAGGAACGGTGGTGCTGTCCGGAGAGGAACGGCCGGTGCGAGATGCGCGCGTGGACCTTTATATGGGGGCGGCAGGGACGCCGCTCACGGCGGTGGCGGATGACGAGGGAAAATTCGGATTTGCGGAAGTGGCGCCGGGGACGTATCGAGTGATCGTGAGCGCGGCGGGTTGCGAGACATTGTATGAAACGAGCAAGCTGCCTGGGGGCGTGCCGCTGGTATACCGGTTGCGGCGGGCGGGACACATGCCGAATCCGCGGAACAATTCGGTGGTGTCTATCGAGGAGTTGAAGACGCCGGAAAAGGTGGAGAAGGCGTTTGAAAAAGGGACACGGTATTTGTTGAAGGGCGAGGTGGAAGCGAGCTTGCCGTATTTCCAGAAAGCGATCGAACAGGCGCCATCGTATTTCCGGTCGTACCACAATCTGGGGCTGGCGCATTACCAGTTGGGGCAATTCGATGCGGCGGAGCAGGATTTTCAGGAAGCGATTGATTTGAGTAATGGAGGATTTGCGCCTTCGTTGTTTGCGTTGTCGATGGTGTTCTACCAGCGGGCGGACTTCCGTCAGGCGGAAATGGTGCTGCAGAGAGGGTTGGAACTGGCCCCGGGCTCGGGAGTGGGGAAATATTGTTTGGCGCTGGTGCAATATTCTTTGGGGCGGACCACGGATGCGGAGAGAAGCGCGCTGGATGCGTTGCGGGTGGATCCTGCGGAGACGGACGCGTATGTGCTGCTGGGGCACATTCACGCGCGGGAACATAATCCGTACGCGGTGATGGCGGATGCGGAGGCGTATTTGAAGCTGGACCCGAATGGGAGTTTGCAAGGCGACGCCCGAGAATTGTTGATGAAGGCGCGGGAGGATGCGTCGCGGGTTTCGGCGGCGTTGCGTTAGGAGTGGAACGACGGAGACGTCGAGAATGCAGGGCCTAGACAGTTTCGGGTTTGGTGTTGGGACAAAGAAGATACCCTCAGCGGCCGAAGCCGCATGGACGTTGCGATGATTACGGCGCGGCTGAAGCCGTGCGCTCGCCAGGTATGGGGGACCAAGAAAACCCAAGACCCACCCTCAAAAAACGAGGATGGGGCACCCGGCATACGGCAGAAAACCTTGCGGGTCTAAAGACCCGCGGCCACATGCTCTGTGGAAGAGTCAACGAAAATGCCAGATTGCGTGAGCCCAAGACTCAGGGTAAAACGACAAGGATGGGCGAAAGAGAGATTCCTCGCTTCGCGGACTGCGCTCGGAATGACGGGTTGGGTTTCGGTCTGGAAGAAAGTACCCTCAGCGGCTGAAGCCGTGCGCTCCCCAGGTATGGGAGGAGATCGCGCAATCTAAAGAAAGACAGAAGCAAGAAACCTAAACCCAAGACCCACCCTCAAAAAACGAGGATGGGGCACCCGGCATACGGCAGAAAAGCAAGGGAGAAGAGCTTTCTGCTTGCGGGTCGAAAGACCCGCGGCCACATGCTAGCGGCTAGCCACATCATTTCGGGGGCGCTCACGGCACGGATGAAAGCCGCGCCTCTTCCTCTGTCAGCGTTTGCGAACACAAAGAAAACCGAAGACCCACCCTCAAATAACGAGGATTGGGCACCCGGCATACGGCAGAAAACCTAGGGAGAAGAACTTGTGCTTGCGGGTCTAAAGACCCGCGGCCACAGCGCCGTGGACTAAGCTTGGTAGGTTAGTTGGTAGCGTTGGTATTTGGCTTTGTGGCCGCAGTGGGGGCACTGGAGTTCGCTGCCACCTTCCGGGAATTCGGGCTTGGGAGGAAAGAACATCGCGAGACCGGATTCGTCGACGATGGAATGCTGAAAAGTTTTGTTGCAGTTCACACACTCAAGTTGCCAAATCGCCATTTGGGGCCCCACTTGCTAAACACCTGTCACTCTCAGTAATACGCCGCCAGAGGAGCAATCGCTGTAGGGCAAAGCTGGTATTTTCACGCGAGGAGAACCCCTTAGCTTGCGCGATTCCATTTCTCGACCCAATGCTTAACTTTGGAGAGGCCCAAACATTGGCCGGACCAGCCGCACTCGCATTGGAGGGAGAAAGAATGGGCGTCGACTTCCTCGAGGCTGGCTTGGTCGCTGGGATAAGGAGCGAGGAGCGGCTCGCCGTGTTGCGGGCACCTGAAAAGAAGGACGTGGATATAAGCGAATTTGTCGGTTGCGTAGTTGTTGTCCATAGAGAAAGGATACGCGTGAGGAGGAGAAGGCTGAATACATCCAGTCGGTAAAAAAACGGAGAAATGCACGTTAGAAAAAAGGGCGGGTGGATTAGAAGAAATCACTTGGAGATAAGTGATAGAAACGGAGAGGGATAGAGGGGAAGGGGTACGAGGCGCACGGGAGTGTCCTTAATATTGTAGCGGTAACGGCACGGGAAACCTCCAGAGAAAGATAAACCTGAGAAAACCCCAAGACCCACCCTCAAAAGACGAGGATGGGGCACCCGGCAAGGCGCAAGCTGACAAAGGGAGCGCCTCGGAAGGCGGTCCCTACAAAGACGAAAAGCCCTGACGATGTTGCGCGGCAGGCACGGTTGCATACGGCAGAAAACCAGGGGAGAAGAATTTGTGCTTGCGGGTCTAAAGACCCGCGGCCACATGGTTTGTGGAAGGCGTCAAAGAAAAATGTAAGATCGCGAGCGCAAGAGTCATGCTCAAACAACGAGGATGGGTATCGGCCGAAGAGAGATTCCTCGCTGCGCGGACTGCGCTCGGAATGACGGGTTTGGTTTCGGTCTGGAAGAAAGTACCCTCAGCGGCTGAAGCCGTGCCCGCTCTTGGAATGAGGGGACCAAGAAAACCCAAGACCCACCCTCAAATAACGAGGATGGGGCACCCGGCAAGGCGGTGGGGAAGACTGCGCGGGGGACGCAGAACAATGTGTTGTCGTTTCCGGGCAGAATTAAAGCCGCGAAGCATGCGGGTTCGCGGTGAGCCGGACCTGTGAAATGGGCAGGTTGTGGGGATACTTGGCGTGATGGGCGTGGTGGGCATCACGGTAGCGGGTGATGGCGGGCATTGTGGGGTGTGGCGCACGGGGGCAGCATACGGGCATGGATCATGTCGTGTGCACGATGGTGCGGTGGACTGCGCGGGGACTGGCGCTGCTGATTGCGGGAGGATTTTTGGTGTTTCTCGCGGGAGAGCCTGTGGGTCCGCTGGGAGCGATTCATTTTCGGGAGTGGGTGGGTATGGTGCTGATCTTCGGGACGGTGGCGGGGATGCTGCTGGCCTGGAAGTGGGAGTTTCCGGCGGCGCTGATTTCCATGTTTACGCTGGCAGCCTTTGCCGCCGTGGTGCACATGCAGAACTACGCGGTTCTGGCGATCGCGGCAATTCCTAATATCTTGTTTCTGCTGGACTGGAAGCTGAGACGCTTGCATCCCACGCGGATGTCGAAGACGGCGTAAGAGTTCAAACTTCCCTTCCCAACTCCGCTACGGCGCATTCGCTTCTTCGGGGATCAGCTTCACCACTACAGTTTTCTTTGCGACTTCCTCCAACTGTACCTTTTCACCTTTACCTTCGTACTTCTTGGCAAACTCCGGCGAGCGGTAATTTTCCTGCATCTCCTCAAACGCCAGGACGCGAAATTCGCCTGGATTCATGCCGCGTATGACGAAGTGTCCGCTGTCATCGGTTTGAGCGAATTGATAGGCGTCTGGGCGGCCGAGTTTTCCCGAGGCTGGAATGGTGACGACGTTCGCACCGGTGACCGGCTTCCCCTCCCGATCAACCACGGTTCCTTCCAGGCCCGCGCCCTTGGAGCTGACCACCACGTCCAGAACCGTGCCAGGACTCACGGCAAAGCCGGTATCGACCACATCGCGTCCACCGAGCAGGACGGATTTCGTATAGTAATCGCGGAATTTGTCGGACCGCGCGCCGACGGCTAACTGACAATTCACGGAGGGCGCATCCTTGATCTCGAAGGAGCCGTCTTCCTGGACGTCAGAGGGCTGGGCGAACTGGATCGGGAATCCCGCCGGCTCCTCCCCGCCTTCTGCCACCCTAAACAGGGTGACACTCAACTCGGACCAATTGATTTTCTCGTCGCCTGCGGCGCGAAACTTTCCGCTCACATCTCCACCGGCATCGATCTGGAGTTGCAAACCAATGACGTCCGAGCCATTCACTTCAATAGGAGTACGAATGGCTCGCATTTTCATCGAGGGCGTTTGTCCATTGCCGAAGGAAAACATGATGAGCTGTGCGTGGTAGGTGCCTGGGAGGACGTCCGGAAAATCAAATTTTCCACCTTCGGCCAAATTCTGTTCTTCGCCTTGACCGTTTTGCGACGACAAGATGAGCTGGGTCATTTGTGGAGAACCTATGCCCACGATGGTTCCGCTCACGCGAAAGGCGTGGCTGGCCTGTACGGCAAAATTCGCGGTCGCGGCGCCTCCGGCGGACACGTCCACGGCGGCGGCCTGACGCTCGTCCAGAGTGCCGGGAAAATAGGTTTTTACGTAGACGAGGCGATCCTTAGCCGAGTCCTTTTCGTTTGCGGCAGGCACCTGAGTTTTTGGGGGAGTCGCTTGGATCGTGTATTTTCCTGGCGGCACATCCGCGATGCGATATTCGCCCAAGTCATTGGTTGCTCCCCGGAGTAACGCGCCCTCACGCCATTTTGTGGCTCCCGAGGTGCTGGCAAGCGCCATGACGTCGACGCTCTGGAGGGGATCGCCTTCCAAGTCAACAATCTTTCCGGAGATCACGGCCGCCGCAAGCATCTGGAACACCAAGTCTTTGGTGTCTTGCCCAGCGGTGACGTGAATTGTTTTCTCTCGGGTCGCCTTGGTATCCGCAGCGTATCCGGAACGTTCCAAGCGCACCACATATTCTCCAGGCATTACATTTTCGATTTTGAACTGGCCAGCCTGGTCGGTGATCGCTTCGTACGGCTGAGGTATTTGGCCGGACCTGGAGATGAGCATCACTTTCACTTTGCGGATGCCTTGCCCACCCGGTTGCTGGACCACTTTGCCTTGAACGGTATTCCTGGTTTCATTGGCCGGCGGCGCCGGGGGTGCGGATAGCGGCGTGTCCGCTTGCCCGAGACAAATCCCGGTGCACAACCCGGAGCAAAGAACGGCGACAAGAATTCGACTCACACGGTTCATGGTGACCTCCGCCAGTGTTTCCTACCCGGTACGAGTTCGTAGCTTGTTTTATAACTGCCCATCTTATAACTAACGCACCGTGGGCGTAGCAATGACTTTGCGTGAAGTGCCATTGAGTGGAAACGGTGGGAATGGTCCGGTACGATGATGCGGGGCGAGGGACTGTAAGTTTTGACAATGCGCATGGGGAAAAGCACGGCGCATGCTGGCGCAAGGTGGAATCCGAGAGGGTTATAATGCGCTTTTTCGAGATTACGTTTAAGCCGTTCTTTGCGCTGACAGGGTTGGCGACAGCCCTGGGGGCTCTCAATGCTTTTTGGCCAAGATGGACGGTGGAAAACGTGGAGAAAATGCAGTTCGTGCGCGAGTACACCATCGTTGTGCAGCACTGGGGCATGATGCTCGGACTGGTGGGCGCGTTCATGATGGTCGCGGCGTTCAGAGCGGAGTGGCGAACGCCGATTCTGCTGTTCAGCGTTCTGGAGAAGGCCTTCGTCGTGTATCTGGTGCTGGTGAACGTAAGCGAGCCGTATGCGCAGGGCCTGAAGATAGGGGCCGCGATGGATGCAACGGTGGTTTTGTACACAATCGCTTACTTCGGGGTGTATGGTTTCAAGTCGTCCCCGAAGTGAGCTGACTGCGCAATTGCGCAAATAGAAGCGCGGTGGATGAAAAAGGAGAAGGCAACATGAGCGAGGAAAAAGGACAACATGCCGGCTTGAAGGAAAAAGCGGCACACGAGTTCAAGGAAATCACCATTGTGTTTTTGTATCTGGCGTTCTTCTTTTGCGCCCTGGCGACCTACAGCATGCTCTTGCTAAAGAGGTTTGAGATTTCGTATTTCAACTACGGCGCCGCGTTGCTCAACGCTCTTATCATCACGAAAGTGATTCTGATCGGAGAAGCGGCGCACGTGGGCAAGAAGCATGAAGCGAAGCCCTTGATCTATTCGTCTCTCTATAAAGCGTTTGTGTATGGGCTGCTGGTGTTCGGGTTTCATATTGTGGAGGAAGTGGTGAAACAGTTGATCCATAGAAAAGATATCGCGGGAGCATTTCACGACGCCGACTTGAACGAGGTGCTGGCCCGCAGCGTGGTGATCTTCGGCGCGTTCATTCCGTTCTTTGCGTTCCGGGAGTTGGGGCGGGTTTTGGGTCCAGAGAAATTGCGCGCGATGTTTTTCCGACCTAGTGCAACGGCGAAGCCTGAGTAGCAATGACCGCCAAGGAAGTTGCAGAGTTGCCGGTTGCGACCACGGGAGCGACTTCGGTTATTTCTGCCCAGGGCTCTCCGATGCGCGGTGCATACACTGAGAGGTAGTTTGGTGCTTCCCTGGATGACGGGATACTAGGGCGCGATTTGGATCGCTGGTGGCTTCCACGTGCCAGAACCCGCTGGAAGTATCGACGGCGGTGTTTCCTTTGGCCAGTACAGGCGCATCACCATATAAATCGGGCCATCTGGCGCGGGCAGCCAGTTTGACTTTTTGTCAGCTGCTGGTGCGTCCTTCTGTATATAAAGCGTGAGGGAGCCATCTTTGTTTTTCTTCATCTCTGGAATCATCGGCGAGTTGATGAGATAGCGATTAATCGGATTCTCGATAAGCAGTTGCGTTTTGCCATCGTACATCGTTACCGACCAGAACGCATTCACCGGGGGGGTATTGCCCGTTGGCAAAAGTAAGCGTGTAGTTGTGCTTGCTACCATCGAGCGGGTTTCCTGCCGAGTCGCTTTTCGCTAGTGGGTACACGGCTTCCTCAGCACTGTTGCCGTATATTCCTGCTAGCGCTCCAGCGGCACGCTGTAGCCAGTTGCCATTGAAAAATGCCCTATCGCCGAGAATCGACCCGATGAGCCATCCATTGACGTTCGTACCGATGTTATCTTTCAACTTCACGATTGAGTCGTAGCCTTCTTTGACGCCGAGGGCCTCCTCCGCCTTCTGTGCCTCGGAGAGTTTGTCGAGGTCAAATGGCTTGCCTGCCTCGATGCCAACAGTGGCCAACTTCGCTCGGAGTGCCTTCTCTTCCTCCACTGGCGGACAGAATTGCAGGACGAAGTTCAGGTACTTCGGGAACGGAAGCTTCATGTCGTCTTTCGAAAATGACGGGAAATCGATTGCAGGTGCTGGCGGCGGAGGGGGCTGTTTCAGGAACTGCGAGAGCGTCTGGACCTTGTAACCAGACTGGACCTTAACCACGTTTGGCATGTCCTTGGGGCCGAATAGCTGAGTCCGAAAGCCCACCAGACCAAACTGAGTCTCAGAATGAAATACCTTATTGATGCCCTTCGGTGTATCGCCCTTCCAATCGGGCCCAGCAACCATGTAGCAACCCGCGTCGTTGCCTGTAGCCCGGCTTCCGATGTAGCCGTAGTTGAATGTGTACATATCGACAAGCTGAACGTCGTAGTAGCGAGTCTTCTCTATCTTTGGGACGCACAACACGATAGGCTCCGCGCGCAGGTCCAGCCCAACGAATGAATATGGGGTGTCGCTGTTGGGTGTGACGATGGCCGTGTCTTTTGGCGTGAACACGCGGGCTTCATTGTAAATCTGGTTGAATGGTGCCTTGAACTGGCCCGAATTACGGTCTACGAAATACTCGTACATGACACCGTAGTTCATAAGCATGGGAAAAGCGTAGATGTAGGCGTCCTTCCAGTCGTTTTTGTGGGAGAGCGCTTCGCGGACCGGGCCGTTGTCTTTGGAGCAGGATGCGACGGAGAAAAACACCGCCAGTAAAACGGCAAACAAGAAGGTCTTCGTCTTCATTTGGCCTCTTTTTCTGAACGAGTTGGTGCTTGCGGCCAAGGTTATGAGAAGCGGTAGAGGGTTGCCATTGTCAGAAATGACAGAGGCGGGGGATCAGGGGCGATCCGTTGGATTAAGGCAAGTGGGATAGGCTCGTTCGAGGGGTATTTGCGTCATGACTTCCGCAAACAACGTCGCCGGGCTGAGATTTCACGGACAGTGGCTCTCTTGAGCGCCAACGGCCCGATTTGTTTGCCAGGACTTAGACCCTATACGGGTGGCTCATGACAGGTCAAAGCGCGGGAAAATGAATATTCAATTTATAGCAAACGAAGAGAACGAGAATCGCGGCAAGCGTAGATAAAAATGAGGCCGGCGGGATGATATCGTTCATTTGTGGGGCGCGAAAATATGTGGGCAACGCCGCCGCCGATGAGCGATCCGCTGATGCCGAGCACCACCGTCCAGAGAAGCGTTGTATGCACGTGCATCACCGATTTCGCGATGACGCCCGAGAGTAGCCCAATGAGAATGTAGCAGATCAAGTGAAACTCTTTGACCTGACCAGTTGACAAATGTCGAAGGCCCCCTGCCTTTAGAAGGGCAAGAACGTGGGGCACGCGACTCAGGGCAGTTTCAGGCGATCGCCTTCCTTGACGACCACATGTCTGCGCTGTCCCCGAAAGGTGTAATCGACTTTGAGGGTTTTGTCCGCCCCTTTGTTGGGATCTCCACCCATGTTGTCATTGGTGACCTTTACATCCAGTGTGCCGTTCGAAACCATGGCTTTAAGCCGGAGGGTTACGTCCTTCCCGGCTCCACTCTTGCCGTAGACCGCTTTATTGATTTGGAGCGGGCCACTCTGAGCGTGCACAAGTGTTGTCGAAACGAGTGCCGTTACGAGCAGTAAAGCAAAGATAGGGAAAACCGAACGAGCCATGCGCATGTCGATGTTCCTCTCAAACGGAAGCTGAGATCCGCTTATCCGTGAATGCACCTTTGATGCAGGCCTGATATAGCGTCAGAGAAGTCATCCACGTACAGACTCTATTGTCTTTCGAAGACACCGTCAAATGCATGAGCAGTGTCCGGTTTGCCGTGCTAATCGGGTTTCTCATGGTGGCGATACACGGTAGGAGTAGGCAGTGGGAAAGTTTTTCTGGTTCAACGCCGGATGGGGACGTGAGGCGAATACCGGCACGAACCTTACCGGTAAGCTCTATAAAAGAGGAAGTCAAGAAAAAACACTTCTGCGCTGGCTGGAAGTTTTCTTGCTTCGCAGCCCACTGGATTGAGCAAGATCTGTTCTGACCTGCCGCGCCATGTTCTCGGTTGCGGG
>Ga0074046_10004819_pt1 | contig 10910 bp, 7 predicted proteins | sample BogForMeECP23OM3_FD_94441 | JGI IMG/M metagenome (GOLD analysis project Ga0074046, IMG submission 94441) | Bog forest soil microbial communities from Calvert Island, British Columbia, Canada - Bog Forest MetaG ECP23OM3 | ecosystem: Environmental > Terrestrial > Soil > Wetlands ...
GCCGACCGGCCCGTGGCGCTCAAGCATTATGAGGATTTACTGGGATGGGTCGCCGGCGCCGTCGGTGGAATGCCCGGTCGGCGATTTTTTCGCGTGCGGATGGAACAAGTATGCGCAGGTTTCGTCGTTGGCGGTGTGCGTGAATCCCGGCAGCGCCTTCAATTGCTATTGGGAAATGCCCTTTCGAAGGCGATGCCTGATTACCATGACCAATACCGCGGACTCGGCGATGATACTGTTCTATCAGATCAACTATGTACTTACTGAAGTACCTACTGACGCGGCGTACTTCCATGCGCAGTTCCGGCGCGTGAATCCGATCCCTTACAAAGATGTTTACACGGTTGTCGATGGAGTCACGGGACGCGGGCAATACGTGGGCACGTACATGGCGTGGGGAGTTCACAACAGCGGATGGTGGGGCGAGGGCGAGATAAAGTTTTTCATCGACGGCGACGCGGAGTTTCCGACGATCTGCGGCACCGGCACCGAGGATTATTTCTGCGGCTCGTACAATTTCGACGTGGGGAAGGAAAATGGCGGGTATCGCGAGTTCACGACGCCCTACGCGGGATTGGCCCAAGTGATTCGGCCCGACGGGCTGTACGCGTCGCAGCAGAGATTCGGAATGTACCGGTGGCATATCGCGGATCCGGTCAGGTTCACGCGCGATCTGCGGGTGACTATTCAGGCGCTCGGATGGACCGGCGATCCGCGCAAGGGCGCAGAGTTCATGCCGTTGCGGGACGATATCGCGTCGGTGGCGTACTGGTACCAGACTCTCCCGGCGGCAAAGTTTCCGCCACTGCCATCGGCGGACTATCTGCGGATCGTGTAGAGCATGCTACGCAATCTCAGGCGCAGCTGGGAGCGCGCCGCGCGCGCTCTCATAAGCGGCGGCCACTCGTATTACTTCGGACTCTCCGAACGGACGGCCGATTACCTGCATCGCAATCGGCAATCCGTCAGGCGAAAGACCGGTGGGAATAGCTATTGCGGGTTGACCGGTCGTATTGAAGGGCTGCGTGAAGCGCAGAATCGCCGCGACGACCTCCACCCGGTCTTCGCGCGCTTCCAGCATTTGAGTAGTGCCGATTTTGGGCGCGACGATCGCGCTGGCCGGCGCCACCAGCACGTCGCGATCGGCCAGCACCGCGATCGACTCGGCCAGCGTGCGCGCACGGGCGCGCTGGGCGCGGAGGTAGCTGGTGGCGGGCGTCATCATTCCGATTTCGAGTAAGCGCCGAACGTCGTCGCCGTAGTCCTGGGGACGCGTGCGCATCCACTCTTCGTGAATCTCGAGCGCCTCGGCCGCGGTGATGATGCCGTTCATGAGGCCGGCCAGCGGGAGCGAGGGAATCGTCACGTGGTCGACGGTCGCGCCGAGCGATCGCAGCGTCTCGAGCGCGGCATTGAACGAGTGCGCGACGTCGTCGCTCAGTCCGTAGTCAAGTTCGCGAATCACGCCGATGCGCATGCCGGAGATTTGGCCGCCGACTCCGGCTGAGAAATCGGGTACGCGCTCGCGGCTCGCGGTGGAATCGTTGCGGTCGGCGCCCGCGATTATCTGCAGCATCATCGCGGCGTCGCGAACCGTGCGCGTGATCGGGCCGACGTGATCGAGCGTGTAGGCCAGCGGGATGACGCCGTAGCGGCTGACGCGGCTCCAGGTCGGCTTCAGCCCGACGCATCCGCAAAGCGCGGCGGGAATCCGAATCGATCCGCCGGTGTCGGTGCCGATGGTGGCGGCGGCGCTGCGCGCGGCAATCGCAGCGGCCGAACCGCCGCTCGAGCCGCCGGGGATTCGGTCGAGCGCGTACGGATTGCGGACGATTCCCCAGTGCGGATTCGACGACGTGATTCCATATGCGAACTCGTGCTGGTTGAGTTTGCCGAGCAGCACGGCGCCGGCGCGCTTGAGGCGGGTCCACACGGTTGCGTCGTAATCGGGTTTGAAATCGGCGAGGATTTTCGAGCCGCCGGTGGTTCGAACCCGGCTCGTGTACACGAGATCCTTGAGCGCGATCGGAACGCCATGGAATGGTCCCCGCCATTTTCCGGCGGCGATTTCGGCCTCGGCTTTTTTCGCCGCCTTGCGTGCCATCGTATCGGTGACGGTGATATAGGCGCGAAGCGATCCGTCGGTTTGCTCGATTCGGCCGAGGTATGCCTCGGTCAGCTCGACCGGTGAAATGTCGCGCGCGCGCAGCTTGCCCGACAGAGTAGCTACATCGAATTCGAGCAGTTCCTGAAATGGAATCGACATCGGAATAAATCCTCGAAGTGAGTATTGAAGCGGGGGTTACGACCTGGCTTTGGCGAGGCGGGCCGCTTCGGCCAGCAGCACCGGATAGCCGAACGGCGGCTCGACCCCGGCAAGACCGATCGACGGCAGGTGCCCGGCGAGCGTGAGCATCGCGCCCGCACTGTGTGCGATTGCATCCGCGTCGGCGTCGGAGATTTCGTAGCCGTACAGATCGCGCATTACCTGTTTGACGGTTTCGCTGGTAACCAGTGGCATAGTGTTTCTCCGCTTCGCGTTATTCCAGTTGGTGCGCCGATTCGACTATCAAGTCGCACACACGGTGCGCGTCTTCAAGCGCGATTAGCCGGTAGCACTCGGGCCATCCGATCCAATCCGGCGGGACGGAAGGGTTCGTGAACGGCAGATAATCTGATTCATATTATTAGCAGAGCAGGTTTGCTAATTTATCCGCCCGCCGCGGACCGGGCGGCATTTTCGCGTGGGAGGGAAGCCGATGTCGAACCATAGCGAGCCATGTTTCGGACGAATGCGGGTTGTCACCCTGGTAGTGGCGCTGTGCGCGATAGCCGCGATCAGCGCGTGCGATCCGCCACTGCCGGGAAGTCCCGCAGATTTTTCTATGGCGGCGGGATCGTCCTCGGACCTGACTGACGCTGCGCCGGAAGACGACGCCGAGCTGTCCGCGACCGCGGCGTTGCCCGTGTCGGGCGATGTGGTCCTGGCCGGCGGCTGGTCCAAGGGAAACAAATCCACAGCCGGCGCCGAGTTCTTCGATCCGACAACCAAAAAGTTCAGCAAACTTGGTTCGATGGCGCTGGGCGAGGGCTTGGGCGTGGGCGCGCTGCTCACCTTGGGCGTCCCGCATAACGAGATACTCGTGGCAGGCGGCTTCGGCGGCAAATCAAAGTTCACCAAGAAGACCGTTAGCAACACCATTACCGGCGCTGCGACGACCCAACTTGAGGTATTCGATCCCGCGACCGGGAAATTCACGGCGGCCAGCGCGCCCTTGCTGATGGCAAGGGTTGGCGCGACCGCGACCGCGCTGCCGTCGGGGAAAGTCCTGATCGCCGGCGGCACTGATTCGGCCGGCACCCCCACCAACACGGCCGAGGTCTTCGATCCCGTGGCGGGAACGACCACGGCGACGCTCAACAACATGAGTTCGCCGCGCGCATTGCACAGCGCGACGCTGCTGGGCGACAACACCGTGCTGATCGCCGGCGGCATGACCGACAATACCGCCGACCTGACCAATAGCGCCGACATTTACGATCCAGTTGCGAACACCTTCACTGCAACCGGCCCAATGTTCGAAGCGCTGGGCGCGCACGCGGCGGTTTTGCTGGATGCCGGCTCGCTGACCGGGCAGGTGCTAATCGCCGGCGGGTTTACCGGCAGCAGTTCGGGCCTCTTCGCCGATGCGGACGTGGAAGCCTATGACCCGGTCGGCAAGGTGTTTAATTTCACCGCCAGCGGCATGAACAACGCGCGCGCGTTCCACACCGCCACCGTGCTTGGCAACGGGCAGGTCCTGGTGGCGGGAGGGTTTAGCGCGTTCGGCCCGACGGTCTCGGGCGGCAAGCTGATGGCCCTGTTCGGGGCCAACCAGAACTCCGCCGAGCTTTTCGATCCGGTCGCTCAGACCTTCACCTGCATCAACGGGACGATCAGCGGCGGCGTCGGCTGTAACGCCGCAATGAAGATGGGACGCGGCGGACATACCGCGACGCTCTTTACCAGCGGTCCGCTCGCGGGCCAGGTGCTGATCGCCGGCGGACTCGGAGCGAAGAAGCCGAACAGCACCGCGACCGAGTTGAGCGAAGCGGAACTGTTCAATCCTGTCTCCAATGCCTTTACGGCGACGGGCTCACTGAAAGCGGCGCGCGGCCTGCATACTGCCTTCCTGCTGCCGTGAGGCTGCCGGTGCGCGCGCCGGCGGTTTCGCTTTCGCTGGTAACCAGTGGCATAGGGTCTCTCCGAGTCGGACTATTTCAGTTTGTTGGTGGATTCGATTATCAAGTCGCACACGCGGCGCGCGTCTTCAAGCGCGATTAGCCGGCACCACGCATTTCCGGCCCAATCCGGCGGGACGGAAGGGTTCGTGAAGGGCAGAGCTGCTGATCGATGCACCGGGGGTATCAATTCCACAGAGCGGTGGATGCGCCGAACGCAGAGGCGCGGAGTGTTCAGGAGGTCCAGCAGAACGGCGGCCATCTCCCGCTTTCTCAGTCCGGACACGATGATCACGCGTTGATTGGTGACGCCGTAAAACGTGTTCGACAGATAGGTGTGGAAGACGATCGCTTCCGCGATTAGAACGCCGACCAGCATCGCCAGCAGAATTGAATTGGTATCAGCACGCTCGGCAAGACCGGGGCCGAGCGGGATCGAACGCATCACGAGCGCGGCGATTGCAACCGCTATAATCGCGCCCACGCGCCATCGAAGAAGCTCGGTGGTATCGTGCGGGCGTCCGCACCAGAGCAGCTCCTCGCGCGCGAGCAGATGCGGAGTGACGACCGCCGCCGCCTCAGGATCCATCGATCACTTGACAACGCCGGCGGCGCGCAGCGCGGCGATTTTTTCGGCCGGGTAACCGAGATACTCGCGCAGGATCTCGTCGGTATGCTCGCCCAGCATCGGAGCGGCGCGTTCGATCGCGGCGGGGTTCGCGGAAAACTTCGTCAGCATTCCGGTTTGCTTCACGCGGCCCCATTGCGAATGAGACAACTCGGCGATCAGGTCGTTGGCGACGACCTGCGGATCGTCGAACAATTCAGGGAGACGATTTACCCGCGTCGCCGGGATGGCGGATTTCTTCAACGCTGCGAGTGCGTCGTCGCGATCGAGCTTCGCAAATTGTTCCGCGAGCGCCGCCGCGAGCGCGCCCTCGTTCGGTTCCGCCGCGGCCGCATCCCAATTGGCATTCGGCAGCCCGGACAAAATAGTCAGTAGAGCCTTCCATTGCGTCCCATCGGTCAGCGAGATGAATAGCCATTCGCCGCCGCGGCAAACGTAGGCGCGTGAAAGCGCCGAGCGCCCGCGATTCTCAGCGCCGCCATTTTCCATGTCCGGCCTGCCCGGATAGAACGCGAACTCGCCGGCCTGAAAAGCCATCGCGGCTTGCAGCAGCGAGGTCTCGCATAACTGGCCGCGTCCGGTACGTTCGCGCGCACGCAGCGCGAGCACGCATCCAAACGCGGAGAGCATCGCGGCGCCGTAGTCGCAAATCGCGCAAGTCAGGTACACCGGATGCCCGTGATGGCCGCCTTGCGCCGCCATCGCGCCCGAACGCGCCTGCAAAAGCGGATCGAAGCCGGGCTGGTTGTGCTCGGGTCCGCGATTTCCGAACCCGTTGATCGACATATAGATAATGCGCGGGTTGCGCGACGCCAGGCTTTCGTAATCGAAGCCGAACTTGCGCATCCGGCCCGGCCGCAGATTCTCGACCACGATGTCGGCCTGGTCCGCGAGTCCATGGATGATTTCGCGGCCTTCCCCCGCCGCAAGATTGACGGCGATACCGCGCTTGCCCTGGTTCCAGCCGAGGAAGCCGAAACCGAAATTGCGAAACGAATCGCCCTCGAGGCTTTCGATCTTGATGACCTCGGCGCCGAGTTGCGCGAGTATCATCGGGCCGTACGAACCCGCGATGTAGCTGGCGAAGTCGAGCACGGTGACTCCATCCAGCGGAGGCCGTTCAGCCGTGCGCAGGTTCTTTTCCGGCGATGTGTCGCGCTTTGGCTCTGCAAGCCATTCCAGCGCCGCGCGATCGTCGCCGGCCTTGGGAGCGGGGCCCGTGATTTCGCCGGGAGTGTCGCTCAGGAACACCGGCAGGCCCATCTGAATCATGCGGCCCAGAGCAGGGTCGTCGATTTCAGTGCGCATCCCGAGCGCGCGCGTCTGTGGGTGTTCGATGAACTCGTGGCGGGTCATCACCGGGGCGCACGGGACGTCGTATTCGCGCAGGATGCCCAGCCATTGGTCGCGCGTCCGCGTGCGGATGATCGGCTCGATGATGTCTATGAGCGGCTGCCAGTGCTCGGGCGCGATTCCCCACGGCGCATTTTCGAAACGCGGGTCGCCGACCAGATCGGGCCGATCGATGGCGATCGCGAACTTGCCCCAGAAGGTCGCGTTGCCGCATCCGGCAAACAGGTATTTGCCGTCGGCGGCCTCGAACAAACGATAAACCGGAATCGGGCCGAGAGGATTCAGCGGACCCTGATAGAGGCTGGTCATTTCCTCGTGACTCAGGATTGCGCCGGTCTGGAGCGAGAACGCGCCGGCCAGAAGCGAAACTTCGACCGCGCCACCCGCTCGATCGGCGCCGCGCGCCACCATCGCGGCGACGGCCGCAGTCGCCGCCATCACGCCCGCCGAATAACTCGCCGCCGGAAAAACCAGCGCGACGGGATTGCCGCTGCGCGCCCACTGGCTCCCGGTGATTCCACCGCGGGCAGCGACCAGGTCGTCGTTCGCATCGAAGTCGGCGTCGGGGCCGCGGCTGCCCAGCGCCGGGACGCCGAGCGCAATCGCGCGCGGATTAATCCGGCGAATCGATTCGGCGTCGAGCCTTAGTTGTTTCAGCCGGGCCGGCGTGAAGCCGGTGACTACGATATCGGCCCATCGAATCAAGTCCGCGATTCGAGCCTGCGATGCGTGGTCGTCCAGGTCCAGCTCGAGCGCACGCTTGGAGCGGTTTAGGACGTGGAAGTGCGGCGTGCCGCGCTCGCGCGATCCGCCCGGTGGCTCGATCTTGATGGCGCGCGCGCCGTTTTCCGCCAGCAGCATCGTGGCGTAAGCTGCGCCCAGGTTAGAGGCGAATTCAACGATGTTGATTCCGTCGAGTGATTTACCCATTGAAAATTCCAGGCGCCGTTTTGGGAATTGGATTGTCGTTGAGCGGAGGCGAGAAAAGCAACCGATCGCGCCAAAGCGCGGCTATGCACGGGGATCCGGGTCCAGGCGGACGAATTCAACCCACCGACACGCCGGGTTCATCCTCCCTTAATGTCCGATGCATAGCTTTTGCCCGCCGGACTCAGATCCGCGCAACGGACACGACTAACTTCGAGGCAGGTTCAAAAGATGCTCAAACGACGACTAATCATGGCCTTTGTCATAGTCCTGGCGATCGCAGGGATCGGCCGCTCCGGATTTGCCGATATGTTAATCAATGGCGCCGGCGCGACGTTCCCGTACCCGATCTATTCCAAGTGGTTCGACGTTTACGCGAAAGAAAATCCGGGCATCAAGTTCAACTACCAATCGATCGGTTCGGGCGGCGGCATCCGGATGCTCTCGAATGGCACCGTCGATGTTGGCGCCAGCGACGCTCCGATGACCGATCAACAGCTTTCCGACGCACCCGGAAAAATTCTGCACTTTCCCTCGGTGATGGGCGCGGTCGTGGTCGCGTACAACCTGCCCGGATATACCGGCACGATCCGCCTGACGGGTCCGGTAATCGCGGATATTTTCTCGGGCAAAATAACCAAGTGGGATGACGACAAGATCAAGGCGCTGAATCCGGGCGTGGCGATCCCGTCGCAGGACATTGTCGTATGCCATCGCTCGGACGGCAGTGGCACGTCCTACATATTCACCGATTACCTTTCCAAGGTCAGCCCGAGTTGGGCGTCGGACCCGGGTAAGGGCACTGCGGTCAAGTGGCCGGCCGGACTCGGCGGCAAGGGCAACGAGGGCGTGACAGCGCTGGTTCAGCAAACGCCGGGCGCAATCGGGTACGTCGAGCTAATCTACGCGCTCAACAACAAGATTCCGTACGCCGAGTTGCAGAACAAAGCGGGTAACTGGGTGCAGGCGAGTCTGGCGGGGGTAACGGCTGCTGCGGCGTCATCGTCGGGCGACATGGCGCCCGACTTCCGCGTATCGATCACCGACGCACCGGGCGCAGATGCGTATCCGATCTCGTCGTTCACGTGGCTGCTCGTTTACCAGAAGCAGACCAACAAGGATGTCGCCGAGCAAATCGTGAAGTTCCTGCACTGGGCCCTGGTAGACGGACAGAAGTACGCGCCGGAGCTCAAGTATGCGCCGCTGCCGGCCGAAGTCGTGCAGAAAGAGATGGCACAGATTCAGCAGATTCAGCTTCCGTAACGGGATAATCGCGAGCACACAGAAGCGCGGGCGTCGGCGATGGCGCCCGCGCGTTTTTTTTGGCGAATGCGTCGGGACAGCGCGTCCGATCAGGAGTATGGTCGGAGACGATGATGCGACAACGACAAATGCACTTGATGGCGAGAGCAACTGCGGCGGTCTCGGCGATCATCATGATGGTCGCGACGTGCGCCGTCGCGCGGGCGGATGACTACGTGCTCGATCAGGGCGCCAGCGACGCGCTCACCAGGTATCTCCATCTGAACAGCCTGCCGATGGTCACCGCGCAGTTCTCCACCTCTGCGGGCGGGAGCAAGCAGGTGATACTGACCGGGTTTGTGGCGACGCAGTTCGGGCGCCACGATGCGGAACGAATCGCGACCGCGTACTTGAACGATCCGAGCGTCAATATGGTTGACCAGATCCTGATCGATCCGCACGTCGAAGATATGCGCTCGGCGCCGCCGGGTTCGGCCGCCGCGCCGGGTTCGCCATCGCCCAACAGTCCCGATCAACTCTGGAACAAGACGATGCAGGGCATCTACAAGAACGGCGCGCAGAGCCCGCCGGCGAGCGGGCCGATGCTGCCGTAGGGCGTCGGGGCAATCGCGGGCATCGCAACTTGCGGCGCGCGCCGTGGTAGGATCCCGCTTGACGTGGCCGACAAGGTAATTTACCTGCGCGAAAAGCCGCCGTCGCCGGCCGACGAGCGCAACTTCAAGATCAAGTACGCCGAGCTGCTCAACCCCGCGCAGCTAGCCGCCGTGACCCATCGCGAAGGCCCGCTGCTGGTCGTAGCGGGGGCGGGATCGGGCAAGACTCGCACGCTGATCTATCGCGTCGCCCGGCTGATCGAGAGCGGCGTGCCGCCCGGTGCGATCCTGCTGCTGACGTTCACCCGCCGCGCGGCGCAGGAGATGTTGCGTCGCGCCGAGCAGTTGGTGGGAGATCGCGCGGGCGCCGTCGCCGGCGGTACGTTTCACTCCTTCGCCAACAATGTGTTGCGCCGGATGGGCGCGCAGATGGGCCTCAAGCCCAACTTCACCATACTGGATCGCTCCGACATGGAGGACGTGGTCAATCTGCTCCGGACGCGGATGGGACTGGCGTCGCGCGAGCGCCGGTTTCCGAAAAAAAGCACGATTGCCGAGGCGATCAGCATGGCGCGCAACAAGCGGCGCGCGCTCGAAGAGGAAATCGAGATCGATTTCCCGCATCTCGGCGAGCATCAGACCGAAATTCTCGAACTCGCGAAAAATTACGAGAGCTACAAGCGCGAGCGCGGCCTGCTCGACTACGACGACCTGCTGTATCGGCTCGCCGAATTGCTCGAACAGCATGAGAACGTGCGGCGCCGGCTGTCCGACAGCTATCGCTACATCATGATCGACGAGTACCAGGACACCAATCTGATTCAGGCCGACCTGGTGCGCCTGCTCGCGATGAATCATCGCAACGTGATGGCGGTGGGCGACGATGCGCAGTCGATCTATTCGTTTCGCGGCGCCAACTTCCGCAACATCATGGATTTTCCCGCGATTTTTCCCGGCGCGAAGATCGTGAAGCTCGAAGAGAACTACCGCTCGATCCAGGGAATCCTCGACGTCGCCAACGACGTGATTTCACGCGCCGCCGAGAAATACACCAAGGCGCTGTTCACGCAGCGCGAGGGCGGCTTTCGGCCGTTCCTGGTGCGCGCGCAGGACGAACACATGCAGTCGCGGTTTGTCGCCCAGCGCATCCTGGAGCTGCGCGAAGAGGGGGTCGAACTCGGCGAGATCGCGGTGCTGTTCCGCTCCAGTTTTCACTCCTTCGATCTGGAACTCGAGCTGCAGCGCCGCGACATCCCGTTCATCAAGCGCGGCGGATTCAAGTTTATCGAAACCGCGCACATCAAGGACGTGCTGGCGCATCTGCGCGTCATCGCCAATCCGGCCGACGCCGTCTCGTGGCTGCGCGTGCTCACGCTGGTCAAGGGCATCGGCCATCGCACGGCAGAGCGAACGATCGACGCACTCATCGCCGCCGACGATCCAGCGGCCGCGGTTGCGAAACTTGCCGACAAGGCGCGCGGCGGCGCCGATGGCGGCCTGAAAAGGCTTGGCGCGCTGCTGGCGGAATTGCGCAGCGGTGAAAAACGGCCGCCCGAGCAAATCGCGATGACGCTCGAATACTATCTGCCCGTGATGCGCGAGGCGTACGCGGACGACTACCCCAAGCGCGAGCGCGACCTCGAGCATTTTCAGAATCTTACCGAGCGCTACAAAAGCCTCGAACAGATGCTGGCCGACATGGCGCTCGAGCCGCCCAACGATTCACTCGACGGCATGCTCGCGACGGATTCCGACGACGAACACCTCACGCTCACCACGATTCACTCCGCCAAGGGACTCGAATGGAAAGTCGTGTTCCTGATCTGGGCCGCCGACGGACGTTTCCCGGGACCGCAAAGCGTGGGCGATGACGAAATCGAGGAGGAGCGCCGCCTGATGTACGTCGCGAGCACGCGCGCGCGCGA
>Ga0074046_10004823_pt1 | contig 10907 bp, 14 predicted proteins | sample BogForMeECP23OM3_FD_94441 | JGI IMG/M metagenome (GOLD analysis project Ga0074046, IMG submission 94441) | Bog forest soil microbial communities from Calvert Island, British Columbia, Canada - Bog Forest MetaG ECP23OM3 | ecosystem: Environmental > Terrestrial > Soil > Wetlands ...
CAAGGAAGCAGGCGAAAGACGGTGCCTTTTTCCTTTGGTGGGCTGTGACACGATTTTCCATTAAGCCCGTCTCATGGACGTGGACGGCGAGCGTTTTCTCACGATCCTGTAGGTCTCCAATATTGCAGAGCTTCCACGCACCGTCTTTATTTGGACGCAAATCCACACAACGGCGTTATCCGGGGACCATAGAACCATAGGTTGGGCGACCAGAGGAGAGACCGCAATGACTCACGAGAGGCGATGAATGACACGAATTCCCACAAAGCTGAAGCCCTGGTTTGAGGCTAGAAGGCGTTTCAAGTTGAGCCACGCACATACGCAGATGGCCCGCGAACTGGGAATGAACCCGCGGAAGCTAGGGTCGCTTGCCGGCGGAGGGCAGGAGCCGTGGAAACTGCCTCTCCCGGAGTTTATCGTCGAATGCCACCGTAAAAGCTTTGGCCGATCAGAGCCAGAGCATGTGCGATCTTTGGAAGAAGTGGTACAGGCTGAAGAGAAGCGGCGCAAAGAGAAGCAAGCACGCAAGGCCGAGAAGATGGTCATTCCGGCAGGATCCTCCCAATTGGCGGTTCAAGCCGATGGTCTTGCCTCTCGACAACCATGACAGGATCTCGTTGTTGCGCTGCCATGATTGGCCGTGCTTTCCCCTTTTTCGAAAGTAGTTTCTCGCGAGACCGATCGCGGCGACTCGGCGGCTGATTTCGAGCGGCCCAAGCAGTCGTTTACTGCGCTTAATTCGTGGACAGAACTGCACTCAAATCGTAGACCGCTTCGGTCTACCGGACGTCAACGCACCCTCGGCGGCGATCATCTGCAAGAAGCGTTGCAACCCCGGAAAGGCACATTGCGGCAGGAATTTCGCATCACGATATTAACGGTGAACCTTTTCTGACGTATGGCGACGAATAGAAAGGTCAACTGGTTGACAGCCAATCTCCTCTCAATGAGTTGGTCAACGTTCCTTGGCCAGCCGCATCCTGGCACCCTTCTCACGACTGTCGACGTAGCGGGTCTTGGCCTTGACGTAGATTCTGTCCAGCTCTTACTTCGGGACGTCGGGAAGAGTCGCTTTCAGCTCTTTTAGCGCTGCCTTTTTCATCCGGGTAAGAGCCGAGGGCCGGCTGGATTACCGCCTCGAACGCACTGTCGATCGCGTCGGAAATGCCTAAGCCCTCATCATGAATTGCACTGAGTATCGCCTGCCTGAACTTTTCTTTGAGCGTCAACTTTTTCATTGGGGTAACATGTCACATATCGGCTTCGAATCGGCGCGAATCTGACCAAACTTTGGGCCGCTCCGCGGCGAAGAGCTCATCCGAGCTCGTACAGTACCTTGGGACCCTTCATACAAAGTCTTTGTTACCGGGAATTGCATGCTGAGGTCGAGGGTTCGAACGATCATTTTCTTGAAGGAATCGATGAGGGCCGGGATTTCATCTGCCTGAAACCCTGGCAGCTTTTTGATCGTTTGCGCCATCTCAAACGTCGTAAAAAGAGATTCCAGATTGTTAAGGTTTAGATCCGACTTCGAGTGCACCTGTTGGAGGCTACTGATGGCTCGAAAGACGGTTCGAAAATGGTCTTCCCACTCCGGGCCTGGGCTAGGCGCGAATATATCTCTCGCTCGATCAAGGAATCCAGCCATCATCGGCGCACCCGCATGGGCAGATGCCCCGGCACCGAGAATGAAAACAATCTTGCTCACGCGATAGATTGTAGTAGAAAACGCTTCTTCGGTCTCCCCAAAAAAGGAAGCCACGAGAATACTCACCAGTTGCCGGTCCGAGGGTCGAGCATTATGTAACAGTATAGAAGTGGGTTGTAGTGATGTATGCAAACTCAGATTGAACGCACACCGTATTACGGTGCGACCATCGGGGTATATACCTGTGCCGGCTCAGTGTACTTTTGGACTGTCGGGACCAAGATTTCGAGGCGGAATTACACCAGTTTTAGACCAGTTGCTGCTCGTCCCGTCGGACTAGCCATGGCTTCGGTCAAGTCGTACAAACGGGCTATTGGTCATCGATCGCTGTTCGTGAGGGCGATACTTGGAAAACGCGTTTTGCCATTTCTAACTGGAACGTAATGTGGAACATAAATCACAATTTCGGACCCTGAGTGATACGGGAGCAGCACCGCTGCACAGACCGCTATGAAGTTTGGGGAGGCAAACAACAAGCACGGAAACCAGATCGCAGGTCTTTCCACTGGGCGGGGAATGTTTGAATATCCGAATAATGACTGCTGAGTTCCAATATGCTTGCGGCCAGAGCAATAAGCCGCCAATGCCAGAGCTTTCTATCCGGAACGCCTGAAATGAAACCATGATTCCAGAGGCTCCGGTACATGAAGCTGAGCACCTTTCTGTTGCCGCTGGACAACCGGGTATTCACCCCTTCGTCGGGCTTCTTCAAGCGACTGACCGCTTTGAAGCGAAAATCCCTCTGGGGGATTTGGACCGGCGGCTAGGCTTAGCGAGGCTCGCCCGGACTTCCCCAGACCCAGCCTCTCTAGGTGTTTCCAGTCGAGAACTGTGAGCTTGACATGTTTACTGACGCCCTTCACGCAAATTTCTCAAGCCCGGGAATAACCCGGCTTTGTAACACTTCCTTCCTCTCGTTGTGTATATCCGGTTTGTCGTAAATCGCGCGGCGTTTTACGTACCTTTGTTGGAAGAACCCCAACTTGTGAAAAGTTCAGGCTAATAAATGGCATGTCCGCGGAGGAACTCCCAGACGAAAGGGGAAGCGGGTTCATCGCAGACGGCGGCAGGGGTGCCGATCTGTTCGACACGGCCGTTGTTCATGACGACGATGCGATCGGCGATCTCGAGGGCTTCGTCCTGATCGTGTGTGACGAACAGTGTCGTGATCTTGAGGCGGCGCTGCAGCTCTTTCACCCAGAGCCGGAGTTCTTTGCGGACCATTGCGTCCAGGGCGCCGAACGGTTCGTCGAGCAGGAGAATGCGCGGTTCGATTGCGAGCGCGCGCGCCAAGGCGACCCGCTGGCGTTGTCCACCGGACAATTGCGCTGGGAAGCGACCCTCCAGACTCGGGAGTTGAATCAGGCCGAGTAACTCGAACACGCGGTCCCGAATTTGCGCGCGCGACAGCCGACGACTTCCAGGGGCAACTTCCAGGCCAAACGCGATGTTCTTGTAGACCGTCATATGACGGAACAGGGCGTAGTTTTGAAAAACGAAGCCGACTCGTCTCTTTTGGATCTTCAAGCCGGTTGAATCCTGGTCATCGAATACGACATTTCCGGAGTCGGGAAAATCGAGTCCGGCAATGATTCGCAGGAGCGTTGTTTTTCCTGATCCGGACGGACCGAGCAGAGCGACGAGTTCGCCATCCTCGGTTTTGAGCGAGACCTTGTCCAGAGCGAGATAGTCGCCAAACGTCCTGACTAGATCTTTGGCCTCGATTTTCATTTGCCGGTTGATGGTTCTCTCAATTGTGCAGAGGCGGACACGTTCCAGGTTGCGATACTCTTGATCAGCAGTGTGACCAGGGAGAGTAGAGCCAGGAGCGACGCCACTGCAAATGCGGCGGAAAATTTGTATTCGTTATACAGTATTTCCACGTGAAGCGGTATGGTATTGGTGAGACCTCGGATATGGCCGGACACTACGGAGACCGCTCCGAATTCCCCCATTGCACGGGCGTTGCATAACAGCACTCCGTAGAGCAGGCCCCAACGGACATTTGGGAGGGTGACGCGCCAAAATGTCTGCCAACCGCTCGCGCCAAGGGAGAGCGCGGCCTGTTCCTCTTCGCTGCCTTGCGCTTGCATAAGCGGGATCAGCTCTCGCGCAACGAATGGAAACGTCACGAAGATGGTGGCGAGGACGATGCCGGGAACGGCGAAAACAATCTTTATATCATGTTCCTGGAGGAACGGTCCCAGCCCCTGGGCCCCGAAAATCAGGATGTAGATCAGACCTGCGATGACTGGCGACACGGCAAACGGGAGGTCAATCAGCGTGATCAAGAGGCTTTTGCCGGGAAAGTCGAATTTTGCGATTGCCCAAGCGGCGGCAACGCCGAAGAACAGGTTTGCGGGAACCGCGATCGCGGCCACGAAAAGTGTGAGCTCAATCGCCGAAAGCGCTGCGGGTTCCGTGAGAGAAGCGAAGTAGACACCGAGACCTTTCTTGAGCGCTTCGGTGAATACGACGATCAACGGAACGAGAACGAATACCGCAAGGAAAAGGATGGCGACCAGAATCAAGCCGAGGCGGATCCCGAGTGAATCCCGGATGGCCGGGCGGCCTTTTGGAGGTCTGGCTCGACCCTCGATTATTTGCACGTTGGTTATCACGGAAAAGCCAAGAGATCGGTTGTTAGCGGATTCGACTGGCATTTGACCAGCGCTGGAGTGCGTTGATTACGAGCAGCAACAGAAATGAAATCACAAGCATAATGACCGCAATCGCCGTGGCTCCCCGGTAATCATACTGCTCGAGTTTTATAAGGATTAAAAGGGGAACAATCTCAGTCTTCATGGGCATATTTCCGGCAATGAAGACGACGGAGCCGTATTCGCCGACTGCGCGCGCAAAAGCCAGCGCAAACCCGGTCGCGATAGAAGCGTATAGCTCGGGCCCGACGACTCGAAAGATCGTTTGAATCCGGGATGCACCGAGGCTTGCCGCCGCTTCTTCGAATTCCAGGTCGAGGTCTTCCAGGACCGGTTGAACGGTTCGGACAACGAAGGGCAAGCCGACAAAGATTAGCGCCACAAGAATACCGAGTTGCGTGTAAGCGACTTTGATCCCGGTGAGTGCGAGGATCGGGCCGCCGAGCCAGCCGTTGGGTCCGTACAGCGTGGCGAGCGATATCCCCGCGACTGCGGTCGGCAGCGCAAAGGGTAGATCAACCGCCGCATCGAGAATTCGTTTTCCGGAAAAACGGTACCTGACCAGCGTCCAAGCGACGATCGACCCGAAGACCACGTTGATCGCCGCTGCCAGAAGAGCGGTGCCGAAACTGACATTATAGGCGGCCAGAACCCGCGGTGTTGAGACCGCACGAAAGAAGGCTCCCCATCCTAGCCCTGATGCCTTCAGAAACGCGGACGAGAGAGGAATCAGAACGATTAACGAGAGGTAGATGAGCGTGAAACCCAGCGTCAGGCCGAACCCGGGCAGGACGCGGCGTTTAAACCAAAGCTGAGACGGGGAAGTAGCGGTCGGACGGGAGTTCACGTTATCTGCCGGGCAATTGGCGTTTCGGCAAAGAAATTGGGCTCCCGATCACCCGATTGAGAGCCCATCCCGCCCGAACTGTTTACTGTTGGTAAATTTGATCGAACACTCCGCCGTCGTCGAAATAGGTCTTCTGAGCGTTGCCCCAGCCGCCAAAAACATCGTCCACGGTAAAGAGGTCAACTTTCGGGAATTCCTTGCTGTACTTCTCTGCGACATCCGGCAGGCGGGGCCGGTAATAATTCTGTGCCGCGATTTCCTGGCCTTGCGGTGAATAGAGGTACTGCAGATACGCGGTGGCGACTTCGCGTGTTCCTTTGCGATCGACCACCTTGTCGACGATGCTCACCGGCGGTTCAGCCAAAATGCTGACGCTCGGGTAAACGATCTCAAATTTGTCGGCTCCGAACTGTTTCAAGCTCAGCAAAGCGTCGCTTTCCCAGGCGATGAGAACATCGCCCAGCCCGCGCTCCACGAAGGTGGTTGTGGATCCGCGTGCACCTGAGTCCAGGACCGGCACATTCTTGTAGAGTTTTGTGACAAAGTCTTGTGCCTTGTCGTTACCGTACTTCTTGGCGGCGTAACCCCAGGCCGCGAGGAAATTCCAGCGTGCGCCACCGGACGTTTTCGGATTTGGGGTAATCACCTGTACGCCCGGCTTGATCAGATCATCCCAATCCTTGATCCCTTTTGGGTTCCCTTTTCGGACCAGAAAATTGATTGTGGAGGTGTAAGGGGAACTGTTATTCGGGAAGCGCTTCTGCCAGTCCTGCGGGATGAGGTCGCCGTGGGTGTGGAGCGCGTCGATATCTGCGGCGAGCGCAAGTGTCACGACGTCCGCAGCGAGTCCATCAATCACGGAACGCGCTTGTTTACCCGAGCCGCCGTGTGACTGTTGAACAACGACGTCCTTGCCAGTATTCGCCTTGTAATCGGCTACGAACGATTTGTTGAACGCTTCGTAGAGTTCGCGTGTGGGATCATAAGAAACATTGAGCAGCGTGATCGGATCGGCAGAACAAACGGCCTGTGAGAACAGGGCAGCCGAAGCGAGCAAAGGCAAGAATCGGAGCGCATTCATGGATAAGGAAGAAAGAAAAATGCAAGAAAGAGGATTCAGGAGAAGACTACTGAAATGATAGGGTTTTAAACCACACAATCACCGTCGAGTAAAGCGATATTTCGGACGAGTCACCGGAGCAGCAAGGCGCATAGCGCCATGCTTCGAGGGGGGGCCGCGACGCCAGGCGCGGATCCGCTCTTGTTCGGCGGCCGCCTCGATTTCTTTTGGCCTGGCGAGCCCCTCTTCAGTCTGACGGCGGGCGAGCTCGTCCCCAGGTTCGCAGGCGCGTGCTCAATTTAGCAGGGGGCGTCCAACCCTCACGCCGCGATCCCGGGAGCAGGGTCATTTCCTGTCAGGGTCGTGATCGGAAGTGGATTTGCCTTCGTTTCGGGGTGCTCGATTCACGCATATGATGACAATTGCAAGCTCAGTTTCCCAGTCCAGCTTGACGCCAGCGTCGGGACCACTCCGGATTGGGTCGAAAGGTCCGGTCAGTGATAGCGTCGACTTGAGAAAAACCTCGGGGCATACCGAGGAGAATCTGAGCCAGGCCATTTCAAGCGTTCAACGCCTCTAATTCTTTCGGGACTACCGGCTTGCTCCAGTCAGGTCCAAGCATCCGTTCAGCCATTGTGCTCTAGCGCTGTTCCTGGGATCTAGCAGAATGTGGAGTTGGTAAATTTCGGCGGGAGCGTTTGACTGGACCATAGTAGCTCAGCATCGCTTGTCGCGGCCGTTGTCAGCCCCCGATTTTTCCCGGTCTCATAATTCCGAACTCTGCGGCTCGCCGAATGGAATGAACGAGTCGAGCGCTGGCAATGAACGTTTTTGTGGGGATGCAAGCAACGTTGATGCAACCGCCTCCAATCATCATCGGATCGCGTTCAATCGGGTTTTGTCGTTCCGCCTGCCCAGGTACATCGCCAGGGTCTTGCCGCCCTTGCCACCTCCGATGACTATGGCGTCGTACTGTTCAGGATCATTCATATAAATACTTCCGGTATTTGTGGTCGATGGCACGACGCGTATGAAAAGGTTTCAATGATTGAACGGTGGTGTTTTTTCGTAACTTTAGCGATTGTCCGACGTTCTTCGCGCTTTCATGACTCGAGCGTGGGGCTCGGCTCTTGGCGCTGCACTCTATTGTTGAGCGTTTTCCATCGCCTTGACGGCCTCGGCCGTTGTCCAGACCGCGTGTGCGAGATACGCGTAATTGATGAGCGCCGCCGTATAGCCATAGCCCCATTCGGGGTGCTTTGGCCCAGCCGTCGCATCTTTCGCGACAGCGACCTCGAAACCTTGCTCAAGCAATTCGCGCAAGTGAGATTCGACGCACATGTTGGCGAGCATTCCACCAAGAATGATCTTGCTGATCTTACGCTTGCGGAGCTGTAGAACGAGATCGTTGGTCTCTGGCCCCCACACGCGATGAGGGGCAACGACAACGGTTTTTCCATCTTCGATGTAGGGCTTAAAGCGTTCCAGCCAGTCTGCGCCGGACCCTTCGAGACCATCGAGATTTAAGACTCCTTTGCGAGCGAACATACCAGAGGTCGCCTCATCGGTTTCCAGCGGTCCGTTGAATTTCCATCCTTTGTCCGTGGGATAAAAATAGTGAGGAGAGATGAAGACCTCGAATCCATGCGCTTTCGCGGCCTTGAAGATTCGCTCCATGTTCTCAATCGTATTGTTTTCTTGAAGACTTTCGCGCACCAGAGACCACGCGAGACCTTTTTCGCTCAAGACGTCGTTTTGCGGATCGATGAATACAATTGCAGTGTCTTCTCGACGAATGTCCATAGTTATCTCCTGTTAGAGTTTTCAGGTGACCGAAACCGGTTTGTATAACCAGCCCGAATTTTCTGAAAATCGCATCAAAGCGCTAGTTTGTGCTGCCTGAGGAATCCTTCGATTCGGCTCGCGATTTCCTCTCCGTGGGTTTCAAGCGCAAAGTGACCCGTGTCCAGTAAATGGGTCTCGACGTCCTTCAGGTCCCGGGGGTAGGGCGCGGCACCTTCCGGCGGGAAGATGAAGTCGTTTTTACCCCAGACGATCAAAGTCGGTGGTTGATACCGCCTGAAGAAAGCTTGGAACTCGGGATAGAGCGGAACGTTGGTCCCATAGCTCAGGAACAGATCTAACTGGATCTCGGCGTTGTCGGGTCGATCCAACCCGACCTGGTCTAATGTCCACGTTGTTGGATCTAACAGCGTGCTGTCGGCCACGCCGTTTTCATACTGCCATCGTGTCGACTTCGGATCGACCAGGAAACGGATGCCCTCTCGATTTTCAGCCGTTGGATCCTTCCAGTATTTCTTAATCGGGTTCCAAAACTCCAGAAGACCTTCGTCGTACGCATTGCCGTTCTGTACGATTAGCGCCTGCACCCGATCGGGATGCCGCAACGCAAGACGGTACCCCACCGGCGCACCGTAATCCATCACGTAAAGTGAGTAATTGGTGAGTCCAAGTTTTTCTACCAATTGTTCCACCACATTAGTCAGATTCTCGAAGGTGTAGGCGAAATCGTTGTGACTCGGCATGCTGCTTTGGCCGAAGCCGGGATAGTCGGGCGCCACCAGGTGGAATGATGGGGCAAGGCGCGGGATCAGATTCCGGAACATATTGGACGAAGTCGGAAATCCGTGCAAAAGCAGGATAGTCGGGGCGTTTTCTGAACCGGCTTCTCGATAGAAGATGTCCAGTTCGTTCACGCGAATAGTGTTGTAATGCACAGGATGGTGCTCAGCACCCATGGGGCTGTCTGTTATCATTTTCTTAGTTGGTGGTGATTGACTTGCAGTTGTGGTGTGGTTCTCGAGTAGGGATAGCGTGCACTTCTTTATTACCGATCCTTCCCAAACTCTGTGCCATCGCGGGCTGCGAGTAGGGCTTCCAACTCGGCGATGCGGGCCTTCAGCGGCGCGGCATGCTTTTCCACCTCAGCGGCGGTGAAGCGCGGGGTGATGTATTGTGGGCAGTTCCAGTCGTAGGAGATGACTTGGACGAGGAACAACCGCTGGACCTTGCTGCGGAGCGATTCGGGGGCGAGTTCATCTACCAGCTCCGGATGCTCTCGAGCGGCGAGCACGCGAGCGTGGCCCAGCAGTTTAAGCCGGCTGCGGTGCGGGTAGTCCATCATGAAGAGGGCAACTCGATCAGTAGTGCCGAGATTGCCGGTTCTGACCAGCTGGCAATTGCCCTTAAAATCCGCGAAGCCAATGAAATTCGGTCCCAGAATCTTTAAGAACCCAGGTGGACCGCCGCGGTGTTGGACGTATGGCCAGCCTGTCTCGCTCACGGTCGCCATGTAGAAGCTGTCGCGCGAGCCGATGAAGCCAACTTCGTCCGACGTGAGCGCGTCGGTCTCGGGCGCATTCTCCACGGTTTGATGCTTCCCGAAGTATTTGTCCTGGGCCTGCTGTGCGCTGGGCGTGAGCACAAGTTGAATGTATTTGTCGGCCATGGCGTCTCTTTTTATCTATTCTTCGTTAGGCCCGCCACGCATAGCGCGTCTCCAGCCAGTGAGCCTTGCGTTCGATGCCGAACTGCTCAAGAACGGAGAGATAGGGCTTATAGAAAGGTTTCGGTAACAACTCCCGCTCGAAGGATTCCTTCGTTTCCTTCCACCGCTCGTAGATGACGATCAAGTCAGGCTCCTCCACGGAGGTGTGAACCCACGCGTCGAGGAAGGTTGGCTCCTTGGCAAGTTCATCGAAGAGCACCCGCACAGCTTCCAGCAACTCCTCGTGGCCCTCGAGCTTCACCCTGACGAAGACATTCAGTGCTAACATGTCCAAAATTTGCGCGGTTCGAAGCATTTGGCACGCTCAAACGGAGATTCTTATGCCGGGCGTCAACGAGGAGCTTACGGATCGAACCGTGAGGCAGCGATATTTCCGCCGGAATTGAGCAGGTTGTTACCTCCCACCAAAATGGGCTCAGACTGGTTTGGCCGATATTTTTCCAGAGCACGATTGAGGATATTGCGCTCGGCATCGGAAGGCATAAAATAACTTTTCTGAACACTGGTTGGCGGAAATTCCGCGAGACCTTTGCGTATCACTCTGTGTGGCGGCCGCTTGAGTGGATCTTTCGCTTTTTCCATCCTCAAATATTCGAATTTAGACCCTTCTCCGACAGGCTGAAAGATTCATCTGATGTTTCCGAAAACACGAAGAACGCCCAAGCCATAGCAAAGGCCTACATACGCGACTGGGATCGGTAAAGAGCGAGATTAAAGGAATGGGAGAAAAAACAATGTCTAAGAAACTCGAAGGAAAGATTGCACTCATTACGGGCGGCTCGCGCGGCATCGGTGCTGCAATCGCTAAGCGTCTGGCCGCGGACGGAGCGAACGTGACCATCACATACACCAAAGGTGCCGACGCGGCCGCGTCGGTCGTCAAGGAGATTGAACGCGCCGGCGGAAAGGCGATCGCGATTCAGGCGGACGCCGCCGACGCCAGCAAAGCCGCAGTCGAAAAGACCGTCGCGACCTTCGGCCGACTTGATGTGCTTGTGAACAATGCCGGCACGGCCATTCCTAAGAGGTTCGAGGAGACCACGCTGGAGGAGCTGGACCGCGTGATTGATATCAACGTCCGCGGCACCTTCGTCGCGACGCAG
>Ga0074046_10004824_pt1 | contig 10902 bp, 9 predicted proteins | sample BogForMeECP23OM3_FD_94441 | JGI IMG/M metagenome (GOLD analysis project Ga0074046, IMG submission 94441) | Bog forest soil microbial communities from Calvert Island, British Columbia, Canada - Bog Forest MetaG ECP23OM3 | ecosystem: Environmental > Terrestrial > Soil > Wetlands ...
ATTGCCGTTGGTCAGAACCTGCCCGATGCCGCGCCCGGCGATGAACATGACGAGCGTGCCGACGATCGGCTGCACGCGAAATCGGGTGATGAACCAGCCGTTGAAGGCGCCGAGCAGGCCCGCGGCGGCGATCGAGACGACAAAGGCGAGCAGGTTGCTGAGCGCGACATGTTCGCGACCGAACGGACTGAGAAAGATCAGAGGCGCCAGCGCGCCCGATATCGCCATCAGCGAACCGACCGACAGGTCGATGCCGCCGGTCGCGATGACAAGCGTCATGCCGACCGAGACGATGACAATCGTCGCCACCTGAGTGAGGTTCACGTTCAGCGTCTGCAGGCTCCAAAAATGCGGCGTCCACACGAAGTTGAACAGCAACAGCGCGATCAGGCCCGCCAACGCGGCGTAGCGGCGAAAAAAAGCGCCGGCGTCAAACGGAACGGCCTTCCGCGCGATCGTGGGCGCGTCAACCACGGTCGGCCCCGGCTGCGGCGTCCGCATCATGGGCCATGGCCGCCATGATCGCCGAGGCGCTCGCCTCCGCATGGGGCAGGTCGGCGACGGTGCGTCCATCGCTCAGCACGAACACGCGATCCGCGCCCTCGGTGATTTCCTCGAGTTCAGAGGAAATCATCAGCACGCCCAGTCCCTGATCGGCCAGTTCACGGATCAGCGACTGGATCTCGGCCTTGGCGCCGACGTCGATGCCGCGGGTCGGCTCGTCGAGGATCAGCAGCTTCGGATCGGTGCACAGCCAGCGGGCGAGCAGAACTTTTTGCTGGTTGCCGCCGGAGAGTTCGCGAATCTTTTGCTCAACGTTCGAGGCCTTGATCGCGAGACGCTTCATAAACTTGTCGACGATGGCGCGCTGGCGCGCCTCGTCGACGACGCCCATCTTGACGAGCCGCGGCAGGATCGCGAGCGTGATGTTCTCGCGCACCGACATATCGGGAATGATCCCGTCCGCCTTGCGATCCTCGCTGCAGTAGCCGACGCCGAGCGCAATCGCATCGGAAGGCTCGCGCGGCGACACGTCCTTTCCCAGCACGCGGATCACGCCGGCGTCCGGCGGATCGGCGCCGAAGATCGCCCGCGCGGTCTCGGTCCGCCCGGAGCCAAGCAGGCCCGCGAGGCCGACGATCTGACCGGCCTTCACTTCGACGCGCGCGTCGCGCACCCTTCGGCCGATCCGAAGCCCCTCGGCCGAGAGCACTTCGCCGCCTGCCTTCGCCACGGCGGCGGAAAACCCAGTCGCGTGGCTGCGTACGGTTTCGATATCGCGCCCGAGCATCGCCGCGATGAGATGGAGCTTGTCGACGTCCGCCATGCGGCTCGTCATCACCGTGCGCCCGTCGCGCATGACGGTCACCCGGTCGCACACCTGAAAGAGCTCGTCGAGCCGATGCGAGATGAAAATCACGCTGACGCCTTCGGAGCGCAGGCGCCTCATAACGTCGAAGAGAACCGCGACCTCGCGTTCGTCGAGCGACGAGGTCGGCTCGTCCATGATGACCAGCCGCGCCTTGAAGGAAACGGCGCGGGCGATGGCGACCATCTGCTGGATGGCCGTGCTGAAGTCCATGAGAGGCCGGCGAACGTCGATCTCGACCGCGAAGCGGCGAAGCAGATCCGCGGCCTCGGCGTTCATGCGCCGCCAATCGAGCAACCCATAGCGCCGGTATTCGCGGCCGAGAAAGATATTCTCCGCCACCGAGCGGAAGGGGACGAGATTGATTTCCTGATAGATCGTGCTGACGCCGCCGCGCTGGGCCTGCTGCGGAGAGGCGAAGTCGATCGACGCGCCAGCAAATTCGATCGTGCCGGAATCCCGCCTGTAAGCGCCGGTCAGGACTTTGATCAGGGTCGATTTTCCGGCCCCGTTCTGGCCGACGACGGCCATGATTTCCCCCGCCGCCACCTCGAGCGAGGCGGACGAGAGCGCCTTCACTCCCTGGAAGCGCTTGTCGATGTCGCGCATGACGAGGAGTGGAGCGGTCGGCGCCATCTCTGACTTTCAGCTTACATACGCGTCCGTCCGGGGCGGTCCAAGACGCGCCCCCCCGCCGGCAGGAAAGCAGGCAGGAGGGGTTTCGGCAAGGGCAGGCGCCAGACTCGCGACGTCAGAAAGCCGTCGCCAGCATCTCTTTGGCGTTGCTGGCGTCGAAGAAGCGATCCGGATTGATGATGATCGGCGGAATCTTCTCGCCGTTTGCGTAGGAATACATGATGTCGAACGCCTTCGGCCCGAAGCGTGGGCTGCATTCGCAGGTCGCGCCCAACTTGCCGTCGATGATCGCCTGCACCCCGTCTTTCTCGCCGTCAATCGACACGACCAGAATGTCCTTGTTGGGAACCTTGCCAGCGGCCTCGATGGCGGCAATAGCGCCGAGCGCCATTTCGTCATTGTGGGCGTAGACGATGGTTGCCTCGGGATGCGCTTGCAGCAGGGTTTCGGCGACCTGACGGCCCTTGTCGCGGGTGAAGTCGCCAGACTGGCTCGCAAGAATCACCATTTCCGGCGCTTTGGCCTTGATCGTCTCGTCGAAGCCCTTTTTGCGATCATTGGCGGGGGACGCGCCTACCGAGCCTTCCAGTTCGATGATCTTGCCTTTGCCGCCGGTCTTCGCGATCGTCCAATCCGCGACGCGCTGTCCTTCCTGCACGAAATTCGAGCCGATGAAGGCGAGGAAATCGACGCCGGGCTTGGCGAGCGACGGATCGACGTTGCGATCGACCAAGAGCACCGGAATGCCGGCCTTCTTCGCGTTCATGACGGCGGGGATGAGAGGCTTCTCCTCTCGCGGCGGCAGGAAGATGAAATCGACGCCCTGGGCGATCATGCTGTTGACGTCGGCGACCTGCTTGGCGGCGGAACTCGCGGCGTCGGTATAGACGAGCTGGCAGCCGCGCTTCTTGGCCTCGTCCTGCATGCTGGCGGTCTCCGCCAGCCGCCAGGGGTTGTTGCTCTCGCTTTGAGCGAAGCCGACCTTGTAGGTGTCCTTCTTCTTGAGCGGCGGCACTTGGCCGAAGGCGGGAACGATCGTCAGTCCGGCGGCGGCGCCGACGGACCCGATGAGCACTTGTCTGCGATTGATGAGCATTTCGCTTTCCTCCTCTAGACGAACGCGCAACGGCGCGTCCCGACGGCTCTTTCACCGTTTGATTTCGGGATGCGAGGACGTTCCCCGGCGGTCGGCCACGCCGTTCCTTCGCGCTCTTACCCCGAGCTTTGACGCAGGATAATAAAGCGCTAAAGCTTGTCAATGGCTAAGCTGAACGTGCGATAATCATGATTGCATTTCAGCAGGTTGTCACGCTAATAATATTTGCAGGCCGGGGTTCGAAAGCACGATGCGGGAGCAAAACGGCGCGACAGTCGGCGCGGCGCCACGCCGCTCCGAAGACAAGCGAGGCTATCGTGGTCGCGCGGCGCCCGCGCGCCGGCCGACGATGATCGACGTCGCCAACGAGGCGCGCGTCTCCCAGACGACGGTTTCGCTGGTGCTCAACCACGCTGACGGCGCGCGTCTCAGCGCCGAGACGCGGCAGCGGGTGATGAAGGCTGCGGCCCGTCTCGGCTATCAGCCGGTGCGCCGCGGGAGCGCGCCCTCGTCATCCTCCCTGACCTCGATCGGCTTCGTTTGCGACGAAATCTCGACCGATCCCTGGACGGCGATCGGGCTCGACGGCGTGCGCGAAAAAGCCTGGGAGCACGGGCTTACAGTCACGGTCATGGTGACTCGCGGCGACGCCGACATGGAAGCCGCGGCGCTTGCGCAACTGACCGCGCAGCCGCTGCTCGGCCTCATCTACGCAACCATCAACACGCGCCTTGTCGACGCGCCCGCGACGCCGCCGCGGCTGCCGATGGTTCTGCTCAACTGCCACGACGCCAACGGCGCGTTGAGTTCGGTCGCGCCGGGCGAGGCAGCGGGAGGGCACGCCGCGACCGACGTGCTCATCCGCGCCGGCCACAGGCGCATCGGCTACGTCAACGGCGAAGCGAGCATGGAGGCGGCGCGCCATCGCCTGAGAGGCTATCGCCAGGCGCTCGCCACCGCCGACCTGCCGTTCGATCCCGACCTCGTGCGCGAAGGCAACTGGCAGCCGCTTTCGGGCTATGAGGCGACGCGGGAGCTGATGCGCCTGCGCGCTCCTCCGACCGCCGTCTTCTGCGCCAACGACATGATGGCGGTCGGCTGCTACGAGGCGTTGCGAGAACTGGGCTTGAGAATTCCGGAAGATGTCGCCGTGATGGGCTACGACGACCGCGAGATCGCCCAGCATCTGCATCCGCCGCTCACGACCGTGCTGCTGCCGCATTTCGAGATGGGTTCGATCGCGGCCGAGCTTCTCATCGACGCGGCCGCCGGGTCGACGCTCCGTCCGCGGCAGATCAAGGTCGAGTGCCCGATCGTGATGCGGAAGTCGGTGTGATCGGGCTCAAGGTTCGACAAGGGAGGAAATGATGGCGGACAGCTTGAGCGCGCTGGCGAAAGGGGCGCTTACGGGTCAGCCGTGACCTGAAAAACTCGCCTTAGCCGGCGATCGGTCGGACTGCGGTTTGACCGAGCGTAACAAGCACCGCGGTGAGCGCCGCCGCTGCTGCGTCAGGCCGCTTCCTCTCGAAGATCGCAAACTCAAGATCCGGCAATAGCGGCAGGCCGCTTTCCACGCCGAGAACGCGAAGTCCGGCGACAATCGCGCTCGCCGGAAGCGGCGTGATCGCGAGACCAGCCAGGGCTGCGGCGCGGACGCCCGTAAGACTGGGGCTCGTGCAGACGATCTGCCAGACCAATTCGCTGTCGCGAAGCGCATTGAGCGCTGCTTCGCGCGAAACCGAGCGCTCGCGGTACAAGGCCAGGGGCACCGCCGCGCCTGCAACAAGCTCGAACGCTTCCGCGGCTGCCCATACCAATGGCTCCCGCCATACCAGGCGCCCCCTCGATGTCCCCAGAGGACGCTTTGCAAACACCACGTCCAGTCTTCCAGCGTCGAGCTGCTCGATCAGCGGCGAACTCAGACCGATCTGGACCTCAAGCTTCACATTCGGATGCGAGCTTGCAAACCGACCGAGTGCCGGCGGCAACGAACCACCAGCAACTTCTTCGACTGCTCCAAGGCGCACGGCGCCGGAAAGTGGCGGCGCTGTAAGGCGGCGGCGAGCAGCTTCTTCCAGTTGCAGCAGGCGGCGCGCGTCACCCAGGAGCATCTCGCCGTCATCGGTCAGGGCCACCGTTCGGGTGGTGCGACGAAAAAGCGGCCTCTTGGTCTCGAGCTCAAGGCGTTTAATCTGCTGGCTCACGGTTGACTGCGTGAGGTTCAGCTGTTCGGCCGCGCGGTGGAAGCCCCCGCATTCAGCCACGGCAACAAACGAACGCAGCAACTCGAATTCCATCAATATGATTGATCCGATTCAACGATCAATCATATTATAAAATATCGCTTCTGTGATCAATACCGATGGCTTACTTTTCGCCATGCGGTCCTCCGTGATCGGCTGCCGGCAGACGCCGAGCGGCCCGAACACTGAACCTTGGTATGGGACCTCCATACCAACATGCCAGGCGAATCGACCTAGGGGTGATTCAGCATTTCACTTTCGTCGCATAAGCCGAATGACGAGACGTCAGACAATGGAGAACAGACATGCTCATGCTCGACCGCCGGTTGCTCCTGCGTGCCGGCTCTGCCGCCGTCGGGGCCGCCGCACTCGCCCCCACCGCCCCCGCCCTCGCCCGTGCGCCCCAAGCGGGCAAACCGGCGCAGGCTGGCTTCTACCGCTTCAAGCTCGGCGCCATCGAGATCACCGTCGTCAGCGACGGCACGCTCGCGTTCCCCGCTGAAACGCTGTGGGGCGATCGGGCCGAGGACGCAAGAGGCCTGCTCACATCCACGTTCCACACGCCTCGCCCGGTGGGGCTGCAAATCAACACCGTTCTCGTCAACACCGGCGACAAGCTGGTGTTGATCGACGCAGGCTGCGGCGTCGATAAGTTCCAGAACACGACCGGCGGCTTGATCGACAACCTGGCCGCCGCGGGCTACGCGCCGGGCGATATCGACATGATCCTGTTCACTCACTTCCACTTCGACCACCTGTGGGGCATCAGTGACCGCGAGAACGCGTCGCTGCTGTTTCCCTCGGCCGAATTCGTCGCCAGCGAGACCGAGGTCGCCTTCTGGAGCGACCCCGAACTGGCCGGCAAATTGCCGCCTGCGCAGCAGCCGCGGGTTACCCAGACGAATCTGAAATTGGCCAGCCCCCGGCTGCACCTGATCAAGGCCGGGGCGGAGGTGGCGCCGGGCGTGACCACCTTCGACACCGCCGGTCACACGCCAGGCCACATCTCGGTCCACATCAGTTCCGGCAGCGAAGAAATGCTCCTCACCGGCGACGTCGTGGTCGACTCAGAGGTTAGCTTCCTGCATCCGGAATGGCCGTTCGGGTTCGACATAGACGTGCCAATGGGAACTAAGACGCGCATGGCCTTCCTCGACCGCGCAGCGGCCGACAAGACGCTGGTCGGCAGCTACCATCTACCCTTCCCTGGCTTCGGGCACGTGGTGCGCGAGGGGAGCGCTTACCGCTGGCTGCCGGCAGATTGGCGCTGGACGAGCTGACGGCCACGCCGGGCGGGGGGCGGTGCGCCCCCGTCGGTCGAGGCGATCATCGAGCCCGGCGACCGGGCCGTGATCGAAGGTGACAAGCAAAAGCAAGCCGATTTCCTGGCGGCAGCGCTCGCGAAAGCCCGCGCGCGCTTGCAAATTTTCTAAGTAGCCAACTCAAACTCTCCCAGTAGCCAACTCCAACTTTAAGCAAAGGAGAACTTCCATGAATAGCCAAGACGATCTTCGGCAGAGGTATCCAATGGATCGGCGCTCTTTCGTGAGCATGGTCGCCGCGGGGGCGGCAAGCACTCTTTTCCAGGGCAACGCCGCCGCTGCGCAGCCCGCGCCGAACGCGCGTAACGTCGTCCTCGTGCACGGGCTGTTCGCCGACGGGTCATGTTGGTCCGAGGTGATTGCACGATTGCAGGCGGCGGGGCTCAATGCCACGTCCGTGCAAAACCCCCTTACGACGCTGCCTGAAGCGGTAGCCTCGGCCCAGCGCGTGCTGTCGCGGCAGGATGGTCCGACGGTTCTGGTCGGACATTCCTTTTCCGGCATGATCGTGACACAGGCCGGTATGCATCCGAACGTGTCGGCGCTTGTCTATGTGGCGGCGCGGGCGCCGGATGCGGGCGAGGATTACACGGCGTTGGCCAAGACATTTCCGACGCCGCCCGCCTCCGCCGGGATCGTCTTCGACGGCGATGAAGGACGTCTCAGCGAGGCCGCGTTCCTGCGCGATTTCGCGGGCGACTTGCCAGAAGCGAAGGCGAAGGTTCTCTACGCGGTCCAGGAGCCGTTCCAAAAGGCTCTGCTCACGGGCAAGACCACGCAGGCGGCGTGGCGGTCGAAGCCGAGTTTCTATGCCGTTTCCACGGAAGACCGAACGATCAATCCCGATCTCGAACGCTTCATGGCCAAGCGCATGGGCGCCAAGACCATCGAAGTGAAGGCGAGCCATCTCTCGCTGATCTCTCATCCCGACGAGATCGCGCGGTTGATCCTGGAAGCCGCCGGACAGCCCGCCTAGCAGGTGGGCGGTCCTTGTGCACGGGCTGTTCGCCGACGTGTCGCTGCGACAGTCCGGACGACCGGTCCCAAATTAGCGAATCCCAGCGAAGAAGGCATATGTGCTATGGCCAGTCTATATTCCACAAAAGTCGCGGCGAGCGGCGGCCGTCACGGTTCGATCCGCAGCGAAGACGGTCTGCTCGACCTCAAGCTCGCGCTGCCCCGGGCCCTTGGCGGAAGGGGCGATGCGACCAACCCCGAACAACTCTTCGCCGGAGGTTATGCAGCCTGCTTTGAGAATGCGCTCCTGCATGTGAGCCGGGATGCCGGCCGCCGCTTTGCCGATGATGATATCGACGTCGTCGCCAGGATCGGCCATAGTCGAAATGAAACTGGAGGCTTCGTGTTGGACGCCGCGCTTGCCGTGACCATTGCTGGCGTCGACCAACAGATCGCTGAACGGCTCGTCCAGGGTGCTCATGCCATCTGCCCGTACTCGAATGCGATCCGGGGCAATGTCGACGTGACGATCTCCGTCTCGGTCCGGTGAGCCCGACCGATCAGGGCCAATTGCGACGATCAAGCTGCCGATCCGGCTTCGTAACGGCGTACACGACAACTGGGTCCCCGACCGCGTGCTAAGAAACGCTCAAAATTGAAGGCAATAGCGACGCGCCCTTGTTGGATATCCCGGGCGCGCCCCCGCGGAGCAGCATCGCCGCCATGGTGGCGGTGGCGCCGCTGGCGGCCATGCTGCCGACGGGAGCGGCTGCGCAAGGACCAGCCTCTCCTACGAGCAGCAGAAAGCGGGTCCTCAGTCCGGCCTTGGCTTGGACCATAAAGTTGTTCGAAATTGCGCTGATTATGCGGCCTCGAAGCCCTCGATCGGAAGACCGCTCTTCCGATGAGAGCAAGACGTGATATGGAGCCGCTATGAATCTCGAGCAACGAACGCCCGTCGAACAGGCTGCTCAGCGGGGCCAAGAGCGGCAGCGCGCGGAAGAAGCCGGGGCCACGAGAATGCAAACGAGCTTCGTGAACTGATCGAGATAATGCCGGCTATGGCGTTTGCTATCCGACCCGATGGGTCCTGTGAATTTGTCAGTCGAGGGTGGCAGGGCTATTCAGGATTATCGCAGGAAGCCGCTACGCGCAGTGTCTGGGAGGCCACTGTTCATCCCGACGATCTTGAACGACATCTCGAGAAATGGCGGATGTCGCTCGCGAATGGCGAGCCGCTCGAGAACGAACTACGCCACCGAAACGCCAAGGGCGAATATCGCTGGTTTTCAATACGTGTGGCGCCGCTCCATGATGAGCACGGGCAGATCGTGAAATGGTTTGGCGTCCTAACCGACATTGAAGACCGGAAACGCGGCGAAGCGCTGTTGGCCGGACAAATGCGGCTCCTCGAGATGATCGCTACCGGGGTGGCGCTGAACGAGATCCTGAATACCCTGTGTCTGATCATCGAGGAGCAGCGGAGCGGCACGCTCGCATCGGTGTTGTTGCTGAATCCCGATGGCGTTCATCTAAATTCCGCTGCCGGGCCGAGTCTAGCTGCGGCGTGGGCTCAGCAGATGGAAAGACTTCCAATCGGACCGTGCGCCGGCTCTTGCGGTACGGCGGCCTATCGGGGATCCCCGGTCATAGTCTCTGACATCGCGACCGACGCGCTGTGGGAGGCGCCGGAGCACCGCGCTTCGGCCCTCGAGCACGGGTTGCGAGCCTCCTGGTCGAGTCCAGTTCTTTCTTGGAAAGGAAAAGTCCTGGGCACCTTCTGCATGTACTATCGCGAACCGCGAACTCCGAACTCGGAGGATCTCAGACTGATCGAGTTTGGGACGCAGGTGGTGCGCATCGCCATTGAACGCGACCGTGCGGAGCAAGCGCTCAGGCAAAGTGAAGCTTATCTCGCCGAAGCCCAGCGGTTGACCCACACCGGAAGTTGGGCGTGGAGCCCTGTCGCTGCACAGGGGCATTACTGGTCCGAGGAAATGTTCCGGATTTTTGGATTCGATCCGCAGCAGGGTCTGCCGACGCACGAGAAATTCTGGCGCCGCGTCCATCCAGAAGACCGTAACAAGGTGGACGAGCATATTCAGAGGGCGGTCAGTCACAAGGTTGATTACGTTGTGGTGCATAGGATCGTGCTGCCCGACGGAACACTGAAGCACGTTCAGTCGATAGGCCATCCGCTACATGGCGCCACGGGAGACGTGGTTGAATATGTCGGTACGGCGATAGATGTGACCGAACGCAAACGGGCCGAAGAAGAGCGGGAGACGCTGCGTCAGCTGGAGGCTGATCTCGCGCGCATCAACCGCGTGAGCATGATGGGAGAATTGGCCGCCTCACTCGCCCATGACATCAAGCAGCCGATCGCCGCCGCCGTAATGAACGCCAACGCGTGCGCACGTTGGCAAAACCGTGACGTACCCGACATGACAGAGGCGCGTGCGGCCGCCTCGCGCATGGTGGCGGACGTGACGCGCGCAGCTGAGATTATTGACCGCGTTCGCTCGATCTATCGGCGAGGTCCACCGCAACGGGAACCGGTCGACCTGAACGCAATTGTTCGGGAGATGACCGGTTTGCTCCGCGATACGGCCAACCGTAACTCGGTTTCGATCCGCACCGAGCTTGACGCCGGACTTCCAATCACCAGCGCAGATCGCGTGCAGCTGCAGCAGGTTTTGATGAACCTCACGCTCAACGGCATAGAGGCGATGAAAGATTCGGGCGGTGAACTGACAGTTGCGTCGAAGAGGAACGAAGACGATCTATTACTGATCTCGGTGAGCGATTCGGGCAGCGGGTTCCCTATCGAAGAAAGCGAGCGCCTTTTCGCGGCGTTCTTCACCACCAAGCCGCAGGGCACCGGCATGGGCCTGTCCATCAGTCGGAGGATTGTCGAGTCGCATGGCGGCCGTTTGTGGGCGAGCGCCAACACAGGACGCGGCGCGACCTTTCAGTTCAGTCTGCCAATCGACGCGGCAGCGTCCTTCCCTTCAGCGGGCCAACCGAAGTCGAGCGCCCGATCGTGATGCGGAAGTCGGTATGATCGGGCTCAAGGTTCGACAACGGAGGCAACGATGGTGGAAAGCTTGACGGCGCTGGCGAAGTCGGCGCTGAACGATCTCGACGAGGTGTTCGCGGCGATGCCGGAGGACGCGCTCGACGGGCTCGTCGACGAGATCGTCAAGGCGAAGCGCATCGTCGTCTTCGGTCTGGGCCGCGAGGGCTTGCAGATGCGCGGCTTCGCCATGCGCCTCTTCC
>Ga0074046_10004827_pt1 | contig 10894 bp, 9 predicted proteins | sample BogForMeECP23OM3_FD_94441 | JGI IMG/M metagenome (GOLD analysis project Ga0074046, IMG submission 94441) | Bog forest soil microbial communities from Calvert Island, British Columbia, Canada - Bog Forest MetaG ECP23OM3 | ecosystem: Environmental > Terrestrial > Soil > Wetlands ...
GGGCGGAGTTGGGTTGCTGCTGGTGCAGATGGCGCACAACACTGGAGCGCGCGTGATTGCGACGGTTTCGACCGAGGCAAAAGCCAAGCTGGCGCGAGCGGCGGGGGCCGACGAAGTCATTCTTTATATGCAGACGGATTTTGAGGCGGAGACGAAACGGCTAACCGGCGGCAAAGGCGTGGACGTGGTGTATGACTCGGTGGGCAAGACGACGTTCGACAAAGGTCTGAACCTGTTGCGTCCGCGTGGCATGATGGTGCTCTACGGCGGGTCGAGCGGAGCGGTCGCGCCGATTGATCCGCTGGTGCTGACGCAGAAGGGATCGATCTTTCTGACGCGGCCTTCGCTGGGGAATTACGTTGCTAGCGATCAGGAGTTGCAGCAGCGGGCTGGAGCGGTCTTCGGCATGATTCGCGACGGCAAGCTCAAGTTGAGGATTGAGCACGTGTATCCGCTGGCGGAAGCGCAGCAGGCGCACCGCGATCTGGAGGGGCGCAAGACTACGGGGAAGTTACTGCTGCTGCCGTAAGCCGCGCTCGTTCAAGGCGTTTCATACACCGTATGTCCTCTATTACTGTATGTCATCCTGAGCAAAGCGAAGGATCCCTACATTCCGCCCGCAGTTCCTGAGGGTAGGGATCCTTCGCTTCGCTCAGGATGACAATTCCTGACGACAATTCCTAGGGTGTTTGTTTACGGGAGTAGTTTTTCAAGTACGCGGGCAGCTCTTGCTCGCAGCGGTCATCGGGAATCGCGGCGCCGGTCGTCAGCTCCAGCGGAATTACGCCTGCCCAGGCCGGGAACGCGTAATCCTCGGCGTCGTCCACTGGCGGACCTACGCGGACCTTTGCTGAAAACTCATTGATCGGCAGACGAAGGACGGACGTTGCCTTCAACTCTTTTTCGTTGGGCTGGCGCGAGTTGTCCCAGCGATGCGGGATGATGTGCTCGACGATCGCGCGCAGGGCCGAAAGTTTTTCCGCCGGGTCGTCGACCAGCGTTGCCGTGCCGAGAATCACCGCGGACCGGTAGTTCATCGAGTGATGGAACGTGGCGCGGGCGAGCACTAATCCATCGACCAGAGTGACCGTGATACAGACGGGGACACCCTGTTCGAGGTTGCGCAGCATGCGGCTGGCGGGCGAGCCGTGGATGTAGAGCACGTCTCCGTCGCGTCCGTAAGACATGGGGATGACGAAGGGCTGTCCGTCGGCGACGAAGCCGACATGGCAGAGGAGGCCTTCGTCGAGAATCTGGTTGACGGCGTCGCGTTCGTAAACGCCTCGCTGCGGCAGGCGTACGACGCGGGTGCGTGGAGTTGGATTGCTGGACATCGAGCTAACCTTCCTAGGCAGGCGGCGAAATGGTGACGGAGAATTTTAGCAGGGAGAGGAAGCGCTCGCGGCTACAGCAGGCCGCCGGTCTTTATCGCCAGGATGTTGAGCGCCATCTCCAGTTTGGTTATGGCCTCGCGGAGTTCGGGATGATCTCCGACCTTCGGCTGCAGGTCCTTCAGAATCTTGTGAGCGCTGGCTACTTGCTCTGCGGCCTGGGCTGAATTTTGCTCGGGCTTGGGTTCACTCGGTGTTGGCATGGTCATTCGCTCCCCGTGGATTCAATTCTACAGTCAGACCGCGCAGCGGTGGAGCGACGGGCGTCTCGCCCGTCTGCCGGGCGGGGACGCCCGGCTCTCCACTCGCACGATTACTTGCGCCGAGCTTTCCCTGACGGTTCCTCTTCGATCACCGCGAACTGGATCTTCTTTTCTACCGGATCGATGCGGTCCACCAGCACCCGCACGCGATTTCCCAGGCTGTAGGTTTTGCGTGAGCGCTGGCCGATGATCTGGCGAGTATCTTCGTGATAGGTATAACGGTCGTCGGCGAGCGTGTTGAGAGGTACGAGGCCTTCGACGAAGAGGTCGGTGAGTTCCACGAAGAAGCCGAACTTGGTTACGCTGATGATCAGGCCGTCGAAATCTTCGCCGATGCGGCGCTCCATGAATTTCATTTTCTTCCATTCCATGAGGCCGCGCTCGGCTTCGTCGGCGCGGCGCTCGGCCTGGCTGGATTCGTCGGCAATGGCGTGAAGTTCTTCGAGCGCTATCGGGCCGCCGAGAGGTTCGAGCGCGTGTTGATGCGCGTCGCGGTCGCGGCGCTTGGACCAAGGCGATGGCGGCGGGCCCTCGGGGGAACGAATAGAGTCCTTGCCGTGTGGGGACGGGGCTTCGCCCCGTCCAAGCGGGGCGGAGCCCCGCTTCCACACGATATCGACGGGTTGCGACGTCCCTACCGGTACTTCTCCGTCCATCTTCTCGGCTGAGTCGCGCAGCACTTCTTTCAGTATGCGGTGCACGATCAGGTCGGGATAGCGGCGGATGGGCGAGGTGAAATGGGTATACGTGGTGGCGGCTAAGGCGAAGTGCCCTCGATTCTCTTCGGAGTAACGGGCCTGTTTCAGCGACCGCAGCATGAGGAAACTCAGAATCCGCTCTTCCGGCTTGCCGGCGATTTTCTCCGTGAGTTTTTGATACATGCGCGGGGTGATGTGAACTTCTTTGGGCACCTCGATTTCGCGGACACGCTTGCCGGTGCCGCGGGCGTCGCGGCGGTCGGCTTTGAGCTGCACGCGCTGAATGGGCAGCGCGCCGACTCCTAGCGAGTATCCAAAAGTGGCGGCGATGACTTCGAAATCGTACACACGCTTGGCGTCGGGCTTCTCGTGGATGCGGTAGAGCGAGGCGATGCGTTTGTTTTCGAGATAGCGCGCGACGCATTCGTTTGCCGAGAGCATGAATTCTTCGATGAGGCGGTGGGCGACGTTGCGCTCCGATCTGGTGATGCTCTTCATCATGCCGAGTTCGTCAAACTCGATGACCGGCTCGGGGAGATCGAAATCGATCGATCCGCGGCGTTCGCGCTTGCGGTTCAGGATCATGGCCAGATCGCGCATGCATTCGAAGTGCTCGACCTGGGCAGCGTATTGCCGGCGCGCGGCGGTGTCGCCTTCGATTACGGCATTCACGGCGGTGTAGGTCATTCGCTCAGCGGAGCGGATCACGCCTTCGTTGATTTCATAGCCGGTGATTTCGCCTTGATGGTCGATCTCCATCGTGCAGGAAAGCACCAGGCGGTCGACTTGCGGGCGCAGGCTGCAAATGTCAGTCGAGAGCTCGAGCGGCAGCATGGGGACGGCGCGGTCGGGAAAATAGACGCTGGTGCCGCGCAGGCGGGCTTCCTGATCGAGCGGCGAGTTGGGCGTTACGTACTGAGCGACGTCGGCGATGTGGACCTGGAGTTCGTAGTTGCCGTTTTCGAGTTGGCGGACGTGGACGGCGTCGTCGAAATCGCGTGCGGTTTCACCATCGATGGTGACAATCGGAAGCTCGCGGTAGTCGCGGCGATGACGCAATGCGTCCGCGGGAACGATGTTCTCGTTCTCCGACTGAATGGCTTGCGCTTCTTCGATTACCTCGGGCGGGAAGCGATGCGGGAGGTGAAACTTGCGGATCATGATCTCGACGTCGACTCCGAAGTCGTCTTCTTCGCCGAGAATTTCGATGACGCGGCCGCGCGGGTTTTGCGTGGCACTCGGCCAGTCGGTGATCTCTACGTCTACGACTACGCCGTCGAGATCCTGCCAGTCGGTGTGGACTGCGGCCTCGTCGCCGATTACGCGGTCCCGGGATTTCTTTCGCTCGACCGTTCTTGATTGATTTGGAGAATTCTTTACCACAGGGGACACTAAGGTCACAGAGGAACCCGGATACTCCATGCCCGGCTGGATTACGATTTCCTGCGTCACTTTTTCGTCGATGGGCTTGACATAGTTGTGGCGATGTCCGTAGTGGAAGACGCCGACCACGGTCGGATGTGCGCGCGACAGGGAGCGGAGGATGCGGCCTTCGGCGCGGCCATCGGTGCGGACGGCGGAGACTTCGACCAGGACGCGATCGCCGTGCATGGAGGATCCAATGGCGTGCGGAGGAATGAAGACATCGCCGGCGAGGCGGGCCTTCAGGCTCGGATCGAGCGAAGTGGCTTCGGGAATCACAAAGCCGAAGCCGTCGCGATGCATGGTCAGGCGGCCGACCAGCAGGTTGCGTCCCTTGGTGGCCTGCGGAATGGCATAGCGCTCGGAGTCGACTTGCAGCAGTTCGCCTTTGCCGACAAGTGCGTACAGGCGGTCGGTTAGTTCGCGGCGGGCTTCGCCTTTCACGCCTAGTTCGCGCAAGAGCTGCTTATGGCTCGCCGTTTGCTTCGGTTGGCGGGCGATGTGGCGAAGGATGGCGGCGTCGGTCAACATCAGTTCTCAGTTCTCGGTTCTCAGTCTTCGGCTCATTTACTGAGAACTGGGAACTGAGAACTCGGTTCAGCGCAGATATTTCTCTTCCAGAACCCTTCTATGATGCAGTTCGTGCCCGGCGATGATGTAGGCGAGAGCGCGCACCGTCACCTCGTTTTTTCTGGCGACGCCGCGGCGGGTCCAGGCAGCCTCGTCTAGGTTGCGAAACAGCGAGACGGTGGCGCGGCGGACGGCGATGTAATCCTCGATCAAGTCCGCCAATGGACGCCGCCCTAACGGGCTATGGCGGACGTAGTCGTCCTGCTCGAAACCTTCGATGGGAGTCGCGTCACCGCGCGAGATGCGCAGGGCACGGTAGCTCAGGATGCGCTCGGTATCGTTGATGTGGCCGAGCACTTCCTTCAGGCTCCACTTCTCAGGCGCGTAGCGGAGATCGCCGTCGACCTCGGTGCGTCCGGAGAGCAAAAGAAGTGTCTGGCGGCGCTGGTCCTCCAAGGCGGCGAGAATGTCGCTGCCCTGCACCAGCGGGATGTAGCGGTCGTAGTAGGATGCGTACTCTCCGGGCTGGGGCCGGAGGGAGGCTATCGCGGTTGAAGCGGTCGGAGTCGAAGGCATGGTTCCTCGTCAGGGATGGCACACGGCCAAGTCGTGCCTACGGCTCCATAGTATCGGATAGAGGCATCGCGATAGAAAGAATTACCGCAGGCTGGGGCAGGGCTTACACGCGCGGGGCACGGCCCAATTTTGCGGTGCTGCGGAGGAACCACACGGGGAACTATGAAAATCAATAAGAAAAGCTGGATTTCCACAGGGCACAGGGTTTACTCAGGAGTAGAATTCAATTTGGCCCGCGAAATGCGGCGGCGATTCAGAATCCCTTAGTAAAGGAAAGGATTTCGACGACAATGTGGAAGCCCACGAATCAACCTGCGACACCTAGCCGGCCAAGTGAGCCGGAGCGTCCGAGCACGCCGACGACGACAGCGCCGAGCACGAATGTAAGCATGAGCGAGCCTGCTGCTGCGCCGCGCCCGGTTACAACTACCACTTCGGACCAAGCCACGATAGGCAAGTCGCTGGTGATTAAAGGGGAAGTGACCGGTTCCGAGTCTTTATATATTGATGGCCGGGTGGAGGGATCGATCACGCTCTCCGGCAATCGCGTCACCATCGGGCGCAATGGCGTGGTCGCGGCCAACATCAGCGCGCGGGAAATCGTGGTGCTCGGCAAGGTGCGGGGCAACCTGATCGCGAGCGACCGCGTGGATATCCGCAGTGACGGATCGCTGACCGGTGACGTGGTGGCGGCGCGCATCTCGATTGAGGACGGCGCCTTCTTTAAGGGCGGCATCGACATCCGCAAGGGCGGGAAGCCGGACTCGAAGATCGAAGAAGTGCCCAAGAGCGCTTCGACGCCGGAACCGGTGGTTGCGGCGCGGGCGTAAAACCGCTGTTCGCCGTTCGCTGCTCGTCCGCTGATCGGGCGGCAAGATGAAAAGGAAACGGGCCTCTATTGGGGCCCGTTTGTTTTGTCCTCTGCTTATAGCGAATCCAGAGTTACTATAACCTCCGGCAACTGCCGAGCTGCGCTCGGCTTGGGCGGGCGAGGGCGCCCGTCCCCACACGAGCGCGTTTACGGTTCTTTGCCGGTCGCCATGGTCTCCGCGGCTTGGCCTTCGGCGAGGCTCGGCAGGGTAGCGGATTTTTTCCGGCGCAAGTCTGCCGGTAATTCCGAATGCAATAACCAGAGACCGGCCGCGACGGCTGCAGCCCACGTCAAGGAGCCGAGCGCGAGCGCGAGGAGATCGGCGCGGCGGCTGCCATCGAGCGCTATGCTGCGCATGACTTCATAACTCAGTCCGCCGGAAACGGCGCCCACCAGAGCGGCCTTGCCTAGTTCTTTCCAATTCAACCCGGCCAGCGGCACCATGCCCCGAATTTGTAGGAGCAGCGCGATGGCCACTGCATTCGCCGTGATGCCGATGTCGGATGCGATGGCGAGGCCGGTAACGGACAGAGCGTGGAAGAGCAGCTTGTAGAGCGGCAACGAGGCGAGCGTGATCAGGCTGCTGGCTACCATGGGCGTGAGGGTGTTGCCTGACGCGTAAAACGCGCGCGCGTACAGCGCCTGACTGGACCACATAGCCAGTGAGAGCGAAAACACGAAAAAGTAGAGGGCGGTGGATTCCGAATCCGCAAAGGTGAAGCGCCCGCGACGATAGACAAGATCGATGAGCGGGACGGCGATGGCCATCATCCAGCCGGTGATCAGCAGAGAAGCTGCCGTGATGCGATAGACCGAACCGTTCACGGTGGCGGCGAATTCCCCGAACTTTTTTTCTCCCCACAGGCGCGAGAAAAAAGGGAGCGACGCCTGGCCGGCAGCCTGTCCGAGAATGGCGATGGGAACGGCGAAGAGACGCTTGGCATAGTTCAGCCGCGCGATGTCGCCGATGCCGCTGGAGGCGAAGTAGCGGAGGATCCAGTCGTCGGCGGTGACCAGGGAAACGCCCAGCATCAGCGGGATGGAGAGCCGCACCCACTCGCGGAAAGCAGGATTCTTCAGATCGAACGAGGGCCGGTATCCGGTGCCGATTTTGGCGGCTCCGAGCGCGTTGATCAGAAATGGTCCGGCAATGCTGCCGGCGAGCGCGCCGAAGGCAAGGGAGGCAATCCCCATCTGGCGCCCGGCGATGACTCCGCCGGCGATGATGAATATGTTGTAGATCAGTGGACCAAATGCCGGCAACAGAAAGAGGCGGTGCGAGAGCAGGACCGCCGAAACAACTCCGCCAACATAAAAGAAGATCTGCGCCGGCAGCAGGATGCGCGTGAGATGGACGCAGAGCCGCATCTGCTCGGGCGTGAAACCGTGGAACATCCAACCGGCGAACTGCGGCGTGAAGATTTCGGCGAGGATGGTGCCGGCGATGAGCACCGTGGTCATCACGGTAATGATGATCGAAAAAGTTTTCTGTGCATCCTGCTCGCGCTTTTCAGCCAGAAAACGCGTATAGATGGAGATGAATGTGATCGAGGCGGTGCCGCCGGCAACGATGTAGTTGAGCCAGTCGGGTAGGGTGAACGCGGCGACGTAGGCATCGGTTTGCTGGCCTGCGCCGAAAGCGTAGGCGATGTAAGCTTCGCGGATGTATCCGATCACGCGCGAGAGCGTGATGGTCGTCATCAGCAGCAGGGTCGCCGAAAACGCCGTGTGCTGGTGCGATGGCCGGAAGAAGCGCAGCAGACGCATCTCTCGCAGATTAACGCATCTGGCGATGTTCGTGTAGGGACGGGCGCCCTTGCCCGTCCGAGCCGAGCGCAGCTCGGCAACTGCCCGCGATCACAGTGACTCTCGATTCGCCCTAGAGCGCGGGCCTTCCGGGCGGGGTCGTCCACGTCCACACGATCTCAGGTGATATCGTCCTGCAAATATTTCATACATAAAGAGTTGGGTATTGATCTCCGTTTTACCTGCGCTGCATTGTCATGCCAAGACTTGTGCCGCATAGTGCCGCCAGTAGGGAGGCAATTATGGCTGCTTCACTGGCCGACTTTGCGGAGCAGATCAACCCCAAGACTCTGGCTGAGGCCCGTCGCGCCAACTTTCGGCAGGCAACGCGCGTCCACGGGAGTTTCCTGGCTGTCGCTGAGAAGCGGGCTCTCGTCTGGATGGCCGCGCGCATGCCGGCCTGGGTGAATTCCGACCATCTGACCGCGGTCGGTTTTGCCGCTCAAATCGCGACCGGCGTTTGCTACGCCCTCGCCGTCCACGACCGCCGCATGTTACTCGCAGCCATTGTGTGTCTTGCGGTGAACTGGTTCGGCGACAGCCTCGACGGAACTTTGGCTCGCGTGCGCCAGCAGCAGCGACCGCGTTACGGCTTCTATGTCGACCACATCATCGATTCCATTGGCGCAGTGGCGATGATGGGCGGGCTGGCGCTTTCGGGGTACATGCATCCGGCGATTGCGATTGGGCTGCTGATTGCGTTTCTGCTGCTTTCCATCCAGTCGTATCTGGCGACCTATACGCTCGGCGAGTTTCACCTTTCGCTGTGGCGCTTCGGGCCGACCGAGTTGCGAATTCTGCTGGCGGCGGGCAATTTGGCGCTGTTCCGTTGGGCGTGGGTGATTCATGGGCGCTATCGGCTATTTGATATTGGCGGCGCGATTGGACTGGCCGGGATGCTGCTGATGCTGGTTGTCGTCACCCTAAAGAACACTGTGCTGCTTTACCGGGAAGAGAGGATTGAATGAAGAGCTCGTGTAGGGACGGGCGCCCTCGCCCGTCCAGGCCGAGCGAAGCTCGGCAGGGTCTTCTCCGCTGGCTGAAGTTCAACGCCGTCGGAGGCATCGGCATCGGCGTGCAGATCGCCGCGTTGGCGATTCTTCGCTCCTGGTTACGGTTCGATTACCTGGCGGCCACGGCTCTGGCAGTCGAGATCGCGGCGATCCACAACTTCTTATGGCACGAGCGCTTCACCTGGGCGGACCGGAGGGCTGCGCGGCCGGTGCAGTCGCTCGCCAGGCTGGCCAAATTCAACGCCAGTAATGGAGCGGTTTCCATTGTCGGGAACCTTGCGCTGATGCGGTCGCTGGCTGGCGAACTGGAGTTCAATTATGTCGCCGCGAATCTTGTGGCGATTGTGTTGTGTTCGCTGGTGAATTTCCTGCTGAGCGATCGCTTTGTGTTCGAAGCAAAGGAGAACCCGGCCGCGATCTCGAGCTAGCGGCTGCCGAGCTTTGCTCGGCCGGGCGGACGAGGGCGTCCGCCCCTACGTGGTTCGGGGCGATCGCGGCTTCTTGGGCGCGTTTTTTGGGGGTTACGCCGCGAGCAGAACGGGGATATAATATTTGTAGCTGCTATGCGCTCGAACGGCTACATTTCGCCTTTCCAGACGTGCTGGATCGAGGGACGCGCTTGTCCCCGCCGGTACCTTTCCGTTCTGCCTTCGCACGTGCGCGCCAATCTATTTGGCAGCGACTGATTATCCTTTCCTCTTCGTTCCTGCGCTAATGGCTTTTAGCTTTTCGTTCTTAGCTATTAGCTCTTGGCGCAAGCAGCATATCTCCGTGGACTCCGCCCGAAACCCGGCCTGGAGGCCACCGAGAACTGAGAACTAACGACCGATTTGGAGGATTCCATGACCACCAATACTTTGATTTCTGTCCCCAAGCTCAAGACTGCGATTCCCGGCCCGAATGCCAGGCGCATTCTCGCGGGCGACGACAAATACATTTCACCTTCCTACACACGTTCTTATCCGATGGTTGCCAAGCGCGGCCGCGGCATTGTGGTCGAAGACGTGGATGGCAATGAGTTCTTCGATTTTTCCGCCGGCATCGCCGTCACCTCAACCGGCCACTGCCATCCGGAAGTGGTCGCCGCCATTCAGAAACAGGCGGGCGAACTGATCCACATGTCGGGCACCGATTTCTATTACGAGGGCATGGTGACGCTGGCCGAACGGCTCTCGAAGATCGCGCCGATGCCGGGGCCGCACAAGATTTATTACGGAAACTCCGGGGCCGAAGCCATCGAGTGCGCCTTGAAGCTGGCGCGCTATCACACCAAGCGGCAGCAGGTGATCGCCTTCCTGGGAGCGTTTCATGGACGGACCATGGGCGCGCTCTCGCTGACGGCATCGAAGCCGCAGCAGAAGCGCCGTTTCGCGCCGCTCGTGCCCGGCGTCACTCACATCCGCTATCCCGATGTGTATCGCGGCTGCGCGGGCGGTCCGCAGGACGCCGAGAAATTCGCACTTGGCTGCGCCCGCTACATCGAAGACAAACTGTTTAGGACCGTCCTTGCGCCGGAAGAAGTCGCGGCCATCTTTGTCGAGCCGATCCAGGGCGAGGGCGGATACGTCATCGCCCCGACGATCTTCATGCAGGAACTGCGCCGCATTTGTGACAAGCACGGCATCCTGCTGGTGGTGGACGAAATACAGAGTGGCGTCGGCCGCACCGGCAAATGGTTTGCGGTCGAACACACGGGCGTGCATCCGGACATTGTTTGCATCGCGAAGGGCATTGCCTCCGGGATGCCGCTCGGGGTCACCATGAGCAGGGCCGACATCATGGACTGGGTGCCTGGCTCGCACGCCTCGACTTTCGGCGGCAACCCCGTCTGCATTGCCGCGGCGCTGGCCACACTTGATGTAATCGAAAAAGAAGGGCTGCTTAGGAACGCGCAGGAGGTCGGCGATCACATGCTGAAGCGCATGGCGGACTGGCCGAGGAAGCACAAGATCGTCGGTGACGTCCGCGGCCGCGGCCTGATGATTGGCGTCGAGATCGTGAAGGACCAGACGACTCGCGAGTACGGCGCCAGCGACCGCGATCGCATTGTGCAGCAGGTGTTCGAGCGCGGGATTCTGTTTCTGGGGTGTGGTCCGAGTACGATTCGCATAGCGCCGCCGCTCGTCGTTACCAAGGATGAAGCCGACGTTGCCATGGATGCGCTGGAAGAATCGATCGCGGTGGTCGAAAGAAACGCGTAATCGCCGGAGGTGCGTGATGTGGGACGGAACTGTGGAATCGATTCACATTGCCTCCGCCGGTGGAATGAAATGCCCGAGAACCC
>Ga0074046_10004828_pt1 | contig 10894 bp, 11 predicted proteins | sample BogForMeECP23OM3_FD_94441 | JGI IMG/M metagenome (GOLD analysis project Ga0074046, IMG submission 94441) | Bog forest soil microbial communities from Calvert Island, British Columbia, Canada - Bog Forest MetaG ECP23OM3 | ecosystem: Environmental > Terrestrial > Soil > Wetlands ...
GTCGGCGATGAACTGCGACACCGCCTTCGCCTTCTCGCTCTGAAGCTCCTTCAGCGCCGCGTCGGTCTCGATCAGCTGGCCCTCGTCGGAGGCAAGCTGCGACTGGGATTTCTCCAGCTCCTCCTTGGCGTCGTAGAGGTTGATCTTGGTGCCGAGAGAGCCGTCGCCTGAACGGGGGCTCGTCCCGCCGTTTCAGGCGAGCCCTACCAAAATGTCTGACGAACAATTGCTCTCGCCAAAAGCGGACAAAGGTCCTCGCCGCGCATGAACGGCGAACTCATCCTCACCCCGCAACGGCAAACGCAAGCGCGCGCGAAAACTCAATGCCATGCGGGGGCATGGGGCATGTGAACGGTTACGTCTGCTCACCAGATTACGCATCCCCACTCTCTACCATTCGTCGTCTCATATCACTCCATCTCTCCCCTCTCTCCTTGTCCTAATGTTTCTATTACATATTCTTGTTCTCTCGTCTCCCCAGGCTATCTCTCTTATTGGAGACTGTCTTCTTCTCGTGTCTCTATATTGAATAAGAGACAAATCCGCCCGGCCTTGCGTGAGCGCAAGCGCTCGGGCGGCGACCCCAACTGTCGAGAGGCTCCGCTGTCGACGTAGTAGAGCGCGGCGCTTCAGTCGATCGCGTCATCCGCCTCGCAGGGGCACGGCCTGAAGGCGGCCGCGTCGAATTGGCTCTGCCCGCGAGCTGAGCGCGCGTGGCCGGATTGGGTCAGCCGGAACCTCCCCTTCTCCGCTCAGCGACGACCCATGGGCGCATCGCAGCTCCGCGCTTGCTTCAGGCGCCGCGCAGCCCTGTTGCCGCCAGAAGGGAAAAAACCATTTCAGCGACGCGGCCCGCTCGCGCCCGGCGACGACCGCGGGATCACCCGGCCGCGACCGGCGGGTTGCCGAACATGAGCTGTCGCGTCCTTGCCGGACCTCGTGCTCGCTTGCGTCGGCCCTCGATTGGGGGTGCGCCGCGACCTCTCCTCGACCGGCTTGCCGGACGTCCCGCGACCGTTGCCTGCGTCAGGCGATCCGCCTTGACGCTGCGGCAAACGCTTGGCCTTGACTGAGGGGTCGATCGCCTTCACCGCGACCGCGCTCGGGGCCGCGCCGGCAATCTCTCCCATTAGGGATCGTCTGCGATCGAAGTTGGCAAAGGCGCTGCTCAGCGCGCGGACCAGCGCATCCGGATCTGCGGTGTCGGCCGCCAGCAGCGCCGCCCGTTGCTTGGGGTGGGCCGTGCTCAGCGACCCGAGCGACAAGAGGTCCGCGTAGAATCGATAGGGGATCGCGATGTCGATCCCATATTCCTTCAGCCACGTTCGCCGGCGGTCGTACACCGTCTGGTCGCTGAGGCCTGTCGCCTCGGCGATCGCTGTTGCGTAGTTCTGGCCGTGCTGCTCGGCTCGCGGCTCCCGCCATGCGACCGCGACCTTGTCTTCGAGACTCGACGGGCGATCAAGATTCTGGCGCGTGAACTTGCCGATGACGTGGAGGCGGAGGACGTCATGAAGCACGTACCGAACCAGCCAGTCCGCCAGCGAGCGCGGCATGAGCCGATCGGCCGAAGGATCGTAGCCGAGCACGCACGATGCTGCGCTCAGCTGCGCCGCCGTGTTCGAAGCACAGTCCTCGATGCAGCGCCCGAGCTCGCGGGCTCTCTCATCGCGGTCGATCAACTTTCCGACCCGACGCCGCGCCGCCTGGACGATCGACGCAAGGCCGTCGGTGTGGGCGACGATGGTCAGGCGGACCGAGGTTGATTCCTCGGCCTGCGCCGGGACGGCGCCCGTGTGCGAGCCGACCGCGCTGTCGGCCGAGAACACGATCGTGAACAGCTTTCGACGACCTTGGCGCTTCTCCAGGGTGACGCTCTCCATTCGATCCCCGTGCGAATCCGCCTTGTATTTGGGCTTGAGACCGAGATGCCCCGCCAACCGACAGACGATGCGCCCATCGCTGACGGGTTGCTCCATCGCGATCGCGAGAATCTGGAGGAGACCGTTCGGGTCTGAGCACGGCAGAAAAGCATTCCATTCCATCTGGTGGATCCGAATCCTCTCCCTGTTGACCTTCTCCTCAAGCAGCTTCGCGTCCGAGATCGCATGGTTGATCGCTTCCAGAAGCTCGAACGGAAATTCGAGCAGCTTGTTCATCAACCAGGCAAGCGTGGACGGATACACGGAGGGCTTGCCGCTCGACGGGCTGATCAGCGTCGGCTGTGCGTCGGCGCCGGTGAGAAGCCGCGACAGATTGAACGTCAGCGTCAACGATCCCGGCTTGGCCCTTCGCCCTCGACGAACCTTGAACCGGACAGCGGTCCCGAGCAAACCGCTCTCGGCGCTCAGCAACACGATGCGACCCGAGCAACCGAGACGAGCGTCGCCGTCGCCGCTTGCTTTGGGCGACGGCGCCACGGAGGAGGTCATCGAGCAATCTCGACCGGCGACCGCGACGGTCCCATCGCTCACGCCGGCGAGGTTCTCGAAAAAAGAGACCACTCTTTCGCACTCGGACGGCGCCGTCTTGCGGCGACGGCCGCGCGGAACTGCGTCCTCGAGATCAACGCTCGCGGTCACCGACGTGAGAATCAAACTTTCGCGGATCATCTGAATCAACCTTTCGTTTCGATCTGCCGGCGTGAAGCGCATCGACGCGCTCGCGTTCATGCCGGCGCGTCAGCTCACTGCGGAGCAGACGCATGGTGTTTACTCGGCCCTCAAGGCCGTGGTTCCTTGCGTCCCGTGTGCAAGCGCCCGCGCGGAACGCCGCGCGGCGCGACTTGGATTTCGGGGCGATTTTCGCGCCGGAATCCAAACCCGGATGGCGTACGGACGCGCGGCGCGCTGTTCATCATCGTGGCTGTCTACTCCGCGGCCGGATCGCAATCTTTCGCGTCGCGTCCATGTCGGGGGCGTCCTTTTGGAGTTAGGGAACAATTGTGCCGGATTCCAAACCAGGGATTCGGAGCGGGGAGAAGATTGTGCGGATTTCCAAACGGACCATATGGGATAAAGTCCAGGTCGGTGCGATGTGCCAAATCAGGACCTTGGAACAAAGACAATTGTGCGGGATTCCAAACCAGCCCGCAGTCACGAGGCGTGGCGCCGCCGACTCCTGCCCACTTGATCAGCGAGATGAGGAGATGGGCATCATGAAGGGTTGGGTGCGCGGCCTCGCGGAGCTCGAAACGACCGCGCTCTAGACCCGCCTCGCCGTCAACACGATACGAAGCGACGCGATCAGTGGGAGCGGCCCGGGACGAGTCAAGAACCAATCGCGCCGTTGCGCGGCGGTCGGACTTAAGCTCAATGACGGCTCGAGGCGTTGGACTGGCCGCGGCTGCCGCGCGGCTCCGGAGCCTCGAGAAGCGCCTTTGATAGCGATCCTGGACGCTCTGAGCAGTTCCGTTTATGGGCCGAGGCAGGTTCCCAAGTCGGGCGCTTCGTCCTGCGTCTTCAGTGAGACATCCAAATTCGATAGGACTCCCATGCGACGACGCGACCTCCTCGCCCTCCTCGCCGGCGCGGCTCTGCCGTGGCCGCTCGCCGCGCGCGCGGCCCAGACCGAACTCGACGAGGCGGTCGACTTCACCGGGCAGATCCTGTTCGTCGCGAGCAAGGTCCCTGCCCTCGTGATCGGCGTCGTCCAGAACGGCAGGACGTCGATCCACGGCTTTGGCCGCCGCGCAGACGGTTCGGACGCCGAGCCGGACGGCGACACGCTGTTCCGGATCGGCTCGATCACCAAGGCCTTCACCGGCCAGGTTCTGGCGAGCCTCGCCGGCGACGGCGTCGTCGCCCTCGCCGACCCGCTGACCAAATATGTCCCCGACTTCATCGCGCCGCTGTCGGAGGGCGGGCGGCCGATCCGGCTTATCGATCTCGCCACCCATTCGGCCGGGCTTCCGCGGGAGGTTCCCCATGAGCCGGGCCCGCCGGACAATCCCTTCGTCCACATCAGCCGCGAGGCGTTCGTCGCCTGGTCAGCGCCGGCTCAGGCCCAGTTCATGTCCAGCCCCTATCCCGTGCCACCCGTTTTGCGGGAGTGATGCACCAGCTCGATTGCGCAGCCCGTCACGTCGGCGATCCTGGCCCACGTCGCGGCCACCAGTTCGATCGCCGGGTTGTCGTTCTCGGTGACGCGGTGGCTGGCGACGAATGGGTCCACGATCAGGAGCCCGATGTCGTTCGCCCGGATCGTGGCGACCACCTGGTCGACGACTGGCTGTGCGATCTGCGCGCCGTTCCTCGTCATCTCGGCTAGGACGATTTGCTGATCGCGCCCACTGTCGACGAAGAGGCGCCGGCGTCAAGCCATGAGCGGGATCGTCCCGGCGCGGATCGCCGCCTCGTTCACGCCAGCAGAACTGGCCGCCTTGACCGTGATCGCCCGCCAATGTCAGCGGCGCCAGGTAAGCGTCCTCCCGATCGACCAGATAGCTTGAACCGCACGGCGTCGCTGTGGGGGCGCGCCCCGCTGTTGGGGCTGGAGCAGATCTTCGCCCCCCGGCTCGATCCTGAGCAGCCCCTCAGGGTCTTCGAGACGCCGCGGCAGTGGCTCCTCGGCGACCGCGACGGCGTCTGCGTCGTCGACCCGAGCAAAGCTCCGTCGCTCCTCCGCTCTGCAGGGCCGCTGGCCGCCTCATCGGCAGCCTTCGGCCAGCGCCTCCGAACCCTCCTTGCCATCGCTCCGACGCACATCCTTGTGCCAGCGGACGCTGATCAGAAAGCCGCCTAAAATGCCCGAGTTCGTTCTCCTTGAAGAGGCCGAGCGAAAGCTCGCCGCCCAGCCCACCCAGGAAGAGCGCCTCTTTCAGCAGCTCCTCGATACCCGCCGCAAGCCGGCCCCAGGACGCAACGGCGCCAACGTGATCGCGCTGCCCAGCATCCGGGCAACGCCCTTCAAGCCGCGCGATCCGGCCACGATCCCGCCCCGCCGCTGGATCTATGGCAAGCACTACATCCGCCAGTTCTTGACGGAGACGGTGGCTCCCGGGGCCTACGGGAAATCGACCCTGGCCATGACGGAGGCGCTCGCGATCGTCACCGGCAGGCCGTTGCTCGGCATCACGCCCGACGAACGGACGCGCGTCTGGTATTGGAACGGCGAGGACCCTCTGGAGGAGCTGGAGCGCCGCCTCGCGGCCGCCTACCAGCACTAGGCCCGTGCGGCTGAGAGGGACAGAAAAGTGACATAAGGGCCTCACACTCCCTGTTGCGTCTCAAGACAGCGATAGATGGTGGCTGGATGCACATTGAAGGTTCTGGCGACCTCGTTGATTGATTTGCCTCGTTTGATGAGTTCCAGGGCAAGTTCCTGTTGGTCGGACCGCATCTTACGAGGGCGGCCGAAGGCGACGCCGCGCTTGCGCGCATCGATGAGACCGTCCTGAGTGCGCTGCTTGATGAGGGCGCGCTCGAACTCGGCAATGCCGGCGAAGACCGTCAAAATCATGCGTCCGGATGGGCTTGACGTATCGGCCCATGGCTCGTCAAGCGATTGTAATCCCGCGTCTTTTTCTCTCAGGCGCTCGGCAATGGCGAGCAGTTCCGCGGTTGATCTGGCCAGCCTGTCGAGGCGCGTGACGACTAGGATGTCTTGCCCGCGAATTTCGCTTAACAACCGTTCGAGCTCGGGACGATTACGCTTGGCGCCGGAGATTTTTTCCTCGAACAGCTTTTCGCATCCGGCGGCGGTGAGACGCGGGCGTTGCAGGTCGAGGGTCTGATCCTCGGTCGAGACGCGGGCGTAGCCGAGTTTCATGCTGCGGCTTTCTGTCCATTGTAAAAGCGCTCGCGAAAGTCTTTCGTTTCGCACCGGCCTCGCGCAGGGGATAGGCGGCCGCGGCGCGCCAGCTCCGGCAAGGCGGCCACACGGCGACCGAAAATCCTGCCATCGGCTATTTATCCTGACAAATTCCGTTGTGCTTAACGCCCAGAACGCCGCGGAGCGCCCCGGCGTCGTCATTCGGATTGTACTAGACCCGCGGTCTTAAGGGGATTTCCTTTTATGCGGGAAGTCCCGTCCCGATGATCTCAGGCGGCTTTCGTCCGCGCCTCGACCCTGGCGAGGAAGTCGCCGATGTATTTCAGATACACCTCCCGTACGACGGCTTCCGAAACGTCATGGCCCATGCCCGGAACGATCACGAGTTCCGCGCCCGGTATGCACTCGGCCGTGTCCCTTCCGTGTTCGACAGGGATAAGCGGATCGTCCGCGCCATGGAGGACGAGCGTCGGCGCGCGGACCGACTTCAAGATCTCGTTGCGCGGTCCGGCGGCGAGCATGGCCGCCATGTGACGGGTGCCGGCGGCGAGGTCAACGTCCACGCGGTCGAGCTGCCGTTCGATGAAGGCGCGCAACTCGGCGTCGCCGGGGCGGTACGACGAGCCGCCAATCGTGCGGAAGAGCCTGGTGGAGTAATCGATCCTTTCCTCGCGGGTTAGAGTCGTTGCAGGCGGCATCATCACGGCCATGACCTCGGGCTTGGCCGACGGCAGGCCGCGCCGCGCGGCATACTTGTATTCAGTTGGGCCCGATACGGACCCCGACCATGAAGCAATCATACTATCGCGGGCCCACGCCCGCCCACGGGGTTTCTATTCGTCCGTTGCTGAGGGTAGACCGTCCGTGGCCGGCTGCCACGTCACGGGGCCCGTGACCCGTTTCAGACTCTCGACTGTCGTGGCTCGTTGTAAGCGAGTGTTTGCCGGCCTATCCTTGATGGAGTTTGCTTCGCAAACTCATGCTTTCGTTGAGTCCAGCATCTCGGCACACAGAGGGGCGGTGGGGCGGTCGCGTTTGCGCGGGCGATCTGACGGAGGTTCGCAAAGGGGGAAGCCTGAAATGGAGATTCCACTTACCGATGCCATCCAGCAGCTTCGGGATGAGCTGCGGGGAGCCATCCTTGAAGGCAAGGATCAGGATATCGTCTTTACACCGAACGGGATCGAAATCGAGCTCGGAGTCAGTTTCAGCGCCGAGGCGAAAGCTGGTGGTGGCTTCAAGCTGTTCGCCTTCCTTGATCTTTCCGCCGAGGCTAAGGCAAGCCGGGGGAGCCAGCACAAGATCAAGCTGTCGCTATCGGTCGCCGACAAGAACGGGCAGCCGATCAAGCTGCGGTCGGACGCGGTGCCCAAGGGTCTGCCGAAATAGAGGCCGCCCATGTGGTTGACCTCCGACGAGTTCCTGGCCGACGTGGCTGCAGTGTACACTGGTGGTCCGGCTAACGGCGCATTCGGCTCTGGCCGACTGATAGCGCCTGGGCTGATTGTGACCGCTGGCCATGTCGTTGACTGACGCGTGAGGCGCCGACGCGTACGGGATGGAAAGTATGCCTGCTGAGGAATCGGATGCGGGATGGGTCGTGGGCGGCTTCGGCGCACGAGGCAAAGATAATCTGGCGGGGTACGGATGACCTCGACCTGGCGTTGCTCAAGTTGAGCGACGATACGCAGCCAAGGCCCGCGCTGACGCTGGTTTTCGCCTCATACAATCTGGTTGGGCCCATTGCCAAGGTTGACGCAGTGGGGTTCCCGCAAGCGTGGCTTAACGCCAGGGGCACGTTGCGTGACTACACTGTTCGCGGCATCCTCAGGATAGCAAGCCAGCTCGGGCCATATACGTGGAGCGTGCCGCCGGCCGACAAGCCAGACGATCCGCATGGCTGGCGGGGCATGTCTGGCGCTGCCGTATGCCGTATTGGGTCGGACGACAAACTCTATCTGTTCGGCGTCGTGCAGCAGGTGCCCGCCAACTTCTCCCACGGCCAGCTTGAAGTAGCGCGGCTTTCCAGGGGCTTTGACGACGCGGAATTCTGCGACCACCTCCGGATCGCGCTGGGGGCGGCCCCTCGCATCGTGCCTTTCGAGCTCGGGCAAAGTCGGCCGGACCTCGGCATTGCGCGCCACTTTCAAACCCTAACGGTGGCCTTTACCGACGAGTATCTTGTCTCAGGGACGGGCCCTGTTGCGTTCGGCGGGCGCGACGTTGAGCTCAATTGCCTCAATGCTTGGTTGCTCGATCCAAACGCCCCGCCGCGCATGCTGGTGACGGCGCCGGCCGGCCGTGGCAAGAGCGCGCTGCTCGTGCAATGGATGAAGGCTCTGCAGAGCGGCGGCGTTTTCGGGCCGGATGGTTGGCAGCTCGCGTTCATGCCGATCAGCATCCGCCGCGGCTCCAACCGGCCGGCGGTTTTCTACGAGGGGCTCGCACGTCGGCTTGCGGAGATTGCAGGCGAGGCCCTGCCGAGCAAGGCGATCCGTGGCGCCGACGGGTTTCGCTACGCCGTTCGCGAGCTTCTCGATCGGGTCGCCGACAGTGATCGGCGCGTCATCATAGTCATTGACGGGCTCGACGAGGCGCTACAGGGCAGCTTTGATTCCGCTATCCTGCCACCGGTCTTGCCTCCGAATTTGCGGGTCCTGTTGTCGGCGCGCTGGGAGCTGGGGGATAGCGATTCGAAGGGCTGGCTGAAGCGCCTCGGCTGGGATCGCAACATAAGGGTCGATTCTTTCGAGCTCGATCGGCTCGAGGCCCATGGCATCGCGGATGTTCTCGTAAAGCTCGGTGCACCCGTCGACATCGTCGCGCGCGAGCGCGCCTTGGTCGAGAGGCTGGTAGTGCTGACCGAGGGTGAGCCGCTGCTCGTTCGATACTACGCTGAGGATTTGTGGCGGGACGCCAGCAAGGGGGCGCCCGTCACGCGTGCGCATCTCGACCTGATGAAGCCCGGCTTCGGCAGCTACTTCGATCACTGGTTCAAACGCCAGGAGGAACTCTGGCGACAGGAGAATGCCGGGATCGACCGCGATAAGGTCGACAGAGTGCTCGCGGTGCTGGCGTTCGCGCTCGGGCCGCTCGAGGGAGCCGATCTGCTGGAGCTCATGAAGCATATCTATGGCACAAGTGGAGTGATGGCGGCGGACCGGCTGCTCGAGCCGCTGCGCCGCTTCGTGTTCGGGGACGGCAAGAGAGGCTCTGGCTATGTTCTGAGCCATCCGAAGATCGGCCGTTATCTTCAGGAGGAGCGCTTCGCCGCCCGCGCGGCAGTTTTGCGCCGCGGATTTGCCGCGTGGGGGCAGGCGCATCTCGGCGACCTCAACGCCGGCCGGGTGCAGCCCGAGCGCGCCTCTTCCTATGTCCTGCAGTTCTTGCCGCAGCATCTCGATGAGGCCGGCGCGTCCCCCGAGGATTTTATGATGATGGTAGAGGAGGGCTGGCGCCTCGCCTGGGAGAAGTTCGAGGTTGGACAGCGCGGTTTTGCGAGCGCCGTTCGATCGGCGTGGTCTGCGCAGCGGCGGAAAAACGCCGACCTGCGAACTCTCGGTGCGCAATGGCGCTGCGCGCTTGTGCTCTCCTCCATCAAGAGCCTCGGTCAGAACGTGCCGGAGGAGCTCATATTGGCTGCCGTGGAGCGGGGCGTTCTCGCCCCCCGGCAGGCAGCCTATTTCGCGGAGATTAAGGGCCCGTCCGCGAGCGTCGCGTTGCTCGCGAGGCTTGCCGTCGCCACTCGGGACAACCAGGCGCTGAGCAGGGAGCTGGTTTTGTCCGCGCTCGCCACCGCTTGCATGGCTCGTGACCATACCAGTCAAGTAAAACGGTTGAGCGCAGCCATCGAAATCCTCTTTTCTGTCGACCTTGGTTTCCCGCCAAAGCAGAGGAGTGATCGGCTCGGCGAGGCGCTCGCTGCCGCAACGACCATAGATAGCGACTACGTCCGCTCACGCGTTCTGGCCGCCCTGGCGCCCCATTTCCCGCTGGAGCAAAGACATTCTGTGTTCGGCGAAGCGCTCGCTGCCGCCAAGGCCATCCATAGCGACTACGCCCGCTCAGAAGCTCTGGCCGCCCTGGCGCCCCATCTCCCGCTGGAGCAACTCGGCGAGGCGCTCGCTGCCGCCAAGGCCATCGGTGACGCCGACGCCCGCTCACGCGTTCTGGCCGCCCTGGCGCCCCATCTCCCGCTGGAGCAACTCGGCGAGGCGCTCGCTGCCGCCAAGGCCATCGGTCGCGAGTATGACCGGTCACGCGCTCTGGCCGCCCTGGCGCCCCATCTCCCGCTGGAGCAACTCGGCGAGGCGCTCGCTGCCGCCAAGGCCATCCATAGCGACTACGCCCGCTCACGCGTTCTGGCCGCCCTGGCGCCCCATCTCCCGCTGGAGCAAAGACATTCTGTGTTCGGCGAAGCGCTCGCTGCCGCCGAGGACATCCGTAACGACGACGCCCGCTCAGAAGCTCTGGCTGCCCTGGCGCCCCATCTCCCGCTGGAGCAACTCGGCGAGGCGCTCGCTGCCGCCAAGGCCATCGGTGACGCCCACGCCCTCTCAGAGGCTCTGGCCGCCCTGGCGCCCCATCTCCCGCTGGAGCAAAGGCATGCTGTGCTCGGCGGGAAGCTCGCTGCCGTCAAGGCGATCCGTAACGACTACGCCCGCTCAAAGGCTCTGGCCGACCTTGTGGGCTGCGTTCCCGCTGCCGTGCAAGTCGACGCCCTCCTGACGCTGATAGATGCCGCCGGAAACCTCTCGAGGCCAGACGCACTGTCCGCGGCGGCAGCCGGCTCACGGCCGACATTCGAAGTCGGTGGTCAAATGGCGGTGCTCGAGCTGCATCGCGCAATAAATGACGTGTGCCGCTGGTATCCGTGAGAGCGTTCGCAACAAAATGCAATTGTCCGTAGCGCTCATGCCATGGGTTCCGGCTCATCCCCGCGCATGCGGGGAACGCTAAAAACGACAAAAGCCCATTTCCTAAAGCCACGGCTCATCCCGGGGTTTGAGTAGCAACGGAACAGAAAACCGACACAAGCTTGTTCACGCCTCGTCGACCCCGGCTTTTCGCGGATCGCGCAGCGGCCTGAGTTCGCCTCTGGCGACCGTATCAGGCAGCGTAA
>Ga0074046_10004829_pt1 | contig 10893 bp, 15 predicted proteins | sample BogForMeECP23OM3_FD_94441 | JGI IMG/M metagenome (GOLD analysis project Ga0074046, IMG submission 94441) | Bog forest soil microbial communities from Calvert Island, British Columbia, Canada - Bog Forest MetaG ECP23OM3 | ecosystem: Environmental > Terrestrial > Soil > Wetlands ...
ACCATCAAAGCTCTCGCCAAAGACGACCACGGCAATCAATCCGGCTGGTCGAGCTACACGATCGTAGTCTCGCCGCCGCCCCCGACGGTGGTGTTGCAAACCTCGACCACGGTCTACACCCAAGGCGATCCGCCCGCCACTTTGACCTGGGCCTCCAGCAACGCGACCAATTGCTCCGCAAACAATTTCGACAATCAGGGTCAGCTCAACGGCTCGACGCAGGTGACGCCGACGCAGACCACCTTGTATAGCATCACGTGCACGGGGCCGGGCGGCAGCGCCACCGATGCCAAGGCGATCAATTATGCGGCATCGAGGACGGAATCGTGCCTGGCAACATTCCTGTGCCTCGACAGTCACACCATCGTCAACAGCTGCACGGGCGAGACCATCGCCTGCGCCTCCGACGAGGTCTGCCAAAACGGCGCGTGCGTCAAAAACACCTGTACGCCGATCTACACGTGCAGCGGCAACAAGATCATCAATTCCTGCACGGGCGGCGTCACTAGCATCTGCTCCGCATCCACCATTTGCTCGGCGGGTGCCTGCATCCAACCGACCCCATCCGGTACCTTCATCGTGCAGCCTGCGCTCGTGCACGGCGGCGCATCGACGACCCTGACGTGGAGCACCACCAACGTGGTCGCGAACTCCTGCTCCGTCTCCGGCACCAACGGCGACATCTGGACGCACCAGCCTGCCGTAAATGCGACCGGCTACCAATCCTCGCCGATCACCGCCGCGACGAGCTACACCCTGACGTGTACGGGCATAGACGGGTCGACCTTGCAGCTCACGCGTTCCGTGAGCCTCATACCCAGTTTTCAGGAGAAATAGTCGCTTGTCTCAAGCGGAACTCGGCAGCTTCCAACTCACCATCTGAATACAATCCACACCCGCTCGCCCCTCACGTATTGCGCGCCACTCCATGCGTTACAATGCATGCATATGCGCACCGGTCTCCTAATCGCACTCGGCATCATCATCGGCAGCACGTTCTCCACCTTCATTGCAATGGCCTGGACCGCCCCCACCGCCAACCCTCCCGGCGCCAACGTTGCCTCGCCGGTCAACGTCGGCAACGTCACGCAGATCAAGAACGGCACCTTTGGCGTCAACGGCTTGGGCGTCTTCGGCGACACTATCCTCTCGGGAAGCGGCACCGATGGCAATCCGCCGGCGTACCTCAACTTCGGCTCCACCGCCGGTACGAATGGCTACGGTATTCGCAACAACAACGGCACCCTCGAGTTTAGGAATCTCAATAGCTCGTGGGGATCGCTCAACGTGACTTTGACCAACCTCATGACCGTCAACGGCATCACCGCCAATGGCCTGGGACAGATCACCTCCATCAAGTTCGGCGATGGCACGACGCAGACGACGGCATCCGGCGCCAACCCGTGGTCTACCAACGGCACCAGTATCTACTACAACGGGGGCAATGTGGGTATAGGCATCTCTGCCCCTGCGGTCAGCCTTCATGTATATAGCACTGCCAACACGGTAAGTGGCCCCACCGGCTGGGGCACCAACATTCAGGTGGAAACACCCGGCACGGGCGCGTATCAGCAAAGCCAGGTCGACTTGATAACAAAAGGCGATCAAAAGCTATTGGGTACCACGGCGACCAATCTTGGATGGGCCATGTTTGCGCGCGGTAATGCGTATGGCGTATCAGGCGAAGTGCCGAATTCCTTTGGTATCTCGTACTGGAACGGTAGCGCATGGGTAGGAAATAACTATTTCCGCATCCTGCAGAACGGCAACATTGGTATCGGCACCCAATCGCCTGCGGCGAAACTGCATTTGTACTCAACCTCAGTCGGAGCTGGGAACGACCCGATCTCCGGTGTTCCTATCGGAATACTAGGTAACATCTGGCTCTTCCCGAACGACGGTCGAAGACCATATCGGCACCCATGGTTGTATTTCCCGCGCCGGTGGCAATGACGGCGTCTTCAACTTCAAAAATTCCGGCATCAGTACCGGGCGTACGCAGATTTTGAACAGTACGGGTCTCGGTATCTCTGTCTTGAATTCGAACGGATACGTAGGGGTCGGCATTGCGAACCCGCAACAGGCCTTGGACGTCCTCGGCAACCAATACGATGAAAACCTGCTCTTTTTCAAGGACACATACAGTAGTGCGAATCAGCAATTCTTCCTTCAGAATTGGAATAATTACTTTTATATATGCAATGCGACGAACTTCGCACAAACCAGCTGCCCCTTTAGTCTTTCGCATACCGGCGTCGCCGTGTTCTCAAGCAATGTCAACGCCACCGCGTTTTACACCACCTCGGACGAACGCCTCAAAACGAATATCCAGACGTTCCCCGACGCTCTCCGGGTCGTCAAACAACTGCGCGGCGTGACGTTCGACTGGAAGAAAGACGGCATGCCCTCGGCCGGTGTCATCGCCCAGGAAGTCGAGAAAGTGCTGCCCTCGGCGGTCACGACCAATCCTACGACCGGCATGAAGTCGGTCGAGTACAGCCAGCTCGTCGCGCCACTCATTGAGGCGGTAAAGGACATCGCCACCGTCTCCGACACCTTCAAAACCACCCTTATCGCCTGGCTGGCTGACGCCCAAAACGGCATTACTGACCTTTTTGCTCAAACTATTCATACACAGAAGCTTTGCACTACTCGTTCAGACGGTACCCAAATTTGCATCACCAATGATCAGCTGGCGGAGCTCCTGGTAAGCCACATGGCCTGCAAGACTCAATAGCCCCACGCAGATCTCCATCTCTCGGTGGCCTCACCGGCTCCGCCACCCGCACCGTCATCGTCTCGGCTCCGAAGCCGCCGCCGCCTCAAGCAGCGAACGACAACGCCATCACATCCCCGGCCGCCAACGAAACAACGCATCGAGCACGAGCGCCACTTCCATCGCCCAATAGCGCCTAAGCCGCGGTGCTCTTTTGCGAAGCAGAATTCCCTCCCTCTCTCCGGCGCGCGACCATCGCACGCCGGTTGAGTGCCATCGGCACCAGGTCACGAATTTTGGACGTTTAGGCCTCGCAAACTGGAGGGCCGAAAAACCGCAAAACCCACTCTTATCATCCGCCCACTGGTGCTTTCGCTGCACCTATTCTCTGCGATCTTAAGCTTTATACTCGAAGACCGTTGCGTACCAGCTATGAAGATAATAGCTTTATCCTTACCTATTTTGCTGGATACTATGCCCCTGGCGCCCGTCGCTAGGGGTTATTTTTATTGCGTGTTCGTCCACCCTGCGCCAGGGCACTGAACTCTAAACGCGTTCTGCCAGTTTCTTTCCAAGGCGTATTGTCTGGCTGTATTCCCCTATCCAAAGCCCCTAGCCCTCGCCATGGCTAGGGGCTCTTGCTTTTAGGCGCCACGCGGCCAACAGTTCAGCAAGTCACGGCCTCCGTGGACACCCCTGCACAGTAGTCTTTATTGCCTTAATGCGGAGAAATGGATGACTCTGGAAGAAGTAGGAAAAATAGCTGAAGTCATTGAAACCTGTCAAGAAGTCGATATGGACAGGGATGCGGCAATTCTGATGGTGGATCTCTTTTCGACAGCGTTCCCAGAATTTGAATGGAATATTAACTGTAATAATGGAAAGGTCAAAATCGAATATAAAGGATAAAAGGGTGGATACAATGGGGCCACCTTAGTCCAAATCAATTGGCCACGGCATGTGTTTTCGCTGCACCTATTCCCCAGCAAGTCGGACCTTGCATACGAAAAGCCGTTGCATCGCAGCTATGCAGCTAATAGCATTTAGTTAACGCAGAGCGCGGAACTCTAAACGCGCCATGCCAGTTTCTTGGAAGACCTATTGCCTAGATATATTCCCGATCAGAGCCCCTAGCGTCGCATCGCTGGGGGCCTTTCATTTCTGTATAACGAATAGGTCGCCGGAATAGTCCGCTCCTGCATGGCGTCGTAGCCTTTAAGCCAAGACGGCCATCATTGAGCCCGCCCACGGGCACTATCTTATTTCCCGCACGCCCCCGCATTCCCCCGGCACAAACCCGAGCGGAAATAATTTGAAAATCCATGAAGCCAGCACCATGTATACACGGTGAGATTGAATCCGGAACAAACGGGCTCGGCCCGCCGGCGGATGTCCAATCACCAAGGAAACATCATGAAAACATGGACAAAGCCGCTCGCGCCGAGCGTTGACGCCGGATTCGAAGTGACCCGCTATCTTCCATCCGAGCTGGACTTTGCGGCGCGCCGCGCTTGCAAGAAATAACAAAAAAATACCCAAGGGCGGTGAGTGACGAAAGCCTCGGCGGAGCGATCCGATCCGGGGCTTTTGCATTTGGGCCCAAAGTCAGTGAATTGTGCCCGCCCACGCTTCTCTAGCGGCGGGGCCCTATCTCATCTCCCGCACGCCCCGCAATCCGCCCTCACGGCACCTTCAGCATCGCCGACCCGGCCGCCGCGTCAAGGCACCCACCGCTTCCGCGGCTATCCACGCAGCTCCCGCGCCTACGCTGCATTTTTGCAGAAACCTCTCGAGATTCAGCAAAGCTCCTGCTAAGATCCGGCAATGATAGAGAATCTTCATGCGCGTCTTAAGCCTGACATCTATCGGAACCCCGAAGAAGTCATTTGGAAATATATTGCGCTCGATGCATATTCAAAAGTCATCGAACAGCTTCGAGAAACTGAGATCCTCGGGCATAAGGACGTACGTAAGTTACACATAGACTTGATAGATCTTTTTAATTCTACGCATAACCGAGAAATAATGTGTGCTCGAATAAAAGTACTACTAGGCCAACTGCAGTTCGTTTTAACTCGTTTAAGCAATATCCATATTTACAACAAGGTTCTTAATCAGGTGCAAGAAGCCTCTCAAATCTCATCTGATTTGCTTACTTACCTAGAACCTTCCCATATACAGCAGTCATTCGAGGGCCAAAGCTATATTGATGATGGATCGGTAACACTGGCGGCACTGCCAATGGAAATCTTTGCCTCCCAGCAAGATTATTTTCTTGCGACCCTAAAATTATTCGGTGACCACGGAGGAAGGAACCGCCAGAGAGCCCAGGACTCTTTTATTTCTGGGTTTATGCTTACCCCGCAGGAGATGAACATCATTGATTCGGCGAGAGGCTTGGGGTTGGAAATCGTTGATCTCATCACGCAGTTAATGCTGAACGACCAGACGAAGAAACACTTTGCAAGTCTCGCTGAGTTAGAACATGCTCCCTTAGACGAAACATCTGCGAACAAAAGGCGACATGCGGAAGCCATCGCCCAGGCCTATTATTTCATCGGGAGGATTATGCGTGGAGCGGCGTATTTCTCTGCCAAGCATGCCGATCCGATTGAAGATGTATCCGATCCGGTCGTTGCTTTCTTGAAGGCATCGGGAAAGGACCTGACGTTGAGCCAAATCGCAGCGGTTCGAAGGGTCGCACTCGCCCATGCATCTCATGGGCTCAATTCTGGAGAACTGACCGCTAGGCTCGCCGGCTCAGTACGTACAACATTTCCACGCGCACTTATTGCCAGCTTCAACGTTCGCAGCGGAAAATTGCACGCCGGCGCTGTCGAACTATGCATGAACCAGACCGGTGAATTTTTATCTTCCTCGACAGAGGCCAAGGCCTTTATTGGGTCTATTCTAAGTAAAAAACAGGTATTGTATGGATTTGGCCACAGAATTCATAAAATATCTATAAATGATGGTCCCGAGCAACTAGCTCCAATTATTCGCGAGGCACGCTTACGGACAGAGCAGGCATGCGTCATCGGCCGGTTTGACGGTCGGTTGGTGAGTGGACATTGCAACGCGTTGAGGGTTTGAGATCGGGGCTTGCGCGGCACTTGCCGCAATGTTCATGGGCTTCGAACGGTTACTGATCCGGCGAGGAGAGCGAGCACCGGCGCGTGCGGGTAGGCTGAGGGAAAGGCGACCTTGATACGGCTTCTCAGTTCCTCCACGCGCACCGCGATTTTGAGAAAGGCGCGCCGCAGTGTCTCGAAAGTCGCCGTGCGCCATAGCGAGCGCCTGGGCGCGGCGCCCCTTAACGCGTGCAGCAGCCAGTAGGCAGCCATGTGCAGGATAAGCCGGAACTGATTGGCCTCCCAGCGGTGGCAGGAGGTGCGATCGGAGCGCGTGTAGAGCTTCATGTCCTTGATCATGTTCTCCATGCGCCCGCGCGCGCAGTAGACCTTCTCGTAGAGCGCCTTCGCTGAGCCCGGCAGGTTCGTCACCACGAAGCGGACGTCGCTGCCCATGCCGGTGGCCTCGGCGCGGGCGATGATCTTGCGCGCTTTCGACCAACTGCCGGCTTGGTAGGTGGTCTGATGGAAGCGCCGCACCTTTTCTTTCTTCGCCAGCGCCAGGCGTGTGGCGGCGTCCTCGGCCCAGGGGCACGCCATCTGCGCCAGGCGGGCGTTGGTTGAAAGGCCGAGGATGTAGCCGCATCGTCTTTGTTCAAGCAATGCCAGCACTTCGGGAGCAGTATAATGACTATCGCCGCGCACCATGATCTCGACCCTCGGCCAGTTGCTTCGGATTCGGGCAATGACGTGCCGCAGAACTTGCGCGATCTCCTCGCCCGACGGCCTCTTTCCAGGACGCAGCAGCGACAGCACGGATTTGCCTGAGCCTGCCTCGAAGATATGCATTGGCTGGAAGCAGTAGCCGCCCGAATGGGTGTTGAAGAGAATGAGTTCCTGTTGGCCGTGCGCCGGATCGTCCGTGTCGTCGATGTCCAGCACGATGCGGCCAGGCACACGGGAGAAACTGGCGCAGAACAGGTCAATCATTCCGAATGCCATGCGTGCAAGAGCGCGCCAGGACGGCGCGTTTTCAAGACGCGACAATGTCGGCTGGGACATGAGGTCTTTACCCGTCCCGGGCCGGCGGCCGCACGCCATCTTGAAAGCAGGATCGATGCGCAGCGCATCGAGGTCATCGCAGTCTTCGTAACCGCTGGCGATGGCGAATGCGCGCGCCCGGATCATGTCGGCATGGGTGTGGATGACGCGGCTCTGATCACGGGCGTCCGGCACGCAAGCGCTGAGCATCGCGGCAATGCCGAGCCGCTTCTCGATCTCGCGCAAAATGAGAACACCGCCATCCGAGGAGAGTTGTCCGCCATCAAAAGTCGCTGTGATTTCCTTGCCGCCGATCGGTGACAATCCGGGAAGGAAGAGGGTAGCATCTGTCATGGTGAGCGGGAGTTTCCATGGGAACGCGAACGAGACTGTCTCGACAACAGAATCATACGTGATTCCAATAGATTACGTCCCGCTCATCGCCCAAAAGCCGACAGCCTGGTGAATAATTCGGGCTAGGTAAAGATCCACGTGTTTCGTGGTATATCAACGCCTGTATCGAGGGATTTCCGGAAAGACAGGACATTATCGAGAGGCTAATCGCTTACGCGAGAGCTGTGCGAGACCTCTACCCCACCCTCGGCGCTAACACTGATTTCGGCGCTACTGTTCTATTCCATGTCTTGGGCCTGCCTGCTAATGCGGCTGTAGGTTTTTTTGCATCCTTTCGAACCCCTGGCCTATGCGCACAAATAGTGAACGAATTGTCTGTAAAGGGCAATTCACGGCGACCGCCTTTTCCTCCCGTATTACCGTATCCATTGGAGTAAGTCATTTACCGAGCTATACACCTGCGCGCGTACACCATAGCCTGTCTGCGCGGCAAGGGCATAAGCCTCGTCATCGTCGATATACGCGACGATTTCGGACTTTGGCGAAAAAACAAGCGAATACATTGCGGAGTCGGGCTTCATCGCGCCGACGTATCCAGATGTAAAGAATTTCTTGAAATAGCGATCCAGGCCAGCGATTGAGATGCGGTAATCCATCCACTCCTTCGGCGAGTTATTGCAGGCGCATAAAGAATACCGGGCTGACAGCTGCGGCAATAAATTAAGCGTTTCAGGAATTGGTCGAACATAAGATCGGTATGTGCGCGCCATCTTATCTGACGAAATTATTTCCTTAGTCGTTAGTGCGCGCAACACGCCATTCCAGTATTCAACTTCAGATATGACGCCTGTGTAGAATAATCGCTTGTCCTTTTTTAGTGCTTGCATCAAATCTTGTTCGGATACTCCAATTATCGTAGCCGTTGCCGCAACACCCTCAGTTCTCCAAGCTGGGTAGAAGAAAATACCACCGATATCTAGTACGAGTGTTTGCGCTTCAGGCATACACTCCTATTTTGCTTGCAGTTCGCCTCTCTGCTGCGCACGCAAAATGGCACCTGCGAAAATAAAATCTACTTCATCATTTATGTTTACTGATCGTTCTTTGGGCATCACATAGCCCCGTGAATCCCGGCCGAACAAGCTGCCAGCCAGCACCACCGGCGTTCTAGTGACATAAATTGCACCATTCCTCCGATAAACAATCGGTAACCGTTGTCTGATTACAGGAGCATCTTCCTCTCCTTTTTCCATCAAGGAAATGCGCAAATCCGGGCCAAGCATTTTCAAACGGATGGGGTGCCCGGTTGGATCAGCAACCATGCTGACGACAGAATCCGCCCCGGTATCGAGTAACAAATTAATCGCCCTACTAATATCCTCCGATCGACGCAGAGGAGAGGTAGCGCGCATTGTTGCTATCAGTTCAAATGCGTTTCCAGAACTTATCAAGTCACGTACAACGTATTGAACTACTGGAAACGTCGCTTTCCCATCCTCTGATAGCTCCGTCGGATGCCGATACACTTCTGCTCCAAATTCTCTGGAAACGGCAGCTATATTTTCGTCATCTGTCGTAACCAGTACTGTCGCAATGTCCGCACAGTGTTGAGCTGCCTCAATCGTGTATGCAAGCAGAGGCTTGCCCTCAAGAATTTTTATGTTTTTATTCGCTAAGCCTTTGGAGCCACCTCGAGTTGGAATAATGCCTAGGTTCTGTCTCTTCGGCTGATTTTCCATACGAATTCCTTAATTACTAAATAGTAAGCTGAAGAGCGGCATCCCGTCAACTGAACCAGAGAGCCCGCCAAGCCTAATATTCTTGGCGGGCGCTATCTCATTTCCCGCACGCCCCGCATTCCTCCCTCACGGCACTCTCAGCATCGCCGACCCGGCCGCCGCGTCAAGGCACCCCTGTCTCTTGGATGCCTTGCAATTGTCCTACGCTATTCGCGCTCCCACACTGCACCCTTGTCAGACCATGTAATTTTTCGACAGTCTTGGGCAACTTCGCCGAAATCCCCACCGTGGCCGGGGTCATATCGGGGAACGAACACTAGCCTCGGCTTCACCCATATACCGGCTGAGTCTGGATCGCCGGCTCTCTCGTTGTGAAAGAACAATTCATAGCCGTCTTGTCTGATGGAAGCTTGTCGATAAAGCGTGCCTTCTCGAGCTGTTGGCGGGCGTCGTGGATAATCTTTTGCCGCACCTCCTCGTTCATGGGAGAAGTGTAGCATAATCAGCATTGTCATGCTTTCGGCCGCCGAACCCTTAGTGCTACTCCCCCGCCACCACCCGCTCCAACCTTGGCTTGAGCGGCTAGAAACAATCGCGGCGGTCGCACAGGGGTTCAATGCGTTTTGCTTGTTTCGTTATATTGCTTTGCGATCTGGAACTTGTTGCCAGGCCTACTTCACCATGAGAACGGGTAGTTTTGCACATTGGAAATTGATACCATTGATTGTGCCAGCCTGGGGCTGAATTCCAACTACAAAGGCTCCGTCGGCGCAGTGCCCTGGCCCTTGCTCGGGACTATTACCCGCTCCGTTGGGTCCAGCTGTGTTTTGAATTACTCCTTTATAATTTTCTACCTCATCTGCCCTTAGTCGGCCGAATTGGATATTCAGATCAGCTTTCAATTTATCCAAGCGGGATGCCTCTGTTTCTATCTCACTCTTCCTCTTACCGTTCTCTTGTTCGATTTTCGAAATTTGCCCCTGCGCGGTCTTTAGATCTTTTTCTAAAGCGGAAATATGGGTAGATAGATCGTTGTAGACAACGCCTACAGTAAAGGCGGCCACAGCTAATGAGACTGCAGCCCCAATGAGCGTTTTGATGTCGGTAACGGTTTCAGTAATTTGCTTAAACAAGTCTTGCATTGCTAGGCTCATGCATTACCAGATGATTGATTTTAGCCCCTTCTAAGTTGTTTATTCCAAAATTGCAAGACTGTGTCCGCGCCCGACTTGCTGGGTAGCGCTCGCCTCACCCGCTCCAACCGCGGCTTGGAATTATCGCCGCGCGTCCGCTCATCGAAAATCGTGATCCTGAACCCCGCTCTCGCGTTGCACCCCTGGCGCCGCAACCGAAACTGCAGGCCACGCGGCTTCGAGCTATCGCCCGCGGTTTTCCTGCTTGATGGAGCAAACGCACCTCACGAATGCCAGATTGTTGCGGAACTCGTGCGTTGCGCGAAGCAATAGGAGAAAGCGTTTTTATGAGAACGATTACATCAGTGAGTTTTGGTTTCGCACTGCGCTCGCCGCGGCCTGCTATAGGAGTTTTGTGGCGAACTGCTTTCGGCATGGATTACGAATAAGGGGAATGATGACTAAGAAATTTCACATAGCGACGCTTGCTGTGGGAGCGGTTGTCTTCACCGCTTCGATCGCGTTCTCGCATCCGGTACTTAAGGGCGCTGTCCCTCAGGCGGATATGTCTGCGCAATCTCCTCAGGAAATCAGGCTGACCTTCAGCGAGGCTCTCGTTGCCAAATTCTCAGGCTTGGAGCTGAAAGATCAGGATGGAAAGCGCGTCGAGACCGGTCCTGCGGCTTCCGATCCGAAAGATAAGAAGCAATTGCTCGTGCCATTGAAGTCGGTGCTTGCACCGGGCCGCTATACCGTTGAATGGCACGTTGTGTCTGAGGACACCCATCGCATGAAGGGCAGCTATTCCTTCGAGGTCAAGCCGTGACCCCGGATGAGGG
>Ga0074046_10004830_pt1 | contig 10891 bp, 9 predicted proteins | sample BogForMeECP23OM3_FD_94441 | JGI IMG/M metagenome (GOLD analysis project Ga0074046, IMG submission 94441) | Bog forest soil microbial communities from Calvert Island, British Columbia, Canada - Bog Forest MetaG ECP23OM3 | ecosystem: Environmental > Terrestrial > Soil > Wetlands ...
CCGTATCATCTCCATAACCTGATCCTAGTTCATACTCAGTCATAATGCCCGAACCAGAATTGAACCGGATGAAACTACCCGGGAGTATGTACTATCATGGACAGGTCTAGCGTATCCCTTTTCGACGGTGTGACCAGGATGGGCAGGATCAAGGGAAAAATAAAAAAGAAAGTATGGATCCGCGAGGGGGACATCCTTATTGTCATCCCGTGGAATTTCCAGGACGAGAAATGCGATATTATCTACCGGTATACCGGTCCGCAGGTGGAATGGCTCCGGCGGAATAATTATCTCTGACAAATTTTTTGCCGCTCTGTAGAAATCCTATTTTATCGTGTGTGATTCGCTTATATTCTTCAATGGTTATGAGAGTGACCCCTTCTCTCCCCCACCGGGGGGCAACACAATGGGAGCATCCCCTTGACCCCCTTTTTCAGTGGGATTTTCACTAATGCTTCTGAGAGACTATCTCTATATAGAGGATGCCCAAGCGGCGGGGGTGTAGACATCAGATCCCGTAGCCCCCAAGAGCGTCCATGATGAAAGTCGATGATTTCTACAGAGCCAATTTTTACAACCATTTTTCATGGGATCGGATTGTCCCGGAACCGTATATACGTTGAAGATATGACAGCCGATGGTTAAAATCAACAGCTTTGTATCGCTTTCCTGTTACGGGAAACTATTCATGCACAGGTAGTCCCCGATAATTTACCCGTTCCTTTTCTGGCGGACTCCCCATATTAACAATATTTCGCTGCGGACATATTTTTTATCCCATACCACCCACGTTTACACAATGTGCGGGATCGCGGGGCAGTACTGTTTTGCCGGTAAGGAACCGGACAGGGAACTCCTTGCCGAAATGTCACGGCGCCTCTCTCACCGGGGTCCTGACAGCGAGGGTACCCGGATTCGCGGCACCATCGGGCTTGTCTACAGGAGACTCGCAATAATCGACCTTTCTCCAGATGGCTGCCAGCCGATGACCAATGAGGACGGGACGCTCTGGCTGGTCTTCAACGGCGAGATCTACAACTATATCGAACTCCGCGAAGAGCTTATCCTGAAAGGTCACCGGTTCCATTCGAAATCCGACTCGGAAGTAATTCTGCACGCCTACGAAGAATGGGGGGCTGACTGCCTCCGGCATTTCAACGGGATGTGGGCGTTCGCCATCTGGGACGACCGCCAGAAACGCCTCTTCTGCGCCCGTGACCGGTTCGGTATCAAACCCTTCTATTATGCTCTAGTGAACGGTTCGTTCTTGTTCGCTTCCGAGATTAAAGCACTCCTGGCACATCCTGATGCCGGGAAATGCCCTGAACCCGAAACTCTTGGTACCTTCCTTGCATGGGGAGTATCCGACCATTCAGAAAAGACGATGTTTGAAGGAATTTTCCAGCTCCGGCCCGCCCACTGGATGATGGTAACCGAAGAGGGCCCGCAGGAGCCGTCCCGGTACTGGGATATCACGATCAGTCCGTCTATACAACCGGAAATTTCCGACGATGATGCAGCATCCGGACTGCTGGAAGCCCTGCTCAGCGCGACCCGCCTCCACCTGAGAAGCGATGTCCCGGTGGGGACCTGCCTCTCCGGCGGAATTGACTCATCGACACTCACAGTACTCATCAATAATCTCATCCGGGATGAGGCACCTGCGAGTGTCGGTGCCCGGCAGAAGACCTTCTCTGCGGTCTTTACCGATAAGAGGTTTGACGAGAGCCGGTATATCGATGAGATCGTTGCAGCAACCGGGGTTGACGCACACCGCGTTGAACCCACACCCGAACAGCTCTGGGATGACATTGACCGGCTCGTGTGGGCCCAGGACGAGCCGTTCGGCTCGCTCTCAATCTATGCCCAGTACTGCGTCATGCGTCTTGCCAGGGAAAACGTGAAGGTAGTACTCGATGGACAGGGGGCGGATGAGCTCCTTGCAGGCTACCTTGCGTACCAGGGGAGTTATATCCGCGGACTGATCCGTTCATTTCACTGGTGGACCGCCCTGCAGGAAGTTGCCGGCAGCCTCCGCTATCACCGGGGGTTTTTCAGTTCCGCATTCCGCCAGGTTCTCGTCCGCCGGGGACGCCGTATGCTCCTGAAGCCAGGCCTCCCGGCAGTAGATCGGTACGCAGGCAGCCTGAACGAGGTTCTTGGACGGGAACTCGTCGCAACCAACCTCCCTGGGCTCCTCCATTACGAAGACCGGAACTCCATGGCATTCTCCATCGAATCGAGGGTCCCGTTCCTGGACGTCCGGCTGGTGGAATATATTGCATCTCTTCCTCTTAGTCAAAAGATCCGCCACGGCGTAACAAAGACTACTCTCAGGAACGCAATAAAGGGATTGATTCCCGAGTCCGTCCGCTGCCGGATGGACAAGATGGGTTTTGTCACGCCCGAAGAGCTGTGGATGAAAGAAGCTCTCCGCCCGTTCATGCTGGAAGTACTCAGCTCTGACAGTTTCCACTCCCGTCCCTACTGGCATGCGGATGCGGTGGTGAAGGATTACCTCGAGTTCCTTGAAGGGAAAACAGCCTATTCTCCGGAAGTATGGAGGATCGTGTGTGCTGAGTTGTGGCTGAGAATGTTCTTCGATATGCGGGGCAGGCTTCCGGCTGGTACCTGATCCGGCGTGCTCGTCTCATGGTGACCCGGTGAAATTGGGTCGTACAGGATCGAATCATATAAATGGTCTATCCAGACAGATTTATATGATGACCTTCGGATGCAGGGATGTTCCTGCGTTTCCGGAGATTTTGAGCATACCATGAAATCTATCATTCTTGCCGGAGGCGTTGGGACACGGCTCTGGCCGCTGTCGCGGGAATACTACCCTAAACAGTTCATCCAGCTTGACGGTCAGTCGCTCTTCCAGAAGACATTCCAGCGTGCAGTCCTCCTCTCGGGAGCTGACGGGGTGATTGTGGTGACCAATGCGATCCACCAGTATCTCGTGCGCAACCAGATCGAGGAGATGGGATCCCCGCTCAGGGAATCACAGATCCTTATTGAACCCGAGGGGAAAAACACCCTTCCCGCAATCATGTGGGCGATGCGGCAGGTCAGGTCCGTCAACCCCCATGACGCGGCAGTCGTCTTTCCGAGTGATCACCTGCTGGGAGATGCTGCCCTCGACCAGATACGCGCTGCCGAGCCGCTCGCAAAAAATTATCTCGTCACGTTCGGGGTAAAGCCAACATCACCCCATACCGGCTACGGGTATATCAGGCCGGGCAGGAAGCTGGCTGTCGGAAACATCGCTGATGAGTTCAGGGAAAAACCTGATGAGAAGACCGCCCGGGAGTACGTGAAATTGGGCTACCTCTGGAACAGCGGGATCTTCCTCCTCTCCACCGGTTGTTTTTTTAAGGAACTGAAAAAATACCAGCCCGCATTGTATAGTGAATCCATCGGAGACAATATACCTGATTACGCCAGTCTTGATACAGTCTCAATTGATTACGGTCTGCTGGAACATTCGAAACGGGTCGCAGTCGTCCCCCTCGATGCTGAATGGAGCGATCTCGGCACATTCAAGGCCCTTTACGATGCGGAGGCCCATGACGTGGATGGCAACGTTGGTGCTGCCGAGTATCTTGCGGCAAGGAACAATTTTGTCCTTGCCCCGGGAAAACATGTAGGGCTCATCGGGGTCAGTGACCTTATCGTTGTGGATACGCCAGATGCCCTGCTCGTCTGTAATAACCAGGAAACCGAACAGGTGAAACAGCTGGTCAGCCGCTATAATACCGGCAATGACCCGGTCACCAAATTCCACCGGCAGGTCCACCGTCCGTGGGGTTCCTACACGGTTCTGGAAGACACTGCTGTGTATAAGATCAAGCGGGTAACGGTAAAGCCGGGAGAGAAGCTCTCCCTGCAGCTCCACCACCACCGGAGCGAGCACTGGATAGTTGTGCGCGGAACGGCAGAGGTCGAGCTGGACGGGGAATCCCGGCTGCTCCGGAAAGGGGAGAGTAATTTTATCCGCAGCGGTACGGTGCACCGCTTGAAGAACCCGGGTCTCATCCCTCTCGAGGTCATCGAAGTACAGCTCGGTGAGTATCTCGAAGAGGACGATATCGTGCGGTTCGATGACGAGTACGGGCGGACCTGACAGGATAGTTATTATTGTTTCATTCTGATCTAGTACGGAACGGAATACGAACAATTACATTCCTTCAGAAAAAAGTCCCTTCCCGATATGCAGGTTCCGATTCCACAAAATAAAAAAATCTGATTATTTCTTTGCTCCCGGAGGTTTCGCCGGGGATAATGGACCCTCCTGCTAATCATGCAGCACGAGAGTTCGCGGACCGGACCCGATGAGATCCATCCTTCCCGCCATCCTGAGACCTTCGGCAACCAGACGGTGGTTCTTCGGTTCACGATAGTGCATCAGGGCACGCTGAATCTTCTTCTCGTGTCCTTTTGGTATATGGAGAGGTTCCAGGGTGAACGGGTTGAGGCCGGTATAGTACATGCAGGTCGAGACGCTCATGGGAGTCGGTGTGAAGTCCTGAACCTGCTCGGTATACATCCGGGTTTTCTGGATATAGAGCGCAAGCTCCACCATGTCTGCAACCGTGCAGCCGGGATGTCCGGACATGAAGTAGGGGAGCAGGTACTGCCGGCTCTTTTTTCTCTGCTGCTGCTCTGCAAACTGTTCGCGGAACCTGTCGAAGACTTCCCTGCCGGGCTTGTTCATAAGGTCGGTCACGTTTTTTGTCACATGTTCAGGGGCGACCTTGAGGTGCCCGGAGATATGATGCTCACAGATAAGGTCAAGGTATCCCGAATCATCGGCAAGTACAAGATCGTAGCGAATACCCGAACCGATGAAGACCTTCCTGACGCCGGGGACCTGCCGGAGCGCCTGAAGAAGCTCGCACTGGAATCTGTGGCTCGTATGGAGGGTCCGGCAGGATGTGCTGCAGCGCCTATCCCTGCACGCCCCGTATCCCTCCCAGCGGTCGCATATGAGACCGTACATGTTTGCCGTTGGTCCGCCGACGTCCTGTACAATGCCTTTGAAACCGGCCATTTTTGTCATGCGGGTGACTTCCCTGATGATGGATCCGATGCTCCGGTTCTGGATGATCCTGCCCTGGTGGTGGGTGAGGGCGCAGAATGAGCACCCCCCAAAACAACCGCGGTGGCTTGTCACCGAGAACCGTACCGGGTCCAGTGCCGGTACCGGCCGGGAATAGGACGGGTGGGCCTCCCGGGAGAACGGCAGCTCGTAGATATGGTCGAGTTCCGGGGTTTTCAGGCGATGCGCCGGGGGGTTCTGGATGACGACGGTCTTCGGGTGGGGCTGTCCAACCGGAGCGCCTTCGACCGGGTCCTGCTCATGGTAATGCAGGGCAAATGCCCGGGCATAGGCTCTCTTGTCCTGGGAGACTTCCCCAAAGCTTGGGATTTCAATAATGCTCTGCGGACGGTTGCATCGCCATTGTGCTACCTCCATGGTAAAGGCAGTCCCGCGAATGTCCCGTAGCAGCCCCGCAGGTTCACCGGCGCTCAATCGCTGGGCAATCTCCACTACCTGCCGTTCACCCATGCCGAAAACGAGAAGATCGGCGGGTGCATCCGCAAGGATCGATCGCCGGACCTTGTCCTGCCAGTAATCATAATGGGCGAAGCGCCGGAGGCTTGCTTCGATACCCCCGAGAATGATCGGTACGCCGGGAAACAGTTCATGTATATTGTTGGTATACACGATTGTCGCCCGGTCGGGGCGTTTCGGGATACCCCCGGGAGAGTAGACATCATCGCTCCGCCGCTTCAGGCTGGGCGTGAGATTGTTCACCATGGAGTCGACATTTCCCGATGAGACGCCAAAGAAGAGGCGGGGTTCCCCCAGTGCCAGAAAATCCGTTGTATTCTTCCAGTCCGGCTGGGCAATAATCCCTACAGAGAATCCTGCATCCCAGAGGACCCGCCCGATGATCGCAGTTCCAAATGATGGGTGGTCGACGTAAGCATCTCCGCTCACGAGAATGACATCGAATCGTTCTATGCCGAGTTTCCTGCCTTCTTTCAGGGACATCGGGAGAAACACGGGCTGTGGGATCATAGAGTGACACGATGTGTGCGTTTCATATCCCGGAAACGGGATATGAGGTTATGTTGGCGGCCTCCGGGTAAGATCCCGGATAATCTCCGCAAGCCCTCCCGGCAATTCGCTGGTCTCGTCTTTTTTACCGGTGGTGGGAGCGGTCGTTTTTGTCTCATCTGCTTCCTCTCCGGATTTTGCCGTTTCGTCCTCCCTGTTCTGAAGCACCGGCATGTGAATCTGGGATTTCTCATCAAATTCCCGGCGGGCAGAAAGCCCGGTAAATTCTAGGATAATTACCTCAACAATGAGGTACGTCGTGGCTTTTTCCCGCAGACAGCCGGTCAGGGCGTGGCCGGCCCTGCCGACCGATGCATGGTAATGGATGTGGGGACCACCTTCCCCCGGGTAAATAGTGCCTACACCAAACACTTCCCAGCCGCCCTCAAACATAACGAAATGAGGAACCGGGGGAATGACCGGTTCCTCAGGTCCGGTCACCATCCTCCCGTTCATCAGGGCGCCAAGGAAGAGGATCGAGCCCGCCAGGATACCTTTGTCTCCGATGAACTGGTGCAGGGAAACCAACATATCCTCACCATCATCGATCCTCACGACAAAGACCCTGCCGAGCTGACCTTCCGTATATTGCATATAATCAGATACCCGTTCTGGTATTCATATGGTTTTCGCGGGTTTATATCTTCTATGACAAACGCAGGATACCGTTTTCATGGATAGAATGGGCAGGAAATGCCTCCGGTTCCTTGAATTCGGGGGAATCTCCATTATTACCTCCCGCCGGCGCCTCCACTGCCGAACCAGCCCATGCTGCAGGAACCACCATGAAAGGGGTAGTGTGAAATGAAGGAGCGGAAGAAACGCCTACATCCTTATGACTTCTACCGAAATCCCGATTTCGGCGACATGAATATTGAGCGATCTGATCGCCCGTTCCACATTTTCCCGGACGGCTAGGGCGACGTGCTGTGTGGTTTCTCCCACGACTATGACCTTTCAGAACTCTATTTTCGGCGGAGTTGCGATCGCTTTCTCGAACTGCAGGTACTCGAGTCTCATAAGTCCTGTCAACCGCCCGACAAAATTCGACGGGATGGTATCCATCATCGTGTTGAACTCCCTCGAGATGTTGTTGTAGGTGTTGCGCTACCGCGCAATCTCATCCTCAAGGCCTTTGACCGAATCCATAAGGTTCGTAACGGTTGTTGATGTCTTGAGATCCGGGTAATTTTCTGCTACTGCGAGCAGGCGGCCGAAGATGGCGCGGGACTCGGCTTCGACCTTAGTCAGGTCCCCGGGACCCGCGGTCGCCACGCTTGCCCTCATGGCAGTCACTTTTTCGAGGGTCTCTTTCTCGAACGTTGCATAGTTCCTGACTGTGCCGAGGAGCTGGTCGATCATGTCCAGTCGCTTTTTCATAGCGACGCGGATCTGGCCCAGCGCGGCTTCAGATGAGTTTGTAGAAACGGTTGTAAATGCCTACGGTCCGGAGGATCAGGGCAACGATCACAAGGGCAATGATGCCAAGGATTATCCATCCGATGTAATCTTCAAGCATTGTTACTCAGAGTACTGATGAACGTTTCTCAAGATAAGACAATACGGAAAATGAACAGGGAGTTCAGAAAAAGATATCGGAATAACTATTGAAGGATGAGGGACCCCACCACCCGGAGTTTGCCGCCCTCAAGATAATGGAGCGTCACGCGGGCACCCGGTGGATACACAAGTGCCTTTTCTGAATAGAGGGTCAGTATGGGCATCCTCCAGTCGCCTTCCACTACAACGCTTCCCAGCCGGGTTGGGAGGAACTGCATCCAGTGACCGGCGTACAGCACCATGCCCTCTTTGAGCGGCGCCGGCCAGTACTTCACAAGCTGGGCTTTGCCTTTAATGGTGTTGGAATATTTTATCGACGGGTCGTTTGTCAGAACGTAGCCACGGTCAAGGTCTTCAGATTCAATGTTCTTCAGTGCAAGACCGACCCGGTCACCGGCAACAGCGGTATCAGCATCATCATCATGTTTCTGGATAGACCGCACTTGTACAGTTTTTTCCGTTGGCAGGACTTTAAGGAGGTCATGCTTTTTTATGGCACCTTGTGCCACACATGCTAGTGCAACAATCCCCACACCTTTCACATTGAAATGGTGGTCGATAGGAACGACACCGTTGCCCCCGCTTGTCTTCTCTTTCTGGTGGTGGGTCTTTTTTACTGCAATATCGAGAAGCTTTTCCCGTATTCCGACCATGTCCTCCTCCATCAATTCATAATGTTCGATAACGGTGCCTTTAATAAGCGGCGCAATCTGGTCGGGAGAGATATAATTCTTGAGAATAAGATACCCGGCAGATTTCCCGGCGCACTGGAGCATCAGCACGCATTCACCAAACGAGGCGTTAATCTCGTCGACAACAAGTATCACCCGGTCCGCGAGGGATATTGAATAAAAGAGCGAGGAGAGTTTTTCCGGATACCGTGTCGGTTCGATAAAGGTGACCGTTGCGTCACCTTTCTTCAGGTTATAGAATGTGATGTCGCTTGCCGTCCCCTTCTTTCCCAGATCCTTTGAATAATCTGGAGGGGCGATGATTGCGACGGTCAGGTTGGACATGATGGTAGGTAGTTGGTCGGCTGAGGATATGAGGATTTTTTAACAGACTGGAAAGATTGAAGAAAAAGACGAAACATTGTAAGGATGGCGCCAAAGAAATGGTTTGAAAAGAATGCTCAATTACTCACCGCTTCTTCTTTTTGTGGCTTGATACTTGTTCTTTTTTAATAGCATCCATATTTTCAAGGTATTGTTCGATTTCCCTGCGTTTAATAAACAGAATAATGAGTATGATTATACCAATTCCGGTCAATACATATCCGATTTTTACGTCGTTGGGATCAAATTTGAAAGTGAGTGCCGTGGTTTCCGATGTGACCTGAGCGGCGACCATATTTCCGCCATTCATCGCATCCTGACCATTAACTTTCCATCCAGGGTAATATGAGGTTTTAAGTACGGCAATATCTCCGGGAGTAAACTGCCCAGATACCGTTACTTCATCTGATCCAAATTTTTCAATATTGACAGGAATGACTTCATTCTTTCGGATTACGAACACATTGGGAAGGACATGATCCGGCTGGTAGATTGATATATTCTGAACCTTGAATGTCACATTATCGATATTCTGATCGCCATTCTCAAGATACTGATCATCAACGACATAATCCGCTGTGAAATACGAGACATTCCCGATATTATAGGTATCAGCAAGAGTCGTGGTGAGGTAATTGGGATAATACGCCCTGATTGGGTGAATGCCATTTTTAATAAACCAATAGGTAAAATCTTCATGATAGAACGGCCAGCCAGTTTCAAGTACCCAGATCTGCGATTCTGTTGTATTGACAGATTTGATCTTCTCAATAATCGGAAGAACAGGACTGCTCTCCAAGTTTGGATTGGAAACTGAAAGATAACTGAGATTTCCCATAGCCACAATACAGATACATACCATCAACAAACCACAAAGAAGGTTGGATTCAGTGACCCGGAGTTGGATAAGATCCCGATTGAAAAAGATTATCGCGGCGCTGACAATTCCCACGATAATGATTGATTTTATTCCAATACCGATATCTATTCCAGGAAAATTTTGGAAAATAAAGTATGCATCAATGAACAATGATCCGGTAAATAAAATAATCAAGATCTTCGATGTTACCCGGTTAAAATACAACAACGCTATGAAAACTGCGATAATAATCAGTGAAATCCATGCATCAACTGATGCATCGACCTGAAATGGCAGTTCTAACATTTTTAATATGAAAAGGGCAATTATGCCATAAATGATATTTTTTTTCTGTTGTGAAGATATTGCAAAAAATTCTCCATTTTTAAGGCGTGTTAACAGAAGATCAAGACCATACAAGGAGAAAAGGAGGATTATGGGAAGGATAGCACCTAACATGCGACCTGCAACGCGGAAATTATTAACACCGGGAAGAAGGTGAATGAAGGATAAAAGGGTTCTTCCTCCATCGGCCCAGATAAACGAGAACAATATCGCAAAAAAAGCAGGAATTGTCCAGTCGTCCCTGCCGAAGACAAAGGCAATAATTAAAAATAAAATCGGGAGAATCCCAATCAATGCGATGCTCTCATAGCCACTGAACGCATGATCAATGGGAGTCCCGACAATAAATGATGCGATATTATTTTCAAGCGAGCCTCCGTCCCCCAAAACATTGATGACATCAATTCGACCTAAAGCAGTTGAACTGATCATAACGGGGATGAGTTCAATGGAGAGTAATAGGGTACCAATAAATGCAGAAAAAAAGACTGCGGTAATAGTACGCTTGCTCAGCATTTTCCTTAAAAGATAATATATAAAAAAAATTGCAAGAATTGCACAACTGTAAAAGAGATAGTACACAGCACCAGTAAAGAAAATCAATGCGAAGGAGATCGAAAAAATGACAATATTCACTACGGATGTGTCATTATCCCAGATAATCTTAAAAAATGCATAATACATCAAAGGTATCCAAGTCAATGCGTATATGATGGAAAGGTGACCTGCATCGACCCGCGAGAGAAGAATTCCTGAAAAAAGATATACCGTGGAAAATATCATACGAATTTCAGGATTTCTGGTCATTAATCCCGACATTTTGAAAAAAAACAGATACGCCAAAAACAGACTGATGAGGATAAACCAGTTTATTAAATAAATATCCTGTGAAAGCAGAAGACTGGGAATATAAGTCGGGTAGAATTTTTCTGACAGAGGGAGTGC
>Ga0074046_10004831_pt1 | contig 10890 bp, 13 predicted proteins | sample BogForMeECP23OM3_FD_94441 | JGI IMG/M metagenome (GOLD analysis project Ga0074046, IMG submission 94441) | Bog forest soil microbial communities from Calvert Island, British Columbia, Canada - Bog Forest MetaG ECP23OM3 | ecosystem: Environmental > Terrestrial > Soil > Wetlands ...
CGGCGCCTGCCCCGGCCCGGTCGGGGTGGTAAAACCCCCGGTCTTCGCTTTTCTCTTTTTTCTTCTCCGAAACTTAATACTGAAAACTTACCACTGACGACTAATTTCCAATCTCTATCTTCTAATTTCCAATTTCTATCTTCTGCCCCACGCATGCATCCGCGGTAGCCACCGCCGGACGTTCCTGCAGTATTCCTCATACTCCGCGCCGAACATTTTTCGCAGCGTCGGCTCCTCGTAGAACCGCACAAAGAGGGCTACTATCACCACAACGAGGGCCGCCACGATGATCGCCGCCAGGTTGGCCCGCCCAAAGATCACCCAGAGACCCACCCAGCCTGCGAAGAATCCCACATACATCGGGTTCCGTACATAGCGGTAGAAGCCCACCACCACAAGCCTCTGCGGGGGAGCAATCGGCGCGGGCGTTCCGTGTCCCGTCCGTCCAAAATCCCAGACGCACCGCAAGGCCACCGCGAAGCCCAGCACCGACGGCACCGCGGCAATCCAGCGCCAGCGCGCCGCTCCAGACAAGTCCACGCGAAAGCCCAGCCAGGACGGCAGCAACCAGAACCACAGTCCAAGGAATGCCGCGCCCACGACCAGCGAGGCCAAAGTCGTCAGCCAGTTTGAGTCATGATTCTTATCTTGTAGAACCGCGTCATGTCCGCTCGTCATAATTAGCTCCATCCCGCCGAAGTATAAGCCCCGCGCCATGTCGCCATCGAGTGGCCTTTGGTGCTTCTACTAGGTATTACGCCGGGAGTGGCGGGAGGTTACATTTGGTCCTTTGGCGGGTTGTCCAGGAGGGAATCGGAATTGGTTGGCGTGGTGCCCGAGAAAGGGATATCACTGTGTTACTTACCGCAGAAGGAAAGAGAGACGGGGTGCCCCAGGTTCGATTTTCTACCTGGGTCTTGGGGTTTCTGAATGCCCAGCGAACTGAAGCGCTACTACGGAAGGGGAGCTCTTCACTTTGTGACATTCAGTTGTTATCAGCGCTTGCCGTTGTTTGGGACAGAGAGTGCGCGCAACGTTTTTGTGCATGAACTGGACAAGGTCCGTAATGAGATGGGGTTCCGGCTTATTGGCTATGTCGTAATGCCGGAGCACGTGCATCTCTTAATGAGTGAACCGCGGATAGGGACGCCGTCGACGGTGTTGCAGAAGCTAAAGCTGCGTGCGTCTCTGAGAATGCGCAAGGGGAGGGAAGTTGGCAGCGCGGAGCGGTTCCGGTTACCTCTCGAAGAGGAGGGAGTCTTGCCGAGGGCATTCTGGCAGGCGAGGTTTTACGATTTCAATGTCAACACGATTGGGAAGAGGAGAGAGAAACTGAGTTACATGCACGCGAATCCTGTGGTTCGAGGGTTGGTGGAGCATCCTAGAGACTGGCCTTGGAGCAGTTGGTCGTCCTACATGGGAGAAGAAGCGGGACTGATTGCGATTGATTTCGAACAGTGAAGATATGGTGAACTCGAACAAACCCAGGACCCAGGTAATAAACCAAACCTGGGGCACCCGGCCATCGAGTCGCCTCTGGGGCCTCTACTTGTTATTACTGACGGGAGTGCCGGCAGGTTACATTTCTTCTTTTGCGGCGTCCCGCAGGAGCGGGCATGCGCGGCCCGCTGTTGCCTCTGTGTAGGGGCCGCCTTCTGAGGCGGTCCGTTCTTGCGTCTATGTAGTGGCCGATCTTCAGATCGGTTCCTGGGTTTCTCCTTCCCGTGAATGGGGCGAGGACGAATGGCGGGTGGCCCAGGCTCAAGCGTTCCGAGGAAGTTGGGTGCCCCATACGTCGGTTTTACGTGTGGGCTCTTGGGGTGCTCTTTCTTCCTCTCCTTCCTCCTCGTACCAGTTTCCAAACTAGTACCCACTAAATAATAGTAGACATACGGTAAATACTGTGATACACTCCACCTGTTATGCTGGGGGTCCCGCAAAATCACCCGGGACGCAAACAGCGCGGACGCCGCTCAGGCGCCATTTCGAGCCTTCGCATACCCTCGTCCTTCGCCTCTCCTTCGCTCTTGCGCCAGCTAACTCCTTTGCTTCCCCTACATCCAAGAAAATCACCCGTAAGTTCTTTGTTTCCCCTACTTACGCAAAAACAGGGGGTGGGGATATCTTCTGCAAAATGTCTTCGCGTCTAACTCTTTTGTTTTCTTTGGCTGTGTTAACGACTAAGTTAAGTACAATTGTCGGCTCGCCGACATTCCCGTTTCTGCACAGCTTCCGCAGATCACTAGGGCGGCACGCCTCATCAGCGATCAGCAAGCACGAATTGTTCAGGAAACCCAAGAGCACAGACAGGAATGTCTGTGCCGCAAGGAGGAGGAACCCAAGACCCAGGCCCATACGCCGAGCCTGGGGCACCCGGCTTGCTGGACACGGAGCGCTATTTTGACTTCAGCGGCTGAGCGTGAGGATTGGGCAGAAAATCAGCGACGGCGGCAAGGAAGAGGCCGGATTGATCTACAAAGGTCATGTGGCCGCTCTTGGGCAGAATGACGAGTTGCGAGCCGGAAATTTTCTCATGCATTTCGCGGGAAAGCGAAGGATCGCATTCGTCGTGATCGCCCACGATGATGAGGGTAGGAACCGTAATTGCCGGAAGGCGATCGACGTATTCCACCGACTTCAGATTCCCGTCAATAACGAATTCGCCGTCGGAACCCCACATCTCACGGTACAAATCCCAAGACATTACGCCACTCTGGATCGGATCGTAGTTTGCATCGGGATGATTCTGATAGAGGTACGGAAAATAGCCTTCACCCCAGGCGGCGATCAAGTATTCATCGGTGTAGCGGGCTTTGCGGTAGTCCGGGCCATGGCCGAAGAGCCCTGCTTTTTCCATCTGGTTGATGCGGTCACGCAGCTCCGGCGTCATTTTTTCCTTCATGCGCGCGAACACTTCGTTCATCTCGCGGGTGCTGGGAAACGTGCTGCAGAGGAGCAAGTGCGTGAGGTGTTGCTGATACTTGAGGGCATAGGCTTGCGCGAGAACGCCGCCACAGGAATGGCCGAGCAGGGAGATTTTTCCGAGGTGCAGCCCCTGGCGAACGGCTTCGATATCATCCACCATGTTCTCGACGCTGTAACCAGCGGGGTCTTCGAGCTTTTCGGATTTTCCGGAGCCGCGCTCGTCAATGAAAATGAGCTGATTGTGGCGTGCAAGCGGCAGCAGATAGGGCAGAAAATAATCGTGCGATGCGCCCGGGCCTCCGTGAACGATCATCAACGGCGCGCCATGGCCGATGGTCCAGTAATAAATCAGCACGCCATGCGCGTCCACGAATCCTTCTTGCGCTTGATAATTCGAGGGGATCGTCGTCGGAGCCGCCGAGCCGGGCGCCACTTGACTCTGGGCGCGCAGAAGCGGAGATAGCAAGGCCATCAGGGCGAGCATAGCCGAGCAAAAGAAGATCTTAGGGTTCATTGAAGATGCCTCCTCAGGCGGGGCAGCACATCATTTGGTTTGAATTCGCGTTGCCCACGGGCAGGATACCACCCTAGAAAACGGCTGGGGAGTGATAAAAGGCAGAGAAGTGGGCGGGCTAGGGAAGTTATCAGCGAGCAGGAAGCAAGAGAAGAAGAAGTTAAAAGTTAAAGGTTGAAAGTTTAAAGGAATATAAGAGAAGAGCAACGTCCCGACAGGCTCCCCGAAATACTCGGGGCGGAGCGGGGTAAACGCCGGCGGAGAGGACGCGGAGGTTCCCAGAAAAGAAGAAAGAAAGAGATTACACAGAGATCGCCCCGACCGGGTCGGGGTAAACGCCGGGCACGGAGTTCACAGCGAGGAGGAACCCAAGACCCAGGCACGCACGCCGTGCATGGGTCATCCGGCTATTTTGATTTAGGGAAGAGTTTCGTATCGCTCCCAGCTACTTGCCCATTCACCACCGCGTAAGCCGTTACCGTAGGCGTCGCGTCCGAGAATTGAATCTTGATCGACTTCTTAACCGTCCGCACAACATCGCCACATAATTTCCCACTGTCATGGGTAAAGGAGTACGTGAGATATAGAATTTCGGGTACTCCAACCGTGCCGGGCGGGAGTCCGACCTTAAGGTCCACTTCGTGATAACATGTATCTGTTATTTGGACAGATACGGTCGCCTGATAATCCTTTTTCTGAAGCCAAAGCAGACCAAGGTGCACCTTGAGTTGGAAATTTGTCTTATCGGCCATAATGCCATCCTTTCCTTGGAGGGCTACATTTCCGGGAACGATAGTGATTCGCTTAGCATTCTGTCAAGTTAATTCCCTGGCATCTATAAGGACGGAAATTGGAAACCCAAGAACGAGTCTTGACGGCGGGTGGCCCGGCCGATCAATGCGCAGCCAACTCTGGGTGCCGCACTCTGGCAGTTCGAGGGTGGCTCTTGGGTTTCTCTTCTCTGCGAACTCTGCGTTCTCCGTGGCCTCTGCGTAATTCTTCGTCTTCTTCTCACCTCTTCTCCGAAACTTAAAACTGAAAACTTACCACTCACAACTCCTCCCTGCCGGGCCATTCGTCACACCCCCGTCACATCCGTTCGTGTAGACTAATGTTGATTCGGAAGGAATGATGCGCGCCAATAAACCTTGCTTACCCTTGATGTATAGGCGGAATCATGACGAGTGTGCATAGAGAACTTTTCAAGGAATTTCAAGACTTTGCCCGGAGCGCTCCCACGGTCAATGCCCTTATGGAGCGTATGGCCCAGCGTCTGCACGAAAAGATGACGCGCTACAACTGGGCGGGTTTTTATTTGGTCGATCCCGCGGACTCCGGCTACCTGATCGTCGGACCTTTCGCCGGCAGCTTTACGCCCAACGCGCGCATTCCCCTCAATACCGGACTCTGTGGTGCAGCGGCCACCAGCGGGAAGGTGGTCGTCGTGCAGGATGTCTCCACGGATCCGCGCTATCTTCCGGGATCGTCTTTGGTGAAGTCTGAAATCGTTGTGCCCATCCTTGTGAACAAGAAGCTTGCGGCCGAGCTGGATATCGAGAGCTATTTTGTGAATACGTTTACCGCGACGGAGCAGGAGTTTATCGAAGCCTGCGCCAATGTGGCCGGGAATTATTTGGGGAAAGGGAAGTGCGCTGGAGACCGGGCTTAGAGTTCTTAGTTTTCAGTTAGCAGTTGTAAGTTTTAAGAAAAGAGAAGAGAAGAAGAGAAGGGAAGAGAGCCCCAAGACCCAGACACACACTCCGTGCCTGGGGCACCCGCACCCATCTGGGGCACCCGCGCCCGCCATTAAAGTTCTAAGTATTCAGTTATAAGTCGCCAGCTTAAGAAAAAGAGAAGCCCAAAGAGCCATCCTCGAGCTAGGAGGGTGGGGCGTCTGGAGTTGCCTTTGGGCTCATCGCCAGGGCTGAGCGGCCGTCTGGAGCGGGGCGGGTGAGCCAGGTGGAGAAGCCTTCGCGGGCTATGCTGAAAATGGTGCGGCGGTTTTGATAGATGAGTTTCAGCCATGCGGAAGCACCACTCTGCCGGAAGTAGATTCCCCGGAAACACATGCGCGCGATGAAGATGTTGATGCGATAGCCCAGTGGCTGGTCCTTGAGCGAGGCGACCGCGTGAGCCATGGCTTCCGGGCTGTAGGAATAGTCCCAGCCGAGCTTCACTTCCGCATGAGCTTCATCGATGGTCATTTTCAGGGGTGTGTGGGCCATGGCAAACGGGATGAACTCCTGCCAGTGTTTGGGGCGCGTCAATCGCCCGGCGGCGAGCAGCTTTTTGTAAAGCGGGGTGGCGGGCAAGGGAGTGAGCAAGCCAAAGATGGGGAGCCCCGGCGGCCAGGTACGAATCTCGTCCAGCGTGCGCTGTGCGACTCCGGTTGTGTCGTTGTCCATTCCAAAAATGAAGGAAGTGATGGCATAGACGTTGCGCGAGGCGAGCCTTTCGAGCACGGCGGCGTATTCGCCCGGCTTGTTGAAGCCCTTGTTAACGGCGGCCAGGTTGGCGGGATCGATGGACTCCATGCCGATGAAGATCCATTTGCCCCCTGAAGCGGCGATGAGGTCCACGAGTTCGCTGTCGCGCAGAAGATTGGCGCTGATCTGGGCAACCCAATGCACCTGGGCGCCCGCGGCGATGATATCGCGCAGGAGAGATTTGGTGCGTTTAATGTTGATGGCGAAATTATCGTCGATGAAGAAGACGGCCATCTGGCCGCGTTCTCTTCGCGCGCGGGCTTTCAGGAGGAGCAGTTCATTCACCACGCTCTCGTTGGTGCGAAAGCGGATGGCATCGCCAAAGAAGCCGGTCACCGTGCAGAACTCGCAGCCATAAGGACAGCCACGCCCGGACTCAATGGGAATGATGCGAAATGTGCCCCAGCCCTCACCGATGCGCTGGAGGGAGCGCTTGGCCATCTTCGGAACCAAATTAAACTGGGCGAGATCTATCTTGTCCCACGGGATGGCCGGATATTGCTGGAGGGTGGGTTTGCGTTCCTGGCCGAAATCATCCACAGGGGCGTACACATCCTGGAGCGTGCCGCGCACGGCATCCGCGACGATCTTTGGCCACGTCTCATCGGCTTCACCGAGAGCCACGGCATCGGCATGGCGCGGGCCACCGTTGCGGCCGAGGGCTTCGTCAGCCTCCTCCGTGACGTGAGGACCGCCCATCACAACAGGTACGCCAACGGCGCGGATGGCATCGGCCATGCGGTAGGCCTTGGCGATCATGCGAGTCATCGCGCCGATGCCGACGAGTCCGATGTTTTGTTCCTGGACGAATCGCGCGATGCCGGCTTCATCCATGGGTTGCGCGTTGCCGTCAATCAAGACGACTTCGTGGCCCGGGGGTGTGAGCGCCTGGAGGAGAAACATCCACAGATGTGGCATGAAATTGCGTGTAACCCCGTTATCGGGGTTGTAAAGCAAAATGCGCATCGGCTTTTCTCCAGTTACAGGGCACTTCTTCGTTGCTAATCAGAACGGGCCGCGATCTGAAGGTTGGAGGGCTAGCCTAGAAGATTGCCAGCCCGACTGTCCGAACAGTATTGCACACTTTTCAAAATTGCCAGTTGGAAGAATCGCAGGGCTTGTACTTTGACGGAATCCACGGAGAAATGCGAGGGAAGGCCGGGTGGCCGGCTCATGCAGAGGACGACTATAAGGGTAAGTTCACTGGCGCGCAGGCTGTCCACGAGATCAAGAACGCGCTCAAGTAAGGCGCCTATTGGGAGCAGCGGGCCAAAAGAGCCTGCGAGTTTGCCCGTGTCAGGACATGCAAGGCCGCGCGCTTGTGACGGCGCGGCCACAAGCAGGCGTAACTGCGTTTAGCGGCGATTCCACTTCTACGGTAGCTGGGTTTGCCAGGCCTTGGCCTATTAGCGGGTAAACCTTGCTTACAACGGCTAGCTGAGATTACGCCAGTTTCCGATGAGCGAATGCTCGCTAGAACCACTCGCTGCGGTAGGCGATCCACCAACTGGCAATGCCAATAGGGATCGTGGCGAAGAGAGCCCACCAAAACGGCAACGCCAGGTCGGCGATGAGCCCAACGGCCACGAAGGTCATCCAAAAGACTTTGCGCTGCATGGGATCATTCTAGCAGCGAACTGGCGGGGTCGAACCGCGAAGGAGCCGTGGCCCATCCGCGAAAGATGCCGGACATGAAGTGAGGACCTCATGCGCGATCAATGCGGCAATCGGGCACCAGGCCGAATAACCGGCCGGAAATCCTAATGCCCGCAGGAAACGGGTGCACGTTGCTTATCTGGTTGCTACCGGGGCTTTTTGACTTTGGCAAATATGCATAAGTTTCAATTGCGATCGGCGTCTGACCTCAAAAGGGAAATCGCACCGAGCATATGGCAATGTGGTTTGTGGGGTGAAATGACGTCACGGCGATTTCGTATCCACCGCCGACGGTGAAACCGAGACGATGCCATAGGCGAAACTTTCCGAGTACGACACCCGGCGTAAGATATACGGAAGTGTTGCCGTTATGCTCGCCTTGGTAAAAGTGCGTGAAATTGACTTCCGTTTCGGGCCAAATTTTCTTGAAGATGCGGTACTGAAACGCGTTGTTCCAGGTCAGATTGCGTCCGATGGTTTCCTCGTTTGCGGCGGGCAGGCTGATCCCCAGCGTTCCTTGGACATCGAAATCCCGGAAGCCCTTTCCGTAAGCAATCGTAGGTGTGATTACCGGACTTGGCTGGCCTTGCGTGTACTGTCCCGTGGGAACACTCATTTGGAAGAAGGCCGTAAGTATGTAGTTTCCGTGCTGCTCGTTTTTCGCGAGGATTCGATATTTCACGAGGAACTGCCAATCACCGAACCCGTCCTTGGAATCCGGGTTGTTCACGATGTAGGGAGGGATGGCCAGGATGACCTCGAACTTTTCCGCCGGAATGATTTCCAGACCCTTACTCACGCCGTAGTTGTCCGTAACGGCGCCGCTATTGTGAGGCTGCGTTTGGATGTCGTACCGAAACTCCTGTTCGAGCCGGGGAGTGGTCGTGGCGAGGGGAGTAATCCAGTGGGGCTGCTCGTCTTGCGTTCCTGCTACCATGGTGAACCAATCCTGAAAGAAGCCATCCTGCTGATTCGCGGTTCCGGGAGGCGCAGAAGCGGGCGGCGGTGTGGCTGTCGTTTGTGCTTTCAGGTTGGATGCAAAACCAAGCGACGCAAGGCCCAACAAAAATGCGACCAATCGAATTTTCATTGTTCTCCTCTTGTGGCAGACCTAAGAACATCCAAGACCAAACGGCGATCCACGAGGCAAGCGAATTTATACGAATCAATACGATAAGTCAAAACGAATTGTGACAATAAGGGTGTGCGGCAGCGGCGAAGGCGAGGCGAGGGGTGATTCCTCTAGCGGTTAACCATTTGAGAAAGCGGATGCACGGGTAGCGGTGTGCCGGGTGGACTTGCGGCGGCGGAGGAAAGGAATTATGGTCGGGAGGTAGGGGGGAATCTCATGAAGAAACAAGGATTGGTTTGGATTTTAGCAGCGCTGCTGGCGACGGTAGTGGGGGCGCAGGAGCTGAAACCGGTGATTCTACCGGCGCCGCAAACGGACGGCGGGCGACCCCTGATGCAGGCGCTGAAAGAGAGGAAGAGCACGCGGGAATTCAGCACGAAGAAAGTGCCGGCGCAGGTCCTGGCGAATTTGTTGTGGGCGGGATTCGGAGTAAACCGGCCGGACGGGAGAAGGACAGCACCTTCGGCGATGAACTGGCAAGAGATTGACATTTACGTGGTAACGGCGGAAGGGACCTATGTGTACGACGCAGCGAAGAACCGGCTGGAACCCGTGGCGAAGGAAGATTTGCGCAGCCTGGCAGGGATGCAGGCGTTCGTGGCTACGGCCCCGGTGAACTTGGTGTATGTGGCGGACATGACGAAGGTGACAGGAGATGCGGAGGGGAAGGAACTGTACACGGGCGCGGACACGGGATTCATCGCCCAGAACGTGTACTTGTACTGCGCTTCGGAGGGACTGGCAACGGTTGTGAGGGGATCGGTGGAGCGCGATGCGCTGGGGAAGGCGTTAAAGCTGAAAGCCACGCAGAAGATCATCTTGGCGCAGACCGTGGGGTATCCGAAGAAGTAGGAAAGAAGTTCTAAGTATTCAGTTCTCAGTTGTAAGTTTAAAGCGAAGAGGAACCCAAGCCCCACACGCAAACCCGGCGTGAAGCCAGCGCCACCGGGCAAGGTTTCATTTGGGCGGGAGAGGGGGCTGCGCGGCGTCGCAGTTTACGCTCTTTTCGTCCTTGAAGTCGTACTCTTTCGTGTAGCCAGTGGTCTGCCATTCCCGCGCTTCATTCTGCTTGAAATGGTAGGTTCCTCGCCTTAGAAGGATCCCGACATGTAGGCCCGGCCTGAGTGTAAGATCGTCGGCTGCGACTTGCATACTAAGCACTCCCCCGGGATCACGTTGAAGTTTATCAATGAAGATGCGGAGTCCGTGTGGGTAGTCCTTGGGGTGGTGTTGCCCGCCCGGGGCCGTGGCAGGCTCACACAAAGTTGAGTCGCTGATCTCAAATCCGCCGCTGCGCAAATATCGAACGAGGCGCTTGGTGTGCACGCCAGACGGCATGTCGATGCAGATTGGATAAAGCGCTCTCTCTCCCAACTCCGAAAGCTCTTGATTGTAAATGAGGGCGACGGTGTCGTATTCGTCTGGCCGTAATTGACCTGGAGCTGATTGCGCAGAAGCCGACGTTGCGTTCATTAGACCGCTCATCGCCAGTATCAATCCGGAAGGGGCGATTCGCCGCTGCATAGTCACACCTCCACTGACTCGCTGGTTACCAGAGTTCGTTTTACATTTACGTTTGACTTGGCGGGTGAGGCAGAGAATTCTTGCGATTTTTAGTTTTTGAGCCACGGGCTGAGTCTATCATTCGCATGTGCTGCTTTGTAGGAATGCGGATGGACACTTGGGTGGCACGATTCCTCCGCTACGCGGCCCAATGATTGGGAAGGATTCGCTTGCTGTTTGAGAGGCGGCGAGCTAGAATCCACCACGGTAGACAATATGGTGCCTAGGTAGAACATGAGCTTGAACATCAAAGATCCAGAGGCCCACAAGCTGGCCCAACGCCTTGCAGAAGAAACCGGCGAGACGATGACGCAAGCCGTAACCGTTGCCCTCAGGGAAATGCTTTCGCGGGTTCGCCGTGCGAAGCGCTCCAAGGCCACTGCGGAGGAGTTGCGGGCGATCGCGAGACGATTCCGGAGTCATCTGAAGGGACCGGTCGAGGACCATGGAACGCTCCTCTACGACGAAAAAGGATTGCCCAAATGATAGTGGACACATCGGCGATACTTGCGGTTCTGCTTGGCGAGAGAGAGGCGGATGATTTCACGGAGCGGATCGTGAAGAGCGAAGTTTGCCTTATGTCTGCTGTTTCGTTCGTAGAGGCTTCGATCATC
>Ga0074046_10004833_pt1 | contig 10888 bp, 16 predicted proteins | sample BogForMeECP23OM3_FD_94441 | JGI IMG/M metagenome (GOLD analysis project Ga0074046, IMG submission 94441) | Bog forest soil microbial communities from Calvert Island, British Columbia, Canada - Bog Forest MetaG ECP23OM3 | ecosystem: Environmental > Terrestrial > Soil > Wetlands ...
AACTCCAACAGCAGCATCCGCGGGAATAGCCGGTACTCTGCAGCAATACGCTATTCCCATTGCAATCGGGGCGGTGATTCTCGGGGTCGTCGTGGTCGGTACCCAAAGGAAATACTGGGGTAAGAAAGGCAAACCCCCGGTAAAACCTGTCGCAATTCCGCCAAAAGAGTCTAAAGTGGCTCCGAGAAGATACTAAACCTTTTTATCTTTCCTCTTTCTATATTCTTTCAGAGGTGCTGTTGATGCCTTCTGTTGAAAAAACGTATCCAAACTTCAAAGACAATGACTATCTTGCGGTTGTAATTCCTGCAACGCAGTCGTCACTGGTGTTCCGGGTTCGCACCCGGGTGAACAGCAATCCGACTATTTTTTATGGTCCTTCGACTCTCACGAGCGGATCGACCGTGTCGCTCATCAGCGGAGGGACTGCGACTGTCCAGGCGGCAGGGGAACTTCCTGCATACGGGTACACCCCGGTGGGAAGCGGATTAAGTTTCCCGTCTCCCATAAACGGAGCGTACGATGGGACAGACATGTGGTACACGAATGAAGACTATCGTGACCGCATCTTCTACATCGTGGCCCGGTCGAAGCCGCATTTCCTGCAGATGGGTATTGAGATCCCCAAGGGTATCCAGCAGTACCGGTTCCAGAGAGACAACGTCTTTACCGGAGTCGGGAAAGCATTCGGGTTCAACCGCGGGGTCGTCGAGACTGTTCAGTTCCCGGATGTCCGGCAGTCCTGGAGGATTGCGAACGATTTCAACTTCCCGGTGTGGACGGCGATCGAGTTCCAGTATAACGAGCTTATCATCGAGACGCCCAGGGATCCGCTCACGATTTACAACATTCTTGCCGGGAAATTACCGGCATACCGGATTGACCTGCCCATCCAGTCTGCCGATCCGTCGATTTCGATCAACCTGCAAAAGGTCTATGGCTATACCGGGTTCGATATGACCCTGCTTCCGTCGCAGTCTGATGCGGTCAATTCGTATTCGCAGGCCCTGCAGGGGGTGCTCATATGAGCGGAGTGCAGAGAGAAATCATAACATTCTACGGGGCGACGACCAGCGGGACTCTTTCAGGGATTGTCACCTTGAATTCCGATCTCCTGTACACTTCGACCTCGGGAATACAGCCTCCCATGGGAGTGAACCTGAAGATCTGGGAATTCCGGATTACAGGACCTGCTGCGACCGTGCAGATCATATTCACCAAGACCTCGGGAGGCACCCCGGTTGTCCATAACGCACTGTTCAACGGGCAGCAGACGACGGTTTCTGGGTTTACGAACTCCATCCCGCCCCTTATCGTCCCGCTGGAACGGCCGATCGTGATCCCGTCCCTCCAGGGCACCGAGTTTATCCAGGCGGCGTGGACCCAGAACTCTTCATACGGTCCCACGAACGTGGAATTCGATGTTGAGTTCGAAGATGGAGTAATCTGAGGCGAACATGGCTCAGGTACCAGTGAGTGCAGGGGGATATCCCCTTATTATTCCCGCAGATGACGGGGGCACCTGGAACCTGATTCAGGATCCGGGAGCGGGCGGGATATCCTGTCCGGTTGTTCCTGTGGTTAATACGACCGCTGCGGCCGGTCTGCAGGGTGCCATAACCAACTGGGCGAATCTTCAGGTTACTGGAGCCGCTCCGCAAGCTTCCTGGGCCCAGAAGACGGTCTTGATCAATCAGTAAACCTCATATAGGTGAGAAAACCAATTCTCTTTTGCGGAGCAGGATGCTCCTCAGTTTCGAAACTAAAAGGAGTACAGAGAAACATGGCAATTTTGGACCCAACAACCTTATCGCTGCTTTACGCGCTGGCTACAGCGGTTTTTGCAGCCCTTATCTACACGATCCTGTCCGAGTTTGCGGCAGACCCGAATCTTACCCAGCCCATTGACTGGGATATGTTCGGGGCGAACGTAATCTTCGGCATCCTCGTTGGTATCGTCGCCTGGATATCAGGCGTGGATGTTACTGCCCAGTGGGTGGGAGCCCAAATCGCTACTTACGGCGTGTTCATCTTCCTGCTTGACAAGATCATCACTGGTATCGCCAACCGGACTATCAGCAAGTCGAAGTTCTATGCACGGCCGGTCCACACCCCTGCGAATCTAAGGGCAAAACTCATTGCCGGGGATACTACTATTCAGGTTCCCCCGATGAGTCCGGACAGCCAAAGCTGGTTGACGTTCGATCTTCCCGGCCAGCTGCAACAGCCGGTTCTTAACTGTGTCGCTGCAGCCCAAGCTGCGAATGCGGGTATGGGAACGTATCTGTATGCTATTGCTGCGGGTAGTTTTACCTACATTATCGAAGACAGTGAACTCACGGCAAGCCGGCATGACTACAGTATTTTCGGTTACTTTGCCACGGCAAGCGTCGTCTGGAAGGTTATCTCTCCGACAACCCTGGCAACTGCTCGCAGGACCGGCTTCGTTCCTGAGTATGCAGACCTGGTCTGAAACCAAACCCAACCTTTTTTTAGTAGTCTTTCAAATTACCTTTGTATGGGACATATTGTTAATGAAATTACAACTTGCGACATTGTTCATGATCCCGAGATGGACTACAAATTAATGCCCCGGGTGTTCAATACGGCATTGAAGACTGTTCTTGATGTCTTGAGGGGATATGGAATAAGGGAACGAGTAGATGCCAGCCTCAAGCAATTTACAGGATATCAGAAGTGCTGGTTGGCAATGTACATGAGAGAATCTCAATTCAAGGGAAATTTGAAGTTTCTGGTTAATACTCAAACTCCCGGAATTATTGATGCAGCTGTTTTACCTCAGTCAATTACCGTCGAAGATGTGTTCGAGGATTCGATTTTTCATGAATGGGGTCATGTGCTGGAAGAGTGGACTCGTTTGGGAGAGGGCGGAGAAGAGGCCTATGATTTGATCTATGGTCCCTTCACGGACGAGGAGGACTTCGCAGAATACATGGTGGATTATTTCCGGTACCACAAGGACAAGTCATCGAAGAGGGGGATAGTGGATAAGGTTATAAAGATCTATGTTGATAATGTCTTTAAGTAAGTGAAAATTATGGTGGGAGACACTGAACGCAAAGAACTCCTCCGCATCTGGGACGCCCAGGAGAAGGAGCTGGCTGAATTTCACGGGGATATCGTGGATTACTTGAATGATGAAGTTCTCGAAATCAAGCGCGAGCAGTTCCTTTCTGAAGGAAAGTGGGTCACTTCTTTTTATACGATCGTAACGGGAACTGGCGGGCCTCATGTTGAATTCAATACGAATCATCGCATAAATGTCTATTGGGGTGGAGATTCGTGGGAGGCAGTCACATACGATAAGCAGGCGATGGAAGCAATCGATGCGATCGGGGAATGGCTCGATGAGATCTATTCTTCTTGATTCCTTTAACTATATGTTTATAAATAAGTCGCATCATATCAGTGTCAGATGTCACAATCTTATGTTCCTCTGAATCTTCCCAGTAATTCTTATATCGACCATTTGAATAGCACCAACCGGAAGAGCGCTGCGGTCCTATACGGATCTCTTCTTTTGAAATTCCAGAAGTGGCTTGCCTCTAAGAAACTTCCTCCTCTTGAGAAGGTGACTCCGGTCACGATCGAAAAATATCTGGCAACATTGAAATCCCAGAGCTCGGTGAATGGTACCCTTGCGGCGATACGGGGATACCTGAAATTCACGGCCCAGTCCCTGTCGCTTGGAGATCCGAACGTGGTTATAGAAACCCAGAGATTGATGCAGGTGGAGGTTATCAAACCAAAGCGCCGGCCGCGGGTGATGAAAAAGATGTCTCTGACTGTGGAGGAACTGAAGCAGTTCCTTGGAATGCTCCGCGAGGAGGGAGTCAGCAAGGAACTGTATGCAGGAATAGTGGTTCTTTTTTATTTTGGAGCTCGATCGGGAGAGTTTGCCGGGCTCCTGAACGACGCCAAGGTGGACATGAAAGGGAGGAATATGACAATCCAGACCGAAAAGACCGGGGCGGAACGATATCTTTCCTGGGATGCCAGGCTCGATCCGTACATGAAGACCTGGTATGAATTAGTACGGAAGAAAAAGGGATTGCCGTACCCGGGCCAGTGGTTGACGAAACTTCTCAAGCAGGAATTGAAAAAAGATACGGTGATGGTCGGGGGGACTGCGGTGACCTCGCGGACGGCCCGCAGGACATTTGAGACCCAGATGCGGCTCCAGGGCACTCAGGACATCGTGATACGGGCGGTCCTCGGGCACACGGATCATAGCATCAGCGATGTATATACCGATTTTACGCAGTTCGTACCTGAAATTGATAAAGCGATGCGGAAAGGTCATTATATGATTCTTGGCGGGGTGATTTAATTGGTAAATATTTCTATAACTCCGTTCACGCGCCCCACAGTGCGTTGGTTTATTGGGGAATACCTTTTTTCCAAGGCTGTGGAAAACAAGGGAAACCGGAAAAAAGGCGAGGGGTTCGCCTCGGAAATGCACAGGGCATGGGAGCAGGTCTGTATCAAATCCGGGTTCCATTGCGGTCCTCTGACCAGTTTTCAGAGGGAAGTGCGGAAGATGCTGGAGTCAGGCGTCATCGAAAGAACCCGGGAGGAGCAGGGAAAAGGAGCCATGCCGCGGCAGTATTTCTGTCTCACGAAGGAATTTTTTGATGCCATGAGAGAGGAGAGAAGGTAATGGGTATTTTTGTTTGTTATCTTTATGATGGGGTGTTCGGCCTTGTCGGGATGACATACTTCAACACTGCCCGTGACGTTCAGACAAACACTTCAGAAATGAAAAAGGCTGCTGTGCAGGAAATATACGATTATGGATTTAAAGAACCGAGGATTTCGCTGGTAAGGATTATTTGAAATATGCCTGAGATTTCAATCAATTCTATCGAATATAGCAACCCCGGGGAGATACATATTTTTGGGAGAGACCCGGAAGGAGTTTCAAGGCACTTGAGGGTAACAGATTTTAAACCCTATTTTTACTGTCCTTTGAAGCAGGCCCTTGATATAAAACATCCCAGAAATGTATTTCCCGATCTGGGAACGGAATTTGTATCGATATATGGGGAGCCGGTTCGCCGCCTGTATACGGAAACCCCGATGGACGTACGAGAGGTCAGGGACAAATATCAAAATTTTGAAGCTGATGTGCTGTTCACATCGAGATTCATGATAGATTGCGGACTCACCGGTGGGATTTCGGCTCCGGGGTGGATATCCGATTATCGAAAAGTGAAGCCCGTAGAGGTGAACGCGCCGACACGGGTGTGTATGGTTGATATTGAATGCGACTCGAGTGTTGGCTGGCCTAGCCCGATGCGGGATGCTATTATTTGCGTCACATGCCACGATTCCTTCGAAAAACATTACATGACGTTTCTTTTACTGGCCCCGGGGTCCTCATATACCCCCGGGGAGCCCATGGAAAATGGGTGCTTTGATCTCTCGAGGCATACTGTTTGTGTTTTCAAAGATGAGAAGAAAATGCTCCTCACATTGGGGCAGTATATTAAATCGATAGATCCTGATATTTTAACCGGGTGGAATTTCACCCTGTTCGACCTTAATTATATCGTTCAAAGACTCATTACACTCGAGATAAGTCTGGATGTTCTCTCCCGGTTAAGAGGAGCGAGCGAGAGAAATCCTCTCCGCGGTCGGGTAGGATTTGATCTCCTGGCTGGTTACAAAAAGATGCACCAGCAGCAGGAAGAATCGTACCGACTGGATGCGATCGGGGCCAAGGAGATTGGGAAACAAAAAGTTCACTTTACCGGGAATATTTCGGATCTGTGGAAACAAAACCCCGCCGAATTGATAAATTACAATTTTGTCGATGTGGAACTTTGCGTTAGAATTGATGCGAAGAACGGGATTGTTGATTTCTTCCGGGGTATTTCCAGTTTTGTTGGAATCCCTATGGACCGGGCCCTGAATTCTTCGAGTGTGGTGGATGTTTACGTTCTGAGGAAAGCCCACGGAAAATATGTTTTGCCGACAAAAGGAGAGAAGAAAGAGGAGGAGAGTTTCGAGGGAGCGATGGTTTTCCCACCATTGAAGGGGATTCATGAAAACGTGGTGGTACTTGATCTGAAGTCGCTTTATCCAATGATCATGATTACGGGGAACATGAGCCCGGAAACAAAAGATCCCAACGGGGATATTACCTCTCCAAAAGGTACAAAATTCAGAAGTAGCCCGGACGGACTCGTGCGAAGTGTTGTCATGGAATTGCTTGAGAAACGTGATAGTCTTAAAGCAGAGATGAAAAAATATGATTATAATTCTCCGGAGTATAAGAGACTTGATATGGCCCAGGCTACGGTCAAGGTCATAATGAATACGTATTATGGGGTTTCGGGCCACTCGGGGTTTCGTCTTTACGACAGGGAAATCGGGGCCGCGGTTGCTTCTACTGGTCAAAAAATCTTGGAACACAATAGGAAAATTGTTGAAGACGAAGGATATGTGGTTATCTACGGGGACACAGATTCTGTAGGAACCAAAATGCCAGTAGAGTTTACCCGGGAGCAGACTATATCTGAGGCGAAGAGACTCGAAAAGTTAATGAATGATTCCTATTCGAAATTTGCCAAGGATGTTTTGAATGCTGATAAATCGTATTTCTCGGTAAAATTTGAGAAACTTTATGAAAGGTATTTCAGTGGGGGCAGGAAAAAACGATATGCGGGCCTCCTCTCCTGGAAAGAAGGAAAGGATGTTCATGATATCGATGTTGTTGGTTTTGAAGTGCGTCGAAGTGATAGTCCGGCTATAACCAGGAGTACCCAGAAAACGCTCATCGGAATGATTCTCGATGGTAAAACCTTTGAGGATGTTAAGGTTTTCATGGGGGAAATAATTACGGCATATAGGTCGGGAAAATACTCCCTGGACGAGATCGGGATCCCCGGGGGTATCGGGAAAGATCTCGAAGACTACGACCGGCCGGACGCTCAGGTTCGCGGGGCCATGTACGCGAATAAATACCTGGGATCTGCTTTTGGGCAGGGAAGTAAACCGAAAAGGCTGTACATCAAGGAGGTAACGGGAAAGTATCCTCGTACAGATGTTGTTTGTTTCGAGTACGGCGACCAGGTGCCCCCGGAGTTCGTTGTCGATGTGGAGACCATGCTGGAAAAGACAATTATGAAACCAATTATGAGAATTCTCGAAGCGTTAGGGTGGCATTGGAACGAAATGGATCCTCAAATAACTACGTGGGCGGATTGGGGGCCGGCATGAAACTCGCCTATGCTGATCCCCCTTATATCGGCCAGGCGAAGCGTCACTACAGCAATGACCCGTCCGGGATACCGGCGGAAGAAGTGGACTACTTGAAATTGATTACCCGTTTGTTGCGGGATTATGATGGCTTTGCATTATCTGCGTCGAGCCCTTCTATTCCCACAATAAGCAGGATTATACATGGCCCGGAACCCGGCATGGACGATTGGCATCCTGACATCAGGATGGCCTGCTGGTGCAAGCCATGGGCCAGCTGGAAGCCAACAAACCGGGTACAGTATACCTGGGAACCGGTTTTCTTCAAGCCAGTCCGACCGCGGGGGTCTCGAGCGGTTCTATCGACCCGGGACTATGTGATCGCAAACATCACTATGAATAAGGGTACCCATGGTGCGAAACCAGATGCTTTCAACGATTGGGTTCTGAATCTTCTCGGGTACCAGCTGGGAGATGAGTTTGACGATTTGTTTCCGGGAACCGAGGGAATGACGAAGGCACTTGAGAAGGCAAACTTTAATAAACCGCCCCAGTGAATTACTTTTCATGGTCTCACAGCGAATTTTAGGTTCACAGGCATGCATAAGCGGGGCGGTGTATGCTTACGAGGGACAAACCAATTTACAGGCATCTCAGGCTGCAACTGCAGCAGCGACCGCCGCGGCTCCTGCTCCGGCAGCTTCAGATGTTCTCACGCAGATTTTGAATCTCCTGACCCCGGAATTCACGTATGTCGGGGGATACAGGAACACGACGCTGACAATACCTGCAGGACAGACAAATTATGAAGTGGATCTTGGGTTCCCGGTGCGAATTTTCCGGTTGACAACTACCTATAATATTTCAATACGACTCAATAATCCCCAGGCAGATCAGATTTACATTGATTACCAGACCACGCCGTTTCATCTGAACGATATCCCGGCCGGTTTGTCTTTTAATAAATTTTTTGTTACAAATCCGTATCCTTCACCGATTACGATCGGATTGTTTGCGATGGGGTGATTTGAAAATGGACGTTAAATTCGGGTATTTAAAGAATCAAAACAAAAGCATGCCGTTCGGGATAATCTCTCCTCCGGCAAGTATGCAGCCGGCACAGCCTTCGAACTACCAGTATTTCACGGCTGTGCAGATGTATACGGTTGTAACGGTGAGCCTGACAAGTACGAGATCGACCCCTCAGCCCATAGGGAACATAACGTTGCCAGACGGGACAGTCCTTTCTGCGTGGGCAGCGAATTCGGTCGTGGTTTCGAACTTCCCGGGCGGAGCGACGATGCAGTTCGGGGTGGGGAATCCTTTCCAGGCTCCGACCGTGGCGTCGGGGGTCTGGACTGCTTCGCAGGGATTCAGGATTGACAACATACCGTTTACCCAGCTGTATGTCCAGAATGCAGCACAGACGGGAGTGAATGTCGAACTGACCTTGGCGTGGGTAGACTGATTCATGGTTGACTGGAACGCGGAAATTGCGATATATAACGACCCTTCACAGAATAATACCGAATGGTACGACCCCTCGCTGGGATGCACGCATTATTCTGCAAATTTCCAGGGTGCGCTGCTGGCTCTTCTCGATACCGGAGCCAATCCCCTGTGCGCCGCGATGGATATCGAGGGGTTTTCCTATTACGTAAACACCCCCCGGAATGGCAACAGCAGCGATGTAATGAACACGCGGGCATGGGCTGCGGTATCGAAGGCAGTGGCGCTGGAAAAGGCGTACGGGCTGTCCGGTGCCCCTTTGAGCGGGGCCTTGTACGCCGGCATCGATGCGCTTTCCGGGATGACAAACATCGAAGGTTTCGTGCTAAGTTCATGCGGGTCTCCGGATGATCGGGCAGTCCAGGCTACAAATCAAACATGCATTGAGGCAGTACGGAACCAGATTTCTGGTTTCCGTACAGATATTGTGAATTTTTTCGATGCTCTTCAGTCAGTTGAAGCGGCAGCTGTGCCGACTGCTCCCGTTACTCCGGTGGGCCCGGTTGCAGCCGTTCCGGCAGTCCTGGCCGGTCCGGAAGTAGTCGGAGGGCTCGGGGAAGAGATTCCCGGGACCGATCTGGCAACACTGTACTCGCTGCTCGTGGTCGAGTACACCTACCAGGGGGTGTATAAGAGCATTCCTAACCTGCAGGTACCGGCAAACCAGACTTATTACCCTGTCGATGTTGGGTTTCCCGTTCGTGTATTCTGGTTGAATTCAGACCTGCCGATCACGGTATATCTCCAGGACCCCGCCGGGGATCCGTTTTATCTTGATTACCAGTCCACTCCCTTTAAAATGAAGAAGATCTCCGGGGGATTGGCTTTCGATACAATTTATGTAACGAATACAAACAATGTGGCAGCAACCCTTTTCCTCTTTGCAATGGGTTGAAAACCTTTTTAACGTTTGAGGTGGATTTCTCTTTAAGTATGGCTCAGGATAAAGATCTCGGGACAGTAGTGGCGATTATCCTGGCAATTCTTGGAGGAATTGCTGTGGGGGTACTCATAATGAAGGCCCGGCAGCAGGGTCAGCAGGCCATGAACCTGATAGCCCCCCAGGCTGGTTTCACCCTTGCCGCAGCTCCAATTATGACTAATAAAGAGGAAATCGAGTGGACCGATCGAAAGGGGAGGGTTCGAAAGATCACTATCCACCGTGAGGTCCATTGAATATGGCCGATAAGAAGACTGTCCAGAACATCGCTACGGGCAGCCGGCAATATGCGATGGATGCCATAAACAATGTCACCTTGCAGGACATTGCAGAATCGGTAGAATCTCTTTTAAACGTGACTGTTGCGGGAATTCCCGAGATATTCAGGCACTATGAATTTACGGTGTACAGTCATATGGGGAGATCGAGAATTATCGATCGTACGGTCATCCCGACGATGCCATGGATAGCGTTCGATATCAGGAACGACGGGGCGCAGCCGGTATATGTGGATGTGAATGAAAAAAGGGATATGCTGGAGCGTGTACTTGCCGACGGATTTAAGCCCGACTGGTTCGGAGCGGTGAAGCCTGGAGAGACAAAGAGGTTCGATATGAAATATTCCGGGATACACCGGATATATCTCACGGTGGAGCCAAATATGCAAACAGTAGTAAGAATATATTCCGAATCGAAGAGACACAAAGAAGGTCCCGACCTGGTGGACGTGATTGAGGGGGTTGTGTTGCAGTGACAGAGTTCCGGGTAGGTGACTCTTATATAGCAAATGTCGATTATTCCAATCCGAATGGTATTTATTTTGGCGAGGCGGTTCCTGGGAGCCTGACCAGCGACCAGGTGTGGAGGATCCGCATGGTTACAATATCCGGGATGTCGGTAACTGTTTTATGGGCAAACGGGACGAATTCTTTTGATAAAATCTGGGATAACCGGGGGCAATATTCTTATGAGTGACGTAATTATTTCGATAGTCACGAGCGGAGGCGGAGGGGGCTCCTGGGTATCGGGTTCGACCACTTCAATCTCGGGTCATCTTGTAGGGTATACCGGTACGAGCGGGCAGGTTATTGCTGATACCGGGATCGCTTTTGCATCCATCCTGACTTCAGGAGTGGTATTGTCAGGGGTTGGAGGATCATGGGTATCCGGTTCAACTACCTCGACTTCCGGGGATTTGGTTATTTACACCGGTAC
>Ga0074046_10004834_pt1 | contig 10888 bp, 12 predicted proteins | sample BogForMeECP23OM3_FD_94441 | JGI IMG/M metagenome (GOLD analysis project Ga0074046, IMG submission 94441) | Bog forest soil microbial communities from Calvert Island, British Columbia, Canada - Bog Forest MetaG ECP23OM3 | ecosystem: Environmental > Terrestrial > Soil > Wetlands ...
TATTTTTTTAAAAGAAATCATTATTCCTGAATACAATGAGAACCTGCGGCTCTGACAAGCCAGCGGTAATTGACCGGTTTCCTTCCTCATTAAAAATTCCTTCCCAACGGTCAACGTATCAGAATTCCTGGTAATTAGTTCCTGTTAAAAAAACCGGACCGTAACGTCACTCAGTATCAATGACCGTATCGACAAATGTGGTCAACTGCGAGAGGATCTGCGGGTCAAGGCCTTTTTCCACGGCAAGAAATACCCCGGATATATCCAGCAGCCTGAGTTTATTTGTTACGAAATGGATGAATTTTGAGAGGTTCTGGGATGAAAGGTAGATGAGCATGATACTGATCGAATCATAGAGGATGCAAACCTTCTCTCCTGAATGCTCCTTGAGCACTTCGGTCACGGCAATTCCCATGGCCGTCAGGTCTGCCGGGCTGTTGACGTACCGCACAATCCCGGGAATATTCTCAGCACTCCCTATAGAGTTGCGGGTGACCGCATCGATAAAGAAGACTTTTGAGGGATCGATACCGTTCTCATCGTACAGTTTTTTAAGGACACTATAGGGATAGCTCGTGGTGATTACCAGCGTGTGATATCCAAGACCTGATACCTCTTTGATAATTTCGATGTTGCGCTCCCGGATTTTCCCTGATGATGTCAGGATCAGGAAAATACGCTTCTTCTCAAGCTCTTCCCGCACAACCAGGGTCGCCACGATATCACCCCTGCAGGAATTTCCGGTATGCTTCGGGGATCAGTTCATTCTTCTCTGCGATTGACTTCTGGAAGTCCCGCAGGTTGAGGGCAATCTGGTCTGCGTTCCTGGCCTGGGTATCCAGTATGATTGCCATCTCGTCCATGGTGACCGTCCCGTTTTTGAGGAGACGGGATACGTCCAGGAGGGTATCCCGGATATATCCGATCGGGAGGTTCAGGCGCAGGGCCATCTCGGTCACGTATGCGATCAGGGCAAGTTCTGCCTTCCGCTGTGCGGTAACGTCCCGGAAGATCCCTTCAACGCCGATCAGGTTTCCCTTCCTGTCAAAATACTGGTGGCTGTTCGTGGAAATGACAACCGGTGTACCGTTCCGGTGTTTCAGGATAACTTCATAGTTCTTCGCCGATCCTTTTGCAGAGATCGTATCGAGCAGCGGTTTTCTTGTAGCCGGGTCAACGTAAAAGGTGTCTGCAAGATGGTGCCCGATGCATTCCCTGAGGGATGCATACCCGAGAAGCGCAGCAAAACTCGGGCTTGCCATCACGAGGATTCCCTTCATATCGGTCCGGTAGAACACATCCTGGATATTTTCAATCACGCTGCGGTAATCCCATTCCCTCTCTTCCAGCGCCAGCTCGGCCTTCCGTTGCAGGGTGATATCGATTCCTATAGTGACGATCCGGGGTTCGCCTGAGGATACCGTGGCGCTCGCATTCCAGAGGATAGTACGTTCATCGCCGTTTTTCGTCCGTATGGTACTCTGGAAATTGTCAAACCAGGTGCGGTTGCGGAGGCGCTTTGCGATCTCATTCGTGACCATATCGCGGTACGCCGGATCGGGATACAGGAGCTTCCAGATCCCGGTGCCGCCAACTGCATCCTTGCCGGAATGCCCGGTAATTACCTCTGCACCCTTGTTCCAGGTGTGGATTTTCCCGGTCCGTTCAAGCGTGATGATCATTACAAGAGGGTTATCCACAATGTCCTCTTCCAGCGGGTTCATTTCCCTTTTTCCTGCGCCATGGTAATTCCTGTTCCATCCCGGAGGTCCAGTTTATGCTATTCTCCCGTAAACACCGGAAACCTGAGCTTTTTATAATAGAGGAGAATGAACAGTTCCAAGATAATAATATATGGTGTGGAACATGACCGGCAGCGTATGGCCCGGATGACTCCCTAATCCCCATCATTGATACTGGATGGTATCATTCGTGCCAGGGACTGTTGACCTCACCATTTCGGATGGAGACAGCATCCAATAAACGTGGACTTGCGATAGTCCAGGCAAAATGCATCTGCAATTTTTTTGCAGATCATATCATTCCGTATTTTAAGGACATCCACTTCCGGGTCCCAGGAGTTTTCCCGGAGATCGGGGGAATTCCTGATTCTTTCCAGCGTGTCGACAAGGTCAGCACTGGTATCAATCTCGTCATATTTCCTGCCAAGGATTCCAGGGTCGGGCCAGTCCCTGTCCAGCGTTTTCATTGAATAAATGTACGATCTTCCGATGAGGCGGATCTCGGAAAACCGGTATTCTGCAGCGAACTGGAGATCTTTTTTTGTGAACGACACATCCGATTCATGACATTGTATCATTATCTGGTGGCGGATTACCTGGCGGTCTGATTCCGGTATTTCAATCTCGCAAAAAAAGGGATATTCGCGCAACAATTCCCCTGAAGTTGAATATATCCGGACAGGATCTTCATCCACCAGTTTACATTCCAGTAATTCCTGTTCGTACCGGAGAATGTTTTCAGGTCTCTGGAAAAGCGACGTATCTCCCATATATTTTTCTTATGCCGTATCGCTCTATAATTCTATCTGTATTGATGGATTTTTTTAGAAACGCACTATAACCTGTGCGTTTTTTAATGGAAATCCTGGAAATTCTTTTATTCTGTTTTTCAAATTTGTCTGTACCGGCAATTTTTTTTGATCCGGCCCGGACCCGATACATGGGATGGTATTCCCTGAAGTTCTTACCCTCTTTAAAAATTCTGCTTTGAAGAAAACCTGTAAAGAAATGATGGCCCCCGTTGGGGGCGGGGGCGCATGCGATGACTCTGAATTACCTGTTCAGGATATTTGCAATTTTAGTGAATTGGTAATACGACGTCATCGCAAACGGGGCGCCACAGCGGCGGGGCGAAGCCCCCGGAGCGTAATAACGTAAAAATGATTTCTACAGAAGCAAAAAATTCTCTGCCATCCATCTCAGGCACCTGGTAGTCAGAAAATAATGGCATCGTATGTCTTTGTATCCAGGGAAGCAGGTGCGGAGGGAGCTGTTGAGGAAATTTGTGTCCCTATTGAACTGCCCGCTTCTTTCAAAGGAAGATTTTACTGATCGTAATTTACCGGAAGTCCGTCATTGGCATAGAGAAAACGGAACATGATCGGCACGTTATAATTCTTCGGTATTATCCGGGAATCGTATCATATCTTGTTTTTGCACAAGGAAGATCTGTCTCACACCAGCTTTGTGAGCCAGCTGATGAGACGCATGGCGGGGCCTGCTATCCGGTGGCTGTCAAGGACGCTCATGGTGTCGACCTGCCCACTGCCTTCCCTATAAGATCGAGCAGGTCAGTATCAACGAACGGTTTGGTGATGACCCCGTCCGGTGCAACTTCCCGCATCCTTTCGAGCATGAGCTCTGAAGTATAAGCAGTGACGAAGATCAGGGGAACCGGAAACCGTTGCCGGATCTGCCGGGCCGTCTCGATCCCGTCAAGTGTTCCTGCAAGCCCGACGTCCATCAGGATAAGATCGGGTGCCGGGGATGTTTCGAGCGTCATAAGCGCCATCTCGCCCGCAAAAACGGGATCGGGAACCAGGTAGCCTGCTTTTTCAAGCAATTCGGTGAGATGGAGGGCGATCAGGCATTCGTCTTCCACAACCAGAATGGTCTCCCCGGTCATTTGTATGCCTCTGCGTTGTTCATCCGGAAGATAAATTCTGTACCATTATCCGCCCTGACTTCGATCTCTGCCCGGAACTGGTAACGCGCGAGGAATTTCACCAGCTTGAGGCCGAGCGATTTTGTAGTAAGGGGATCCAATTCCCCCGGTAGTCCGCGGCCGTTATCGGTAACCCTGAGCACAGTTGTACCATCCTCATTGGCAAGCGAGACCCGGATCGTGCAGTCTTCTTCCCGTACTCCAAAGCAGTCGAACCCGGGGGGGAATGCGTACTTGAAGGAGTTGGTCACGAGCTCATTGATGATCAAGCCCGCCGCGGTGGCCCGTGAGAGATCAAGAAGCATACCCTGGACATCAACGACAGTCAGGACTCTAGCACTATTCGTATAAGAGGCGGCAATCTGGCCAACAAGGGGGGTAAGGTAGGCCTCCATATCCACTTTGGAGAATTTCCCGGTCCGGTACAGGGTCTCATGGACCAGGGCCATGCTGCGGGCCCGGTTCTGGAGATCCTTACGGAGTGCCCTCCCCCCTTCGGACTCCTCATAGGAACCATCGAGGCTCAGCAGCGAGATGAACGCGGTCAGGTTGTTCTTGACGCGGTGGTGTACCTCTGATAAAAGGATCTCTTTTTCCGCAAGGGCCTTCCTGAGATTTGTCTCGCTTTCTACCAGTTCCTGCTCGCGGAGGCTGAGTTCCTCTACGTTCTGCCGGAGTTCCTCCTGGGTGGAGGTGATCTCTTCGTAAGCCGCATGGAGATCGTTGAGCCTGCCCTTCAATTCCTCCTCTGCCCTCATCCGCAGGATAGGCGATCCCATAGAAAGCGCGACGTTTTCAAGGATCCTGACGGTTCTTAAGGGCACCATTCCCTCCCGGGAGTCTGCGAGATGGACCAGCCCGAGGATCATGTTCCCTTTTTGAATGGGGATGAGGGAGACCGATTCGTACCCTGCCCTATTGCACATGTTCCTGGTCTTCCCCTTTTCTTCTTCGGAAACCGTAGCCAGGAATTTTGTTGTGGCATTGATGTAGAACGATCCACCGTTCGTATAGAACGGGAGGAAGGGATCGGTCGTCCCTTTGATCACGTTAATACACATGCAGTTGTCATTTTTTAACGAGAGCGGGCTCTCGTGCCTGAGGAAATCCCCGGAGAAACCGGTATTCGCCTGGTAGGGAATGTTACCTTCATTGTCGAGAAGGCGGATCCCGATCGCATCGCACCCGGTGTAGCGCTGGAGGAGCCGGACATACTCATTGAGCATTGCGGGGAGATTGTCGCTGCCGGCCGAGAGCTTGTATACCTCAGAAGAGAGCCGGAGGATGTCCTCGTTGGCCCTGCGTTCCGTGATATCCGAGAAGATGACAGCAAACTGCGCGTGCCCTGTCCTGTACGCCCGGACATCGTACCATTTCCCGAGCGGGCCGAAGTGTTCCTCGAAATGAGCGGGTACTCCGGTACGGACGACTTCGCCGTACCGCTCGAACCAGACCGGTTCGGCGCCGGGGAAGAGCTCGCGGGCAGTCCTGCCAATCACGTCCTCCGCCTTAAGGCCATTCAGGCGCTCGAACGCCGGGTTGACACGGAGGTACCGGAGATCGACGGGTTTCCCCGCTTCGTCGAGGATGATCTCGTCGATGGAGAATCCTTCCACCATCGTCTCGAAAAGGACGCGGTACCGTTCCTCGCTCTCCTGCAGGGCCTCTTCCGCGGCCTTCCGGCGTTCTTCATCATCGATTGTCATGAGTGCAAATGAGATATCGCGGGACATCTCTTCGAGGAGATCGATCACCTGCCCGTCGAAAAATCCCGTTTTTGGTGCATACAGGGTCATGACGCCTTCATTCCGGGTCCCGAGCGCAAACGGAAATGCAGCACTCGCCAGGTAGCCGCGGTGGATTGCAGGTTTTCGCCAGGGTTCCATGAGAGGATCTGCCAGGATATCGTTGGAGAAATTGTATTTTCCCGTGCGGTACGCAGTCCCGGTCGGACCCCGCCCGTCGGGGACATCCTCGGTAGAGATGTTTATGGAATCAAAATAGCCGTCGACATGCCCAAAGGAAGCAACAGGCTCGATCCTTTTTTTTGTTGTATCAGAAAGACCGATCCAGACCATCCGGAAACCCCCGGCTTCAACAAGGATACGGCATATTTCCGAAAAAAACCTGTTTTTATTCCGGATATGGACGATTGCCTTATTCGTAGCTGACAAGACCGAGTATAACCGGTTCTGGACGATGATCCCATCAGCTGCTCTCCGGTGCTCCACGGCTATTTTGACCAGATGCATCAGCTCGACAAATTGCGACCCGGGGTCTCCTCCTTTCTTGAGGTAAAAATCGGAACCGCTGTCAAGTGCTTCCAGGAAAACCTCTTCCCGCTCCCGCCCGGTGAAGAGGATAAACGGAATGGTGCCGAACCGTAAGCGGACTTCTTTAAGGAAAGCGATACCGTCCGTGACCGGCATCTTGTAACCAGAGACTATGGCATCGTACGATGAAAGGGTCCCGGAATCCAGGACCTCACGTGCAGAAGTCGATATAGTGATAGTGAATTCCTGCGATTCCTCGAGGAACTTCTTCGCGCGGTCGAGCAGGCGGGGGTCTTTATCGACATAGAGTACGCGGTATACGCGATCCCTTGACATTATCCGGTTATATGATCGATGAATATAAATTAACAGGTGTCTGGTTCTTTTACGAAAATCCCGGGAACCTCCCGGAGAACAATTGCAGGCAATCGATCATTTCAGTTTTTTTCGTAAGAATCTTAAGGCAGGTTCCATCCCCGCCGGGTTATTTCCATTAACCAGGAATAATAACCGTGCAGACTTAAGGTGAAATCAAAAAAATTAAAATTTGTGCTTTGTAGAAATCCTCGTTTTTCTGCCATTTTAGTTTTTTCCTGCGGCAGATATGAGGGTGACCACCCCACTCCCCCAAAGGGAGGCAGCCCCTGGTGAGCATCCCCTTGACCCCCATGTATCCGAATATTCTCCTCAAATCTTCTAGCTATCGCATTTGGGGGGATGCCTTAGCGGCGGGGGCGGGACACTATGTGCTGGAGCCCCCAAGAGCGATTGCCTGTTTTGCAGGTTTTCTCCTGAGCAAAACCTGCTCAAACCCCGGATTTTTTACGCCGTCAAAACCCTTTGCTTTTCAGTAGCATCCAATTCACAGGGATCGGATCCTTCCTCGTGTCTGTGAGTACCCCCGGTAATATGCGCGTCACATTCAGCCAAATGGGAACACCGTGAACAATCCAAAAAAGTTTTGAGGGGCATGATTACACTATATATTACAACCTTATTGAAAATTTCGATGCGGTTGTAATGCCCGCACCGGGAGGGTCAGCATAATCATTTTTATTTGTCCCCGGTCCGGTTGAAGTTGTATGTCAGATTGGCCTGACCTGTGACTTATTTATGAGCCGTGAGGGTCGCCTCATCAGGACTCATGTATCCGTACGATCCCTGCAACGTTATCGGATAAGGCTGGTGCGGACGGACTATTTCAGGTCCGGAATTACTGAGCTGATATCGATATCGCGCAGAAGCCAGGAACGGATTGTCCTTCTTTCGCAGATACGGTGCATCCCCCGATCATCTGTAAAGAGTGGAAATGAATTCTGCTCGGAAATCGCAAGAAAATACGTGTCAAAACCCGGGCAGCCTTCATTGAGTGCAATTTTTTTTGCACATTCAATAAGGCGATCTTCAGGTACAATGGTGAAGCTCGTCTCAACCTCCTTACAGATCTCTCCTGAAATGGAGGGATCTGCAAGTCTTGTGGATACTGCACCAATCTCAATAATACCACAACGCGGGAGGAAAACCTCAATTCCATGGTCATCAAGAGCAGCAAGCAGTGCCACACACAATTTATGCGTCTTTAATTCCCGGGAATAGGTAGTCCCTGCATGAGTATGTGATGGTGAGAATAGTGCTTTTATGATAACGGATGTATCAACAACACAGGAAGAAAAATTATACATCTCTCATTCTTCTCCGGTTCTTCAGGAGGAGTTGATCAATGTCTTCCTTTGCTTCCGGCTCCCCGAATTTTTTTACAAACTCTGAAAATTTTTTACGGATTACTACTTCCACCCGGGTATGTTCCGGCAGATTCACCGGATCTTCAAGTACCAGCATACCTTTTTTGTATACTGCATACGTTTTGATCGCGGACATACAATCACTCCGGGAACAATGTTCTCATAAATTAATAGATGAGTATAAAAGATAATGATTGCGATTGAAGTAAAAAAGTTGACGGAAACAAGCATTTCTTCTGCTCTGGTGAAATCATTTTTTTTCAAAGAGACGATGCCCTCCGGAAAAACAAAGTGTCAAAACAGGGGTTCTTTTCTTACCCGCTACATTCACATGGTTTACGGGGAGATCGGCAATCCAAAAGCGTCTGTTAACGTTTTAATATATCGATGGAAAATGCCCCGTTAGGCCAAAATCCTGTGATAATCGCGTATTCCTAAAACACTTGCACGAAATAGGGTGGTTTTTGCACGAAAGTCCCGGGACCGTGTCTCCGGAAGGGCAATCCGGGCCCGTATAACGCTCCGTTTGACCCCTTTCCTGGGGAGACCGTGTCCCAAATGCAAAAACGCGTGTCTTAAACGGATCTCAAATGATCGATTCCGGCAGTTTTCACGTCATAGAGTGACCGTGCTCCGGACCATGCCCTAATGGGCCCTTTTGGACGGACGAAAAAAGAACCGGACGGGTTTTGGATAAGGCATGTGTCCGGGCCGCCTCTAACGCTGCCGGTGAGGCTCGCCAAAACCCCCGCAGCCTCATCCTGCCGGTCCCCGCTCCTTTGGGGCACCACCTTGTTTTTCCGCCTTCCAAAATGGAATAAAATACGCCAGTTTTTTTCGCGTGGAAATCGCTCCGTTTCCTGAAATAACGGAGTATATCGGGAATTCCGGTGATAGGGTGAGAAAAAGTGCGAATTCGGCCGGTAAAAAGCGATCGAAACACCAAATCCGCTCGTACAGGGCCCGGATGGGACCATCTCATACGCACCTGATGTGGGTCTCCTTATGAGCAGGTCTTTTTTACCCCGGCGATCTCCCGGACCGGGCATCCTTCCGGTCACCGGCGGCTGCCAAACGCCCCTCTTTCATCTGCACCCGGCTGCTCCTCACGATTACAAACCCAAGCCCAGTCCGGACGCCACTTCGCTCAGTGGCATTCCCCTATTTCCCCGCACTACGCCCCGCGATCGCCCGGTGCCTGCTGCCCCCCGCAAGCATAAGCCCAGGGTCCGTCCCCCCGCACCGGCCCCCGGGCCGGGCATGTGATTTCCGGCAACAGATATTTTTTGTTGCCCATCTGTGCCCCTTAGCAAAATTTTTCCCGGGGCACAATAACCCGGCCGAAAATTCTCAAAAAATAAAAATTTCTCGGGAAACTTTTCCGGAAATTTTTTCAAATTGCGGCTCTGTTGAAACCCTATGTTACCGGTAGAGCTAAGAACAAGTTGCTGTCTGTAAAAGTTATGGGAAACCCCAACAAGGAGGAGTACTTCTTCTCAGATCAGATTTGTTTTCTGACCTTGTGCCAGCACCGGATCACAATCTATGATGCACTTTTTGTCGCTGCATCGATCCGCTCCGATGCTCCTCTTGTAACTGCGGATACGAAACTTGCAGGTGCTGTACGTGAAACTTGCCAGGTTATACGGATCGGGTAATTGCATCCGGTGTATACCAGGGGGGCATCTCTTTTTCTTGTCCGAAACCCAATTTTGTCAATAAAAATAAATAATTACCTATCCTCTTGACATTATAATATACCTGGAAATTTCGCTATGCGGTACGGAATAAATATCATTGGCGAAGGAACCTGTATTTTTGAACATGGCATGCTGGTTTTTCCATTACGGCGACGGCCGGTGCAGGCGGAATTTACAGGAACATCCCCGGGAACAAGAATGAACTTTTGGTTCGGAGTGGATCCACATTAAGATCGTTACCATTGTCGGGGCAAGGCCCCAGTTCATCAAATGTGCGCCAGTCTCCCGGGAGATCAGGAAGGATCATACCGAGATACTCGTCCATACCGGGCACATTATGATCCGGAGATGTGAGATGGAGCCAATGAGACAAAATTTGGATATAATAGTCAATAAATGCGGCAATTATTGGAATTCTTTCAATTTTGATAGACGGGAAAAAATATACAACCCCCGGACCATTTATTTTACTTGTCGCAGGTCAGGTCATGCGTAAAGAAGAACTGATTGCCGCAGCGTTCATTTTGGGCATCCTCGGAGCAGGCATTTTTTTATTGTTAAATCCGGCGCTGTCCCCGTTTGCTCCCGTGATCAACCGTACCCCATCAAACCCGGTGTATACACCCAAATTGTATGGGGCACCTGCCAGCGCATGTCTCCCCCCGGATATTCAGGTGCAGTTGGATACTGCATGGGCTAACGAGTCGCCACTCCTGGCAGAAGAGTTCAGAGAGGAATTATCCGGTGGTGATCCGGTGGGTCTTTACGATATGCAGCTTTACACGAATAATCTTCTTGATCAGGTAGTAATCTGCCATGACCCTGGCCGGTTCAACCAACTTATAGCACTGTATAATATGTCATATCAGTTTCTGACGGTGACTCCCCAAGGGTACCAGGAATGGATCTGCGGTGATACCTGCACGGATTCCAGCTTCAAAGGAAAGGAGATCGATCTCGACAGCCTGCAGTTCCTTTATATTGTCTCCAAATCCCTGGACATTATCGGTGCTATTGATAAACCGAACAGGACACCGGAGATGAATACATTTGTAGCAAATTTCGCCCCTCTTGCTGCAGAATCCTATACCCGCTGGCAGCCATTCTACCTTACTTCAGAAGAAATGAAGCTCACCGTGAATATGAGCCAGCTAACTCCCGGATATGCAATCGGCGATGATGACCTCTGGCTGAGTGCCGGGATGGTGGAACTGCTGGCGGCAAACCAGAATGATCCCGCTATCGTGATATCCGAGAAGCAGCGCTTGGCAATGGTAAAGTATATTGGCCTGACAAATGAGCTCATCCGTTCACGCATCACTGAAACCAATCTCAAGGATTTTAATGGGAAGCCGGTAAAGGGGATTATTATTGATTACGGTGCAATGCAGAAACATCCGGATTATCGCTATGCCTGTTACAACGGGACATCGTTTCCGGCGCCAGATCAAATATGTACTGCAAATACCGGATGGGATATCAGTCA
>Ga0074046_10004837_pt1 | contig 10885 bp, 7 predicted proteins | sample BogForMeECP23OM3_FD_94441 | JGI IMG/M metagenome (GOLD analysis project Ga0074046, IMG submission 94441) | Bog forest soil microbial communities from Calvert Island, British Columbia, Canada - Bog Forest MetaG ECP23OM3 | ecosystem: Environmental > Terrestrial > Soil > Wetlands ...
GATTCCGGCGGTGAAGGCCGCGGTTGGGCGGCTCACTGCGGAGCGTCTGAAGATTCTCCATTCATCCCTCGACGAGTTGGGCGACCTGCGCGAACGTATTGAGAAGACCATTGTGGGCGAGCCGCCGCTGACCTTTGCCGATGGCGGGGTGATCGCCGCGGGCGTGGACCGTGATCTCGACGAACTGCGGGTACTTTCGCGCAACAGCAAACAGGTTCTGGCGCAGATCGAGCAGCGGGAGCGCGGGCGCACCGGCATCGCGTCGCTGAAGGTGAAGTTCAATTCCATCTTCGGCTATTACATCGAGGTCTCAAAATCCAACCTGCATCTGGCGCCGCCGGAATACGAGCGCAAGCAAACCCTGGTTGGAGCCGAGCGCTTTACCACGCCGGAGCTGAAGGAGTACGAAGCCAAAATTCTGGATGCGCAGGAAAAGATCGTCGAAATCGAGCGGCGTCTCTTCACCGAGTTGCGCACGGCGATCGCGGCCGAGGCCAGGCGGATCCGGCATACCGCGCTGGCGCTGGCGGAAGTAGACGTGCTGGCGTCGCTGGCGCATATTGCCGCGCTGCGCAACTACTGCCGGCCTGAGTTTTTGGCTTCGGGGGATGGCAGCGATATCGAAATTATTGAGGGCCGGCATCCGGTGATTGAGCAGCAGGAGATGGCCGGGGGCCTTTCCGGAAGTAACGCCCGCTTCGTGCCGAATGATCTGTATATGAACGGCACGACCGACAACATTCTGCTTTTGACCGGCCCCAACATGGGCGGCAAATCGACGTACTTGCGGCAGACAGCGCTGATCGTGATTTTGGCGCAGATGGGATCGTTTGTGCCGGCGCGCGCGGCCCGGTTGAGCGTGGTGGACCGGGTGTTCACCCGCATTGGCGCGAGTGATAATCTGGCGCGTGGCCGCTCGACGTTTATGGTCGAGATGACGGAGACGGCGGCGATCCTGCATACGGCGACGCCGCGATCGTTGATTCTGCTGGATGAAGTCGGCCGTGGCACGGCTACTTACGATGGCCTGGCGATCGCCTGGGCGGCGGTCGAATATCTGCACGCGCGGGTGCGGGCGAAAACTCTATTTGCGACGCATTATTTCGAATTGACGGAACTGGCCGAGCAGCTTTCCGGGGTCAAGAACTATCACGTTTCGGTGAAGGAAACCGGCGGCGGAATTGTCTTCCTGCGGAAAGTCGAGCCGGGTGCGGCCGACCGGAGTTATGGGATTGAAGTCGCCAAGCTGGCGGGATTGCCGCAGGAAGTGGTCACGCGGGCGCGCGAGGTCTTATTGGAACATGAATTCGCGGAGCAGCAAGCCACGGCACATCTTTCTCCGGGAGCGACTCCGCCGCCGGCGCAGTTGACGATTTTCACGCCGCTGTCGCAGCCGGTCGTCGACAAGCTACGCGAAGTGGATTTGAATCGCCTGACGCCGCTGGAAGCGCTGAATCTGTTGGCGGAGTTGAAGAAGGAAATCTAATGATGGCGGTGGGCAATTCGCAGTGGAGAAACTTCTCTCGGTCAGTTCTGATGCTCTGGCCCCAAAGCCGAGCCGCACCGACGCTGCTGGAGGCATACCCGCTAGGACCGGAATTGTTCCGCAATGTTGACATGGAAAAACGGGTTTTATGCGTTCGAGTGGCTTCGGCAAGACGATGGCAGAGTTGAAGAGGCAGAATGAAGGCTGCTCGTACACAGCGTCTCGGGAACGCCTGATAGTAGCCCGGCGTTTCAACGCCGGGAAAGCGTACGCGCTTTGGAACTTCGTCCCGTAGGGACGGCTGAAATGCGATTGCCAAAACCGTATCAGCCGTGCCTCCGGCACGGGGTTGCTTCATGATCGTCGTCCCGCCAGTAAACTGGCGGGCTATTCTCCGAGGTGCCTCCGGCACCGATTTCCCCAACCGCACGGGCATCTCGCGTAGGATGTCAACGGAGCTAAAACAACTCGGGTGATGCACCCTCTGCCACACAATCCCGGCCAACTCCTGATCCTTGGCTTCGACGGCACGGAGATGACGTCGCGGCTCGCTTCCCTGCTTAGGCGGGTGCAGCCGGCGGGCGTGATCCTGTTCGCGCGGAATATTCGCAGCGCGCCACAGACGTGGCGGCTGCTGGCTGAATGTCAGAAGTGTGTCGCCACTCCTCTGTTCACCTGCCTGGATCTTGAGGGCGGGCGCGTGGATCGTTTGCGCGACGCCCTGGAGCCGACGCCTTCGGCCGCGGATGTGTTCGCGACCGCCGACCGCAGGCTATTCCGCAAGCACGGACAAATCCTCGGCGAGAACTGCCGCACTTTTGGATTCAACGTAGACTTCGCCCCGGTGCTTGATCTGGCGTTCGAGGCTTCGCGCAGCGTAATGGGCTCGCGGACGGTCTCTTCGAATCCTCGTGAGACGATTCGCTATGCGCGCGAGTTTCTTGCCGGACTCCGGACGGCGAAGGTTCTGGGATGCGGCAAGCATTTCCCCGGTTTGGGCGAGGGCAGGCTTGATAGCCATCACGAGCTGCCGGTGATCGAAAAACCGCTGCAGCAATTGTGGGCCGAGGATCTGCTTCCCTACCGTGTGCTTCACGCCCAGCTGCCGTTCGTAATGATTTCGCACGCGGCGTATCCGCAGGTCACGCAAGAAAAGACTCCGGCGTCGCTGTCGAAGACTTGGATCACCGACATCCTGCGCCAGCAGATCAGGTATCGCGGTCTCATCGTGTCCGATGATCTGGAAATGGGCGGAGTACGAGGGGAGGCGTCGGTCGGGCAAGCAGCGGTGGAGTTTATTCGGGCGGGTGGAGATTCGTGCCTCATCTGCCACCACGAGGAGTTCGTCACGCAGGCGTGCGAAGAGTTCGTCAGGACCGCTGAGCGCGATGAGAAATTTGCCCGTCGCGCGGCGGAGGCAGCGCGGCGCGTGCGGACATTCAAGAAAAAGTGGGCGAGAATCCTGCACGCGGGCGGGCGCGCCACACGGGCTCCGTCGCCGGCGAGGGTCCAGAGGTTAACGCGGCGTTTGTGGGAGTTTGACGAGCAGGTGAGGCTGGAGAAGGCGGCGCTGTGACGCCATGGCAGTGCGTAGAACTGATTTCACAAATAGGTTTTGGGTAGGGCCCGGCTTCAGCCGGGCCGCCAAGGGCCGCATAAACGCTGGGCTTTAGCCCCTGAGGGGTTGGCATACGGACAGGAAAATGATCGTAGCCGGAGTGATGAGCGGAACGTCGGCCGACGGCATTAATGTAGCGCTGGTCGAGATCGGCGAGAGGGATGAGGAGCGCTCCTCGGCAGGATGTGTCGCGGCTCCGGGCGCCGGCGGACAGGAGTGTCCGCCCCACACGATCAAATTGCTCGGCCACGCGGAATATCCGTACCCACGGAAAGTCCGTGCAGCCGTGCTTGCGGCGATGAATGCGGAAAGAGCCCGCGTCGCCGACTTGGCCCGGCTCAACTTCGTGCTGGGCGAACTCTATGCCGAGGCGGTGCTGGCCACCCAGCAAAAGTCTGGGGCAAAGGCCGAGTTGGTAGGCTGCCACGGGCAGACGCTTTACCATCAGGGCGATCCAAAACTTTTTCTGACGAAGAAGGTCGCCGCGACCTGGCAGACAGGCGAAGCCGCGATCATAGCGGCACGCGTCGGCGTGCCCGTGGTTTCGGATTTTCGTCCGGCAGATATGGCGGCAGGCGGCAAGGGCGCGCCGCTGGTCCCTTATCTCGATTACCTTCTCTTTCACGACTCCAGGATCGGCCGCATCGTGCAAAACATTGGCGGGATCGCCAATCTTACGGCCATTCCCGCCGGGGCGCACGCCAGCGACATCGTTGCCTTCGACACCGGCCCTGGAAATATGGTGATCGACGCGGTGACTGAGAAGCTATTTGGGCGGCCTTACGATCGCGGAGGCAGAATTGCGGCTTCAGGAATGGTGCTGGAGCCGGTTCTCGAGCGAGTATTGCAGCAGAGGTTCTTCCGGGCGCAGCCTCCGAAGACGGCTGGACGCGAGGAATTTGGCCGCGAATTTGTTCGCGACTTCTTGCGCCGTTGCGCGCGCGCGCGGAAACAGGACGTAGTCGCGACCGCTACAGCTCTGACGGCGCGCTCGATTGCCCATGCGGTGCGGAGTTTGGTGACCGGCCGGTCAGGCTTAGGCGCCAGCAGTTCTTTTGGCGAAATAATTCTTTCCGGCGGAGGAGCGCGGAACGCCACGTTGATGAGGATGCTCGCTGCATCTCTGGCGCCGCTTGGAATCGAAATGAAATTGGCCGACGAATTCGGCCTGCCTTCCGAAGCGAAAGAGGCAGCAGCGTTTGCCGTGCTGGCTTATGAGACGTGGAACCGGCGGCCCTCGAACGTGGCCTCGGCTACGGGAGCGAACCGCGCAGCAATTCTGGGGAAGATTTCGTATGCATAAACAACGGACCTCAGACGTCGGACCTCAGACTTCGGACTTCGGACATCGACTTATGAGGTCTGAGGCCCGGGGTCCGAGGTTCGGGTTCCGATGCGATCTCGCACGCATGGTCTTCTGTTTTGCAGCCATCTTTTCCCTGCTCTCCTGCTCCCCTAAACCAGACCCCAACACGCTGGTGATGATCATTGAGGCGAGCCCGACAAATCTCGATCCGCGGGTCGGCATCGATGCCTGGTCGGAGCGAATCGATGGTTTGATCTTCGACGACCTGCTGTCGCGCGGGGACAATTTGGATGTCGCCCCCGGACTGGCCGAGCGCTGGGAGATTCCCGATCCGCTGACCTATGTTTTTTATCTCCATCGCGGCGTGAAGTTCCAAGACGGCCGTCCGCTGACCGCGCGCGACGTAAAGTGGACTTTCGATTCACTGCTTGAAGGTAAGATTCTCAGCACCAAGGCGGCCAACTACCGGTTTGTTGACCACGTGGATGCGCCGGATGACGCCACCGTCATATTTCATCTCAAAGAACCGGACTCGCCGCTGTTGTGGAACCTTTCGGACGGCGCCATGGGGATCGTTCCCTACGGAAGTCTGGATGAAATGACGCGGAATCCGGTCGGCTCGGGGCCGTTCAAGTTCGTCAGCGCGGAAACCGACCGCGAAATCATTCTGGAACGCAACGACGACTACTGGGGCGAGAAGGCCAAGCTCGCGCGCGTGCGCTTCGCCGTGGTCCCGGATGAAACTACGCAGGCTCTGGAACTGCGTAAGGGCAGCGGAGACGTGGCCATCAATTCGCTCACTCCGGATACGGTTCTTGCTCTCAGCCGCGAGCCAACGCTTGCGGTCGAACGCGGACCGGGAACGCGGCTGGCATATCTGGCATTCAATCTGCGAGCTCCCATTCTGAAAGACGCGCGCGTGCGCCAGGCCATGGCGTACGCACTAGACCGGCAGGCGATGATCGACTACCTGTGGCGCGGGCAGGCAGAACTGGCGCGCAGCATTCTGCCGCCGCAAAGTTGGGCGTATGACGGAGATGTGCCCGCTTACGGGCACGATCCAGAGAAGGCCAATCGTCTGCTCGATGCGGCCGGCTACGCGGCGGTGAACGGCGTGCGTTTCCACCTCATCATGAAGACCTCACTGGACGCGAACACGCGCATGATGGTGGCCGTCATGCAGCAGCAGTTGCGCCAAGTGGGGATCGTGCTCGATATCCGCAGCTTCGAATCAGCCACGTTTTTCTCTGACGTAATTCACGGCGCGTTTCAGATGTACGGGTTGCGCTGGATCGGCGGCAACGAGGACCCGGACATTTTCGAATATGTCTTCCACTCGGCAAAATTTCCGCCCAACGGCGCCAACCGCGGGTTCTATTCCAATCCCAAGGTAGACGAACTCATTGACCGGGCGCGGCGCGAGGTTGATCCGGCGGTGCGCAAGCCGCTTTACGTCGAAGTGCAGCGCGTCCTGGCCGAGGACCTGCCATACATCGATTTGTGGTACCTCGACAACGTGATCGTGCACACGCGCCGGGTGCGCAACCTCAAACTGAACCCCGCCGGAAATTATGATTTTCTGCGCACGGCGGAACTTGTGCCGGAGGACGGAGCGACGAGCTTGCAGACGGCGGACCGCGGCTCGATCCAGCACCCACGCTGAGCAAACGTCGCGTGTTACCATCGAACTTTCGGCAGGCCGGCGAGACGCTGGCGCTAACAGATGCGAATTTTGTTCATCGGCGACATTTTTGGGCGCCCGGGGCGCAACATCGTCAAGGAACGACTGCCGGGAATCGCTCGCGATCACGGCATTGAATTGATCATTGCCAACGGCGAGAACGCGGCCGCCGGATTCGGAATTACTCCGGCGCTGGCGGAAGATCTGTTTGAACTGAACATCGACGTCATCACTACCGGCAACCACATCTGGGACAAGCGCGAGATCGTGGACTACTTCCAAGCGCTTGAAGGCAACGGCCGCGGGCCCGCGCGAAGGGTGCTGCGCCCGGCGAACTACCCGGCCGACATGCCGGGATGGGGCGTGTATGAGGGCGCGAAAGGAAAAGTCCCTTATGCGGTGATCAACCTGCAGGGGCGGATCTTCATGGCTGCGAACGACGACCCCTTCCGCACCGCCGACCAGTTCCTCGCGAAGATCCAGGCCAAGGTGATCGTGGTTGACATGCACGCGGAAGCCACCTCGGAGAAGATTTCGCTCGGCTGGTATCTCGACGGACGCGTAACCGCGGTCATCGGCACGCATACGCACGTGCCGACAGCCGATGAGCGCGTTCTGCCCAAAGGCACTGCTTATATCACTGATGTGGGAATGACCGGACCTTACGACGGCGTGATCGGCGTCCAGAAAGAGCTGGTGGTGGGCAAGTTTCTGAAGGGCATGCCGGTCCGCTTCGAGCCCGCCACGGGCGATGTGCGCCTCTGCGCCGTGGTGATAGACGTTGACGAGGTCACCGGTAAGGCGCGCTCGATCGAGCGGTTGATGCTGTCGTAGAGACGGTGCTTCGGATGTTCCCTCGCGGCGGGTTAAGGAGCACCAGACTGGGTCCCACCGAATTTCTGTGCATGCAAGCCCAGGCCAACCACTCGTTCTCTTGAAGGGCCGGCTCCCAGCTTCAGCCCCGTTGAACCAGAAGGTACGAGGGCCGGTTAGCGTCCCCGAACTCCGGAAAGCAGGCTAGAATCAGACGACTGGAATTAGACCATCTGAATTAAACGACAAAATGCGGCGGACAGTTTTGATCATCGCGACGGGACTTCTCACGGCTATGCTGGCCGCGCCTGCCTTCGCTGCCGGGAACGATCCTGCGCCGGATCAGCCCATTTCCTGTGGCAATGGAATTCCGGGCGGAGTCAACTGTATCGCCACCAAGAGCCAGATCAAGGAAGCCCGCAGCGCTTTCGCCCGCGGTCGGAAGCTCGCGGATCGCAAGCAACTGGAGGAGGCGTACTCGGAGTTCGATAATGCTGCGCGGCTGGTGCCGCAGAATCCGCAATTTCTGACGGCACGCGAACTGGTGAAGGCCCAGTTGGTATTCAACCACGTGGAGCGCGGCAACGTCCTGCTGCTCGAGAACCTGCGTGCGCGGGCTGCGGAAGAATTCCGCGCCGCGCTCGACCTTGACCCGGAGAACCAATTTGTGCAGGAGAGGTTCAAAGAAGCGGTCCGCGAGGAGGCAGCGGATGCGCCGGCAGTTTTGCCGGTTCAGCTGGCGGATGCGGGCGAAATTCACATCCAGCCGCGGGACGACCGCGCCACCTTCCACTTCACCGGGGACGTGCGCAGCCTCTTCGCCCAGTTGGCTCCCGCCTACGGAGTGACGGTGCAGTTTGACGATTCGGTGCAGAACCGGCAAGTGCGCTTCAACGTGGAGGACGTGGACTTCTTCACCGCTCTGAAACTGGCCTGTGAGATCAGCAAGACCATGTGGGCAGCACTCGACACGCGCCAGCTTCTGGTCGCAGCCGACAATCCTGAAAATCACAAGCAGTTTGACCGCATGTCACTCCAGACCTTCATTCTGCCCTCGCATTCCACTCCGCAGGAAGCGAGTGAGGTGGTGAACACCTTGCGCGTCCTGTTCGATCTGCGTTTCGTCAGCCAAGGGCAGACCGCGGATACGCTCGAGGTACGCGGGCCGCAGCCGATTTTGAAAGCCTGCAGCCAGTTGATGGAGCAGCTCAGAAATGGGCGGCCGCAAGTAGGGCTCGATGTGCGCATCTTTCAAATCAGCCACCAGCTCACGCGCAACATCGGCGTGCACGTTCCCAACACGTTTAACCTCTACAACATTCCTGCAGCGGCGCTGGCGGGGCTGGCCGGGCAGAACATCCAGCAGCTCATCAACCAGCTCATTTCCTCCGGCGGCATCAACCAGGCGGGCAGTTCCGCGCTCTCGGGTCTTCTTGCCCAGCTGGAAGGGCAGCAGAACTCCATCTTCAGCCAGCCGCTGGCTACCTTCGGCGGCGGACTGACTTTCATGGGTCTCAGCCTTGACCATCTGGCCGCAGCCCTTTCGGTCAACGAATCCTGGGCCCGCAGTCTGGAGCACATGACCTTACGCGCCGACCAGGGCAGCGACGCCACCTTCCACGTGGGGGAGCGTTATCCCATCCAGAATGCCAGCTACGCGCCCATTTACAACTCGCCGCAGATCTCGCGGGCTCTGGGAAACCAGAGCTACATCGCGCCGTTCCCTTCCGTGAGCTACGAAGACATCGGGTTGAACATGAAGGTCAAACCTGCGGTGCACGGCGATGGCAGCGTCAGCCTGCAACTCGACATCGAGGTGCGTTCGCTCACCGGTCAGTCCACCAACGGAGTCCCGGTCATGTCGAACCGGGAATACCAGGCGAGCATCAACCTCAAGGATGGCGAGCCAGCCGTCGTAGCAGGCGCAATTTCGCGGACGGATTCACTCGCCATGAGCGGAATTCCAGGCCTCGGGTTCCTTCCGGGCCTGAATCAGGCGATGGTCAATAACACCAAGGAAGAGGACTCGGACGAGCTCATGATTGTCATCACGCCCCATATCCTGGCAGATATTAATCGGATAACCCCAGAGATCTGGATGAGCCAGAACTAGGAGGGGCTTTCCTCGGCCCCGCCGGCTTTGCCTTTCATGGGCGCAGCGCGGAGGCTTGCTGCCCTGGTTCTTCCGGGAGCCGGGACCTCAAAGCCGGAAGCCGCGCTCACTTCGGTTGTTTCGCCGCGAACTCGACCAGGCTCTTGTACAGCTCTTTCATCTGTGGATCGAAGCTTGCGACTTTTCTGCCGTTGATGAAAAGGGTGGGTGTGCTGGTCACATCCACGGCTTTGCCCAGCTCGATCGAGGCATCCACGTGCGCCTTGGTCTCGGGCTTAGCCGCGCAGGCGGCAATGTCGGCACCCTTGACGCCGACTCCGTCGGCGATGGCGGTAAGCTTCTCGTCCACGTTTTCGGCAGTAATGTCGGATTGCGTCTCATACGTCTTCGCGATGAACTTCCAAAAGGCATCGCTCGAGGCGCGGCCCACACAGTCGGCGTAATCCGCCGCCTTGACTGCCCAGTTGTGCACTTGCCCCAGGGGAAAATTTTGAAACACAAAGCGCGCATTGGGTTCAGCGGCGACCAGCGCTTCGATCTCCGGCTGCGCCCTTTTGCAGGCTGGACATTGCAAGTCGCCGAATTCCACGATGATGACCGGGGCATCCTTGGGGCCGCGCTGAGGACCGGTGATCCCCTTCTCAAGAATCTTCATCGCGGGATCAAACGGCCGGGCACCGAAGGGGATAATGTCGCCGGTGAGGGCGTGCTCCCCGTCGGGAGCAACGTAGAAGCGGCTCAGCTGCTGTCCTTGCTGGTTGGCGAGAACGACCGTGACCTCCGCCAATCCTGCCACGCCGGCAGGCCGGATGCCGGAGATCCTCCAGGTGAGATCTGGCTGGTAGCCGAAGGTCTGCTGCAAAAAGGAATCGACCGTGGCCTCCGTCGGAAGATTGACCGCGGCATCGCCGGCGGCGGGCGAGGCCGCGGGCTTGCCCGGTGTTACCTTCGCGGCGGTGGTTTGGGCTGCGGCGAGGCTGCCGGCCAGGATCAGAACACAAATCGAGTTCAAGAGGATGCGCATGGTCCCTTTCAAATTCGGGGCTTCAGAAAAGCGGCCTTTCAGGATACATCAGATCAGGAAGTTCACGTCTCGCCCTTCGCGGCAATGGGAACGCGGCGCCCGTAGCCAAAGGCCTTGGGAGAAATCTTAAGGCCCGGAGCTGCCTGCTGGCGCTTGTATTCGGCCCGGTCCACCATGCGAATGACGCGCCGCACGGTTTCGATATCGAAACCACGATCGGCCGCGATGCGCTCGGCCGAGTGCGAATCCTCCACGTAATCTTCGAGCACCGCGTCGAGGATTTCGTAGGGCGGAAGCGAATCGCTGTCCTTCTGATCGGGGCGAAGTTCGGCGGACGGAGGTTTTTCCAGCGTGGCCTGCGGGATCACCGGCTTGCGCGAGTTCACGTATCGGCTTAGGCGATAGACCAGCGTTTTTGGAACATCGGAAATCACCGCCAGCCCGCCGACCATGTCTCCGTATAGCGTGCAGTAGCCGACGCCCAGTTCGCTCTTGTTGCCGGTAGAAAGGACGATCGCGCCCAGCTTGTTCGACAGCGCCATCAACAACGTTCCCCGCGCCCGAGACTGGATGTTCTCTTCGGTCACGTCTTCTTTCTGCCCGGCGAAGATGCCCTGCAAGGTCTGACGATAAGCTTCGTAAGCAGGATTGATGGAAAGCAATTCGAAACGGATGCCCAGATTTTGCGCCAGGGCACGGGCGTCTTCGATCGAACCCCGCGACGAGTACGGTCCCGGCATGCCGACGCCGATGACGTTTTCCGGCCCGACCGCATCGGCGGCAATGACGGCGGTCAGCGCCGAATCAATGCCCCCGCTCAGTCCGACGATGGCCTGCCGAAATC
>Ga0074046_10004840_pt1 | contig 10882 bp, 7 predicted proteins | sample BogForMeECP23OM3_FD_94441 | JGI IMG/M metagenome (GOLD analysis project Ga0074046, IMG submission 94441) | Bog forest soil microbial communities from Calvert Island, British Columbia, Canada - Bog Forest MetaG ECP23OM3 | ecosystem: Environmental > Terrestrial > Soil > Wetlands ...
GTGAGGCGCTCGGGGGTAGCAATTTTCGCAAGTATCGTCCTTGGCTCGCTCACGGCGCCGGCGAGCGCCATTGCGATGGTTTGGCTGCTCGGCGGGAGCCGCGACTCGATGATCTCGATTGCACCGAAATCGGTGACGGCACCCGTCGCGATGGGCATCGCGGAGCAGCTCGGCGGTTTGCCCTCTCTCACCGCAGCCCTCGTCATTTTGACGGGCATTCTCGGCGCTATGCTGGGACCGCCGCTCTTGAACCGCCTCGGTATCAAGGACTGGGCGGCACGAGGTCTCGCCCTGGGGGTGGCCTCGCACGGCATCGGAACTGCACGCGCGCTTCAGGTCAACGAGGTTGCCGGCGCGTTCGCGGGGCTGGCGATGGGCCTCAACGCGCTTGCGACATCGGTACTTTTGCCGGCCCTATGGCATCTCCTTTTCGCAGGCAGGTAGGCAATCGGGGCCGCGCGCGCTCTTTATTGTTTCAGCTCGATCACAAGAACGATGTGCGCCTCAAGGCTTTCCTGGCCAGCCTCGATGGGAACGGGCGCAGCCGCCGACCTCGTATATCCAGACGCTCGCGTTGCAAAGGAGGGAGCGAATGCGCCGGCCTCGGTCATCTCCAGCACCGGCCCCAGCTTCAGCCCAGCCGCGCTTGCATAGGCGCCGGCCTTGGCCAAGGCATTTTCGACCGCCTTTTTGCGTGCCTCGTTCAGGAAATTATCGGGGTTCGAAACGGAAAAAATAGGCCCATTGATCTGGTTGGAGCCGGCTGCCACAACCTTGGTCAAAATATCTCCAACCTTGGCGATATCGCGGATCGTGACCGTGACCGTGTTCGAAACGCGGTATGTCAGCACTTGGCGCTTGGTGTCGCCCTCTGTCCGGTACTGGGGATAAACGGAGAAATTTGATGTCTTGAGGTCTTTTTTCTCGATGGAGGCGGCCTCCAGCTCGGCGATCACTTTCGCCGTGGCCGCCGTATTGCGGGAAACGGCGGTTTGGGCGTTTGAATCTTCGGTGGTCACGCCTATTCTGATCGCAGCCGAATCGGGTTCGGCGCGAACGCTGCCCGTTCCGGTGACCTGGATTGTCGGAGTTTTCGTATCGGGAGCGCTCATGTCTCGCATTTGCGCAGCCGCTTCGCCCGATAAAATAAGCAGAATGGCTACGGCCGTCGCGAAGGTGTCTTTTCCCATTGTCAGTTTCTCGCTAAATATTGCAATCTGCCAAGCGTTGTGAACCTATTCGATCGGCGTAAGGTTTGCAATTGCGGGCGTGTAGCTCAATGGTCAGAGCCGGCGGCTCATAACCGTCTGGTTGCAGGTTCGAGTCCTGCCGCGCCCACCACCCGCCCTTCCGCTTACGTTATGCTGCCCGCTTCAGCGCGGGATCGGCTGCACGCCCTTCCCAGCGTAGGCGTAGCGGCGGTTGAGATAGGTACGCGCACCAAGAAGGAGATAGGCGGAGCGTCTTCTCAAGACGAGGCGGAAGGCGGGGCGCCGCCCGCGAGGCCCAGCCCGCGCATGTAGATCAGCACGGCGGCCTCCAAAAGCTCCTCGGGCGAGACCGGTATGCGCGGCTCGCTCTTGGCGCGCCCGAAAAGCGAGGCGATGCCGTGAGACATCGACCACATGTGCAGCGCGACCATGTGCGATGGCGGTCTGTCGTTTTCGGGCAATTTCTCGATGAGCTTTTTCGTGGCCGTGTGCAGAACCTCGAACGCGCGGTCCGCCGATTGATCCAACGCAGCGTTCGCGGTGCGCGGAAGGCCGGTCTCGAACATGGCGGCGTAATAGGCGGGTTCGTTGCGGGCGAAGGCGAGGTAGGCGCGGCCGACATTTTGAACGGCTTCGAGCGGCGAGGGATTGCCGCCATGCCAAGCCTTTTCAAGATCGGCAGCGAACCGTTCGAAGCCCAGCCGGGCGACATCGGCCATCAGCTCCTCGCGGTCGCGGAAATGCCGGTAGGGAGCAGCCGGGCTCACGCCCGCAGAGCGCGCCGCCTCCGCAATCGTGAAGCCAGCCGGGCCTTTCTCGCCGATCAAGCTCAGCGCGCTTTGGATCAGCGCCTCGCGAAGATTGCCGTGATGATATCCGCGGCGGCCAGGCCCGCCATGTTTCCAGCTCATGTTATAATGATTTACATAAAGCGGCGATTCCCGGCAGCTCTTATTTTGGTGAAGGCGCGCCTTTTTGGCGTTGAGCTGCGCCGGCCTCGGGAAACGGAGGCTGCGCTGCTCTCAGACCTTAGAGTGCCTCGCTGTTTGTAAGTCCGCGCTTCTCCATCAGCGGCTCTACGGAAGGATCGCGTCCGCGAAATGCGCGGTAGGCCTCGCCGGGCTTCATCGTTCCGCCTGACGAGTAAATATATTTGTGCAAGCGTTGGGCCACAGCTGGATCGAAGATGCCGGCGGCTTCCTCGAAAGCTTCGAAGGCGTCCGCCTCCATCACCTCGGCCCAAAGATATGTGTAATAGCCGGCGGCATAGCTGCTGCCCGCAAAAATGTGCTGGAAATGCGCGGGGCGGTGGCGAAGCGCGATCGCATCGGGGATGCCGATTCGCGCGCGCAAGCTTTCCTCAAAAGCCCCTGCCTCGATCCCCTCGGGCGCGGTCTCTTCATGAATGTCGAGATCGAACAGCGCCGAAGCCGTATATTCAGCCGTTGCGAAGCCCTGATTGAACTTACGCGCGGCAAGCACGCGGTTCACAAGGCCCTCAGGCATCGGCTCGCCGGTTTCGGCGTGCCGTGCGAACCGGCTTAGCGTTTCCGGCTGAAGCAGCCAATTTTCGAAAAGCTGGGAGGGCAGCTCGACGAAGTCGCGATCGACGCTTGTCCCAGAGAGGCTGCCATAAGTCACATCCGATAGAAGGCCGTGCAACGCGTGGCCGAACTCGTGAAACAAGGTTCTGGCATCGTCAAGGCTGAGGAGAGCTGGGCTGCCCGGGGCGGCCTTGGTGAAGTTCAGCACGTTGATAATGATGGGAAGCACTTCGCCATCGAGCCGCTTTTGATCGCGGAAGCTGCTCATCCAGGCGCCGCTGCGTTTCGAGGGCCGGTGGAAATAATCGCCGAGGAATAGCGCGATGAGCTTGCCCTCGCGATTCATGACCTCCCAAGCGCGGACATCGGCATGGTAGAGGGGGATGCCGCTTCGTTCTTTGAAGGAGAGGCCGAAAAGCCGTTGCGCGGTCTCAAAGACGGCGGCGATCATATTGTTCAGCTCGAAATACGGCATCAGCTCTGCGCCGCCGATGCTAAACTCGGCGCTGCGGCGTTTCTCGGCGTAATGGTGCCAGTCCCACGCGGCTAAACGTTCGTTGTGCCCCTCGCTTTGGGCGATTGCTTCGAGCGCGGCGCGCTCTTCTTCCGCTTTTTGCTTGGCTCTCTCCCATACATCCTCCAAGAGCTGCCTCGCGTTGGCCGGGGTTTTTGCCATCGCATCGGCGATTTGGAATCCGGCATAGGTTTCGAAGCCCAAAAGCTTCGCGCGCTCGGCCCGCAGAGCCAAAAGCTTGGAAATGAGCGGCCGGTTATCGGCGCCGCCCGGCTGCTCCCCTCGCGCAATGTAGGCTTTATAGGCCTTCTCCCGCAAATCGCGGCGCCCGGAGAATTCGAGAAACGGCTCGATGCTCGCCCGCGAAAGGGTGATGACATATTTTCCCGGAAGGCCCCGGGCCGCTGCGGCCTCGGCGGCGGCCTGCCTCACGAAATCCGGCAGCCCTTTCAGGTCGTCCGCAGTCTCAAGGACAAGCTGGAACGTCTTCTCGCTGGCCAGTACATTCTGCGAAAAAGCCGTCTGCAACTGGGAGAGGCTGCTTTCGATCTCCTTCAAGCGCGCTTTCGCCTCCTCGCTGAGCTTGGCGCCGGCCCGCACGAATTTCCTATGATAGTGTTCCAGGAGTTGAGACTGCTCGCTATTGAGCCCGAGCGCCCCTGCCGATTGGAAAAGACTATCGATCCTTGCAAACAGTTTCGCATTCGTAAGAATGGCCATGCTGTGGTTGGCGAGCATGGGCGAGAGGGCCCGCTCGATGCTCTGCCGCTCATCGTTCGTATCGGCGGCCGACAGATTGAAGAAGACCGAGCTGGCATTTTCAAGTGCGCGGCCCGCCCGCTCCAGAGCTTCGATGGTGTTCGCAAATGAAGGGGCGGCCGGATCGTTTGCGATTTCCTCCACCTCGCCCAAGTGAAGCCGCATCGCCTCTGCGAAGGCCGGCAAGAAATCTTCGTCCCGTATCGCATCGAAGGGCGGCATGTTGAAGGGCGTTTGCCAGTCTTGGAGCAGGATGTTTGCAGCTTGCACGCTAACGTCCTTTCGGCTTTGCGTTGAGAGGGCGAACTGCCCTCCAAAGGTTGCTGAATGGCGGGATTCGCTCAGGCAGATCTGGGCTCAGCCACCGGCTTGGGCAAGTCTCGTTCGCCGGCTGTGCCTTACGGCAACTCGATGGGCAGGTACTTGCCCGCTTCGTCGAGCTGAGTTCCCCAAACCTTGTGTACCGCTTGATGCTCGCTTCTGCTGAAGCTGACTTTCACGCCGACCCCGATGTCTAAGCCGCTCATGTTTTCCAGCGCGTCCACCGTCTTTTCCGTGTCGGGCTGAGGGCCCGCGCGCCTGAGCGCTTCGATGAGGACCTGCGCGGCTATATAGCCTTCAAGAGAGACGTAGTCGGGCGCCTCGCTACCGAAATATTGGGCCAATGCCGCCTTGTATTGCAGAACTAGGGCGGAATAGCCGTCCAGGGGCGGAACGGCCTGGGTCACGATGACCCCGGCGGCGTATTTCGGCCCAAGCAGCATCAGCTCGTCCCTTAACGAGGTGCTGCCCACGAACGACACATTCGAGTAAATCAAGCCGGGATAGGTATCGCGCGTTTTTTCTATGAACCGGGCAGCCGCACGATATGTCGCCACCATAACGATCGCCTTGATCGGCTTTTTGTTCGCTTTCAGTTGTGCGACGGCGGCATCCACATCGGCCGTGTTGCGCGGATAGCCGATGCGGAGCGTGTCGCTTCCATCCCCGCCGCGCAATGCACGCATCGCTTTGGCGACGCCGGCGAAACCGGCATCTCCAAATGAATCCTGCTGAGCGAAAACGGCAATCTGGTCTGGGGCGAGCTTGCGGCGGTTGATGAGGTATTGCACAACCGCATCGGTCTCCTCTGCGTAACTTGCGCGATAATTGAAGATGTACCGGTCGGGCGGGTTGCGCCGCAAGAAGCCTGCGCCGGTAAAGGCTCCGAAAAAAAGCATGCGATGCTCAAGCGCGAAAGGCGCCGATACCATGGCGGTTGGCGTTCCGACATTGCCGATAAAACCGAACACCTGGTCCTTCTCGTAGAGCTGCTTGACGGCTTCGGCAGTGCGTGCGGGCTCATAGCCATCGTCTGCCGAAACAAGACGCAACATTCGCCCGTTCACGCCGCCGTCGTCGTTCGCCGAGCGGAACGCAGTCTCGATGCCGAGCCGCATTTGCTGTCCGAGTTCTTTCGCCGGGCCCGTAAAGGGCGCCGCCATGCCAAACGAGATCTCGCTGCTGGTCACGCCGCGCACAAGGCCCGGGGCTTTCCCCTCAGCGTCTGCGGCTTGGGCGGCGCTCATTATGAGGCTGCTGCCCGGGGGAACGGGCAAAGAGCTGCTCTGAGGAATGGGCGCGGAAGCGTTCTCAAGGCCGGCGAGCTGGCGCTCGGCCGCCGTGCAACTATCTTGCTTCGCGGCGATCGAGCGGGCGCCGTTAGCTATGCTTTGGTTGAATAGCTCGACGAAGGCATTGCTTTCGTCCTGGCCGGACGCCGAGTTCTTGATGACCTCAGCGATTTTGTCTGCAAGGGCTTTGACACGAGGCCGCGCTATGCTTGGACAGGCGGACGCTGCGCCAAGCACCCGGCCCGCCTGGCTTGCGAGCCCGCGAAGTATATTTCCCCTTTCGCCGTCCGGGCCTGCACCTGCTCCCATCGGCGGGACGAGCAAAACCAACCCGGCAACGACTAGAATAAACCGGAAACTCACGCCATCCTCCCGGATCTTATCGGCTTGTTACAGGAAGCGATGCGGCTATTGCAGGTCGATTGGCTCATATTTTCCCGACTCGTCGAGCTGCGTGCCCCACACCTTATGCAATCCCTGATGTTCGCTTTTGCCGAAGCTGATCGGCGTCCCTAGCCCAAAGTCCAAGCCATGCATGGCCTCGAACGCATCCACCACCTTTTCGGTGTCGAGCTGGGGGCCAGCGTGTTTCAAGGCTTCGATAAGAACCCTGGCGGCGACATAGTACTCAAGCGATGTAGCGCTCGGGGCCTCGCCGCCGAAATATTTCGCCAATGCGGATTTATATTCGAGAACGAGCGAGGAATATCCGCTCACGTCGGGAACGGCCTGGGTGACGATGACGCCTGCCGCGTATTTCGGACCGAGCAGCAAAAGCTCGTCGCGAAGTGAATCGGGCTCGACTACGGACGGATTTGTATAGATCAAGCCGGGGTAGGCATCGCGCGTTTTTTCGATAAAACGTGCGGCTGCACGGTACGTCGCGGCCATTACAACGGCTTTGATTGGGGTCTTGTGCGATTTCAGCTGGGAAACAGCTGCGTCCACATCGACGGAGTTCCGCTGATAGGTGAGGTGGAGGATAGAGCCGCCGTTGCTGCCGCGCAGCGCGCGCACTGCCTTTTCGACACCCTGAAAGCCGGCGTCGCCAAAGCCGTCCTGCTGAGCGAATACGGCGATATGCTCGGGTTTTATCCGCCTGAGCTTGACGAGATAGTGCACGGCCGCGTCGGTTTCCTCAGCGTAGCTTGGACGGTAGTTAAAAACGTAATGGTCCGGCGGGTCCCGCCGCAATACATTGGCGCCGGAGTATCCTGCGTAGAAGAGCATGTGCCGCTCGAGCGCAAACGGTACGGAAACCGTTGCCGTTGCCGTGCCGAAATTTCCGACGAACCCGAAAACCTGGTCCCTCTCGTAAAGCTGCTTCACGGTTTCGGCGGTGCGGGTTGGCTCATAACCGTCGTCGGCGGTGACAAGCCGCAGCATACGCCCGTTCACTCCGCCGGCATCGTTGGCCATGTTAAATGCGGTTTCGATGCCAGTCCGAATCTGCTGGCCGTAGTCTTTGTTCGGACCGGTGAGCGGCACGGACGCGCCAAAGCGGATTTCGTTACCCGACACGCCGCGCACAGCGGCTGCCGCTTCCTGTGCCGGAAAGACCGCGGGTTGGACGGCGCCGCTCTGGGGCGCGGGCGCGGAAGCGTTCTCCAGGTCGGCTAGCTGGCGCTCGGCGCTAGAGCAGCCGGTTTGCTTTCCAGCCACCGCGCGGGCGCCTTCGGACTCAGCTGTGTTCAACTGCTCGACGACCGCGTTGAATTCATCCTGGTTCGCCGCAGAGGACTTGATGACGCTGCTGAATTTGGCTGCAATCGCATCGATGCGAGGGCGGGCTATGTTAGGGCAAGCAGACGCGGCGCCAAGCGCGCGTCCGACCTGGCTGGCAAGTCCGCGGAGTACGGCTCCCCTATTGTCGCCCGGTCCCCCACTGGCCGTCAAACTAAGTGTCAGTAAAATACCTCCTGCAAAAACCGGTGTAAACCTGCGACCCAACCCATCCTCCCTAGTCTTGCTGCTCTTCTGGCGTCAGAGACCTAGAAACTTTAATTCTGATATTTCGACTGGGAAAACGTTAATATTAGGAAGTTTCTCCCAATCGCTTGTCTCCTTTTTTGCTTGCCTCGATGTCGGGAATATGGCGCAAAGCCCTTCTATCGCAAGAAATCGCACGCCGCTTGGGGGATTGGAATAGGCACAGTCGCGGGACTGGCGGGGCCGCGCCGTTATGCCCAACCGCGAGGGGTAGGTTCTTGCGAATGCGAACGTTCGCGAACTGTCCAAGAGCGCCGGCCAGCGGGACGCTAGTGAACGAGGAGCCAATGCGGCAGTTTTCCCGTTATCTTAAGCGCATATAAGGCGCCAACCGCTAGCGCGCTGCCAGAGAGCAGCAGCAGCACGGTGCCGAGGAAGCCCCACACGCGGCGTCCAAAACCGCCGCGGACCCGGATATCGATCGCCTGGGCAGGCACCTGAATGTCGCCCAGCAGGCCGTTGCCGTCGATGTCCCGTGCAAAGATGGAGACAGAAAGGACACGCGCGCCGCTTTCGTTGGAGATAGCCGTCCATTTCCAGGTTCCGAACGGCTCCTCGCCAAGGACGGATGGACGCTCGAAGAGCCATTGCGTCTCCGGCGTTAAGGCCTCTATGAAAAAGCCTCCTTCGGGAGCTGACAAGCGGACGGTGACTGCCCGGCACGGTGGCTGCGGCCCGGCGCCTTGCTGAGGCTGGCCGCGCCGGGGCAGCCGCGCGAACAATAGGCCAGCGTCCTCCCGGGTCAGCCGGATCTGTATAATTTCCGTGCGCGCGACGCTCGTTTTGCGCGGGATGCCTTCAAGCACCTTCGCCAGGAGGCTTGGCGGTTCACTGCGGCCGCGTCCGGGCCCTTTCGGCGCGGCGGCTTTGCGTTTCTTTTTGGGAGAGGCCGGCGCTTGCGGAGGTTCATGATCGAAGGCAGCGGAGGGTGGCTTGGCGAAGCCTGCTGCGTGGTCAACGTCCTGGGGGCGGCGTTCTGGAGACAGAGCGGCGGCACGTGGCTGCGCCTCGGGCCGGAAAGCGGGATCGATGCGCTCTTGGCCTCCATAAGGGGGCGGGTTGCGCAGCTCTGCCGGGCTCTGCAGACGATCGGGGGCTACATCGGCCCGGAGTTGCGGCTCAAGGCGGGGCGGGCTTCCGCGCGGTGCGGGCGGTGGCATGGGAGATGGAGAGCTTACAAGCGGAAGGCTGCGCTCCTTGCGCTCTTCGGCATCGAGGATATTGCGGACGCTTGCCAGCATATCCTCCATGAGGTTTTCGCCGGTGTCTTCCCTTGTGCTTTGCGCAACTGGGGCGGGATAAGGCGCGGCGGCTGTCTGAGGCGGGCGCGCCAGAGGCTCCTGTTTTGGCTGCGGAGCCATTTCAGCATGACTGGAAGCGGGCAAGGGAGCTAATGGTACGGTAGCGGGTTGCAGTGGCTGATTTGGTGATGAGGAGGCGCTGGCGAGTGCGTTCAACGCGGCCTGCGGATTAAATCCGTTCGCCGCCAATATCGCTGAAGCATAGCTGTCGGGGTCTTTGGCGACGGCTATAAGGGCGAGGGCGCCGCAGATTTCCCTGCGTCCGGCGCGCAGGGCGTCCTCGGACGCGCCGGGAAACAGCGAGTCGAACTTGTAGCTGAAACTGGGCGGCCGGCCGGTGGGGTCAACCAGTGTCGACATTCGATTGTTCACCGCACCGGCGACGGCGGTTTGAATGACGGCAACGTCCGCGCCAACAGCCCTAAGCAGCTTCAGCGCGTCCGGATCGTCGAGCAGCGCCAGCAAAAGATGCTCAAGCGTTACATAGCGGTGGGAGCGCTGTTCGGCTGCGGTACGGGCACGCCGCAACGTGTGATCCAAATAGGCGGTGCGGGGCAGCTCGGTATACCCTGCGGAATGGTCGTTCATAATCTCTACCGGTCGCGTTGGCATACTAACTGGGCCACGCGGCACCATAGGCGCTGCGGCGTGTCCTGGAAAGCTGCAACCTGTCACAGAATTTGCAGCGGTGCAGTCTTGCGTTCAATTTTGCCTGAATTTGTGAAGCGCATTTGAAAACCATCTCAGCGGAGCGCCCGATGCGAGATAAACGCCGGCGCTCACGCATGCGATGCCCGCCCAATCCGCGCTGGCCGGGCGTTCGCCCAGAAAAAACATGCCGAGGAGGGCTGTGACCGCCGGGATAAGCGCGGCAAAAGGGGAGGCGCGAGCGGGACCTAAGGCCGAGACCGCGCGGGCGTAGGCTACAAGGGAGATAACATTGGTCAGGACACCTTGATAGAAGGCGGGAAAGACGAGCGACAGCGCTGGCACTTCCAGAACGCGCGGGTGCAGCGCGAAGATATAGACCGGAAGGTAGAGGACGCACGACCAGGTCGAAACCAGTGCAGTCGCCTGCATTCCGCTAAGCCCAGAGCGGCGCAGCGCAATGGTGTAACCCGCGAACAGGAAAGCTCCGGTCACAAAGAGGATATGCCCGATCCAAGCGCGGTGAGCGCCGGCAAAGAGGCCCGCTCCGGCGATAGCGACAACGCCGGCTGAAATAAAGCATAGGCCGGCGAGCTGACTTTTTGTCAGCCGGTCCTTCAGCACAAGCACACTGAGGAGCGCCGTCGCCATGGGCATAACGCCCGGCGTCAAGGCCGCGCCCTCTGCCGCAGGGGCAAAAGTCACGCCACCCGTTACACATATGCTGTAAACGATGCCGGAGCCTGCGAACAGCGCAAGGGCTGTTCGCCAGCGCAGAAGGCCAAGGCCGCCGCGCAATCGTATTGTTACGGGAACCAAAATCAGCGCCGCCACGCCGAAGCGGAGCGCTACCAGGTCGTAGGCAGTAAGGTCCGTCGAGACGTTGAAGCGGGTCGAGACGAACCACCCCGACCAGATCGAGATTGCAAACAGTGCCCAAGCTGCGCCCGCGAGAAAGGACGCGGATTTTGCGGGTTCGCTCTTCGAACTAGCGATGCCGGGCGCGGGCTCATAGTCCCCGGTGCCGGCAGGTTCCGCATCGGTAAAGCCGGGCCTACATTCCTGCATAGTTCGGGCCACCCCCGCCTTCCGGCGGCACCCAGGTGATGTTCTGGGCCGGATCCTTGATGTCGCAGGTCTTGCAGTGCACGCAGTTCTGCGAGTTGATTTGAAAGCGCGGTTTTCCGTCCGCACCCTCTAGCACCTCGTAGACGCCCGCTGGGCAATAGCGCTGTGCGGGCTCGGCATAGACGGGCAGATTATCGCGAATCGGAACGTCCGGATCTGTCAGGACGAGGTGAAC
>Ga0074046_10004841_pt1 | contig 10882 bp, 12 predicted proteins | sample BogForMeECP23OM3_FD_94441 | JGI IMG/M metagenome (GOLD analysis project Ga0074046, IMG submission 94441) | Bog forest soil microbial communities from Calvert Island, British Columbia, Canada - Bog Forest MetaG ECP23OM3 | ecosystem: Environmental > Terrestrial > Soil > Wetlands ...
GGCGACACAAAAAGCACACAAAAAGACACACCGCGCGCCGATAACGCTAGTAACATTACAAAGTATTCACATTGATACGGGCGCGCACGGGCGGCCGTCACGATCCAACCCACGGCGACAATTCCGCCTGGACGCCCGCAAAAGCGTGAAGTTCGTCCCCCGGTCGACAGGGAGAGTCAGGCTGCGCAATGGCGTATTCGAGATCCTCCTGAAACTCTTCGTAGGTGCTCTCGACCAACTGCTCCGCCTCGTGCGCCTTGCGAACCAGGGGCTCGAGGTCGGTCAGGGCGAGCCGGGCAATCAGCTTCTCCCATCCCGACCAGACCAACGGGTCGGCTTCCTCACGTTCCATTTCGACAAACGCCCGCCGCGCGAAATCCGCCGCGACGGCTCGATCGAGCTTTCCCTCGAGCGTAAGCAGGGTCAGAGCATGCCATTGCCAGAAGCGAACGGATGTGTCGGCGTTAAGGTCGAGGATGATCTCGAATATCGGGTCCGGATCGCCGTCGAACAACGCCGCCATGATGCGGTAGCCCACCTCCTCGACCGCCGGTTCGCCGAGAAGATTATCGTGGTTGACCCACGGAAACCGCATCAAGCGCGCGAACGGACGATATGCCGCCTGTTCGCGCGACTCCGCCAGCAGGAAGACGCCATAGAACAGCGGTGACGGGGTCTTCAAGAATCGCTTCACGCTGGGCTTGGGGAAGCCTGCGGCCTCGAGTTTCTCGATCTCCTCGGCCCCTTGCGTCAACTCTTCCAGCAAGAGAGCGCTTATCAATGGGCGCTGAGACAACGCAACCGCAAGTGCGACGCCAGGCCAGACCTCATGACCCTGCGACAGGGCCTTCACGACTTGCGACGGTAACATGGCGAAACCTTTCTTTTCGTTTCCGACATCCCCACCATCGTCAGCGGCGCCGCGAACACAAAGCAATTTCAGGGCTCATCGAGCGCCTCAAAGGCCGTCTGTGCAACCGCGGCTCACCAGCAAAAAAAAAGCCCTGCTCTTTCACGCCGCGAGTCCGGAAGGTCTTTAGCGCCCTCATCAACCAGGACACGATATGGGACCGCTACAGCCCGGGCACCCAGCCCCTTCCAGAAGCAGACAAATCAGTTCAGGAGAATTTATGGAATCGGAGAGCAGGGACCGATTCCAACAGCCGATAGTTCGTCACGCGGAGCCTGTCCGCCCAGCCCGATGGGCCGCCGACGAAGCGGCCCCGGCAAATGTCACACTCCGGAACCCACTCCCCGGTTAAAAGGAACCGCCTGCTCGGTTGCTGTGATCGGGCCTGGGTCGAAAATTGCGCTTGCCGCATACCCTAGAATCAGTCGATCAATTTACAGTCGGCCTTTTTGCCGATTTCTTTGGCAGGCGGCCCGAATGACCCAAAGCTTTCTCGGATGCCCATCCGGGAGCCCTTGGAGCGGAATCTGCCCAAGCGGACGAGCGAGATGGTCGCATAAGCGCCTCGGCGGTCTGTTCAATTAACGGATTCTTAAACAAAAATGTCTTGCACTTCTGTCCAGAATCAGCAGATCACAGCGTACGTAGCGTCATCCGTGCTTTGTCGTCTGTTTTAGCTCTGAAAGCCCAAATGAACCAAGCTTCCGTCTTTCCCAATCTTCCTCCGGTCCCTTCCCTTTCGTCGGCCGATCTCCTTAACGACGTCATTAGGGAGCACTCCCGGAAGCTGACCGAGCAGATCGCCAAACAGCGGCTTGCCGCCTTTCCCCCAAGCTCCGCCAAGACGTTCCGCCGCCTGGGCCCGTCTGAGGTATGTCAAATCCTCGACGTATCGGACGACTACCTCCGCCAGATTGCCGCAACGGTATGCCCTCTGGTCCCCGGCCAAACTCGGCGAACCTATAGCCTCGAGGACCTCGGCGCTTTGCGCCAGGCGATGGCTGAACGATCCCGAACCCCGCATAAGTTCCTGCGTCACCGCCAAAAAACTGAAACCGCTCAGATCATAAGCATAATGAACTTCAAGGGCGGGTCGGGAAAGACGACGACAAGCGTCAATCTCACTCAATATCTTGCCATCCATGGCTATCGGACCCTCGCCATCGATCTTGATCCGCAAGCCAGCCTGACAACACTTTTTGGTCTCGCACCCGAAACTGCGGTTGGCGAAAATCAAACGCTTTATGGCGCGATCAGGCCTGATGGCGACCGGGCGCCGATTTCGTCCGTGATCCGCAAAACATATATTCCGGGCCTCGATCTCATACCCGCTGGCATCGAACTGATGGAGTTCGAACACTCAGCGCCGCGTGACAAAAGCGAGACTGTCACATTTCTTAGTCGTATCTCCGACGCCCTCCCGGCTATAGTCGATGATTATGATGTCATCGTAATCGACTGCCCTCCGCAACTGGGCTTCTTGTCGCTTGCGGCGCTTGTGGCCTCGACGTCCCTGCTCATCACCGTGCACAGCCAAATGCTCGACGTTCTGAGCATGGCGCAGTTTTTGACAATGCTCGCCGATATTCTTGATGTCATTGCCAAGGTTCCAAACGCTCCCAGAAACTCAATGATGTTCGACTGGCATCGTTATCTCATAACACGGTTTGAGCCCACCGACGGCCCGCAACATCAAATGGCGCTTTTTCTTCGGGCGATGTTCGGAGGCTACGTGCTCAACAACCCGACCCTCAAATCGACCGCCATTTCGGACGCAGGACTGACGAGTCAAACGATATACGAAGTGGAAAGGTCGCAATTCACGCGGGCCACGTACGACCGCGCCATCGAATCGGTCAACGCGGTCAACGAAGAGATCGTCGGCCTTATCCGGACCGCATGGGGGCGAACATGAGCCGAAAAAACACGCTGCTCATGCCAGACGAGCCTGCGCGCGATCCCGAACCCCATCCCATAGATCGTCCCCAGCAGGTTCCCGCCGTCAAGACGCTTGGGCGCTTGTTCGGCGTCATGAACGAACAATCCCAGCGCGCGGCGGAGCAGGCCGCGGAGATCCAGAGGCAACTCGCCACCGGTGAACATGTCGTGTCGATCGACACCGCTCTGGTCGATCCCTCCCCTATCCGGGACCGACTCGACGACCCGAATTCCGCTGAAGAAATCCAATTCCGCGAGGAGATCGACGCGCACGGACAGAAGGTTCCCGTCCTCCTCCGTCCTCACCCGACGAACCAGGGCCGGTACCTCACGGTCTACGGACACCGCAGGATCGCGGCGCTTACCGCCGCCGGGAAACCCGTCCTTGCGGTCGTCAAAGAGCTGACGGACGAGGAGGCGCTTTTCCTCCAAGGCTTAGAGAACAATCAGCGACGCAACACCTCGTTCATCGAGAAATGCCTGTACGCGCAACGGCTCCGAAACCAAGGTTTGAGCCAAGGGAAAATTGCCGCGAGCTTGTCGGTCGCGAGGCAGCTCATCACGAAGCTCCTCGGTCTTGCAGACAGTTTGCCCGAGGAGTTGATCGTCGCGATCGGGCCAGCGCCCGACTACGGGCGCCCGCGGTGGGAAGCGCTCGCTGCTCTTCACGAGAAAGATCCGACAGCTTGGCAGGTCATTTCCTCGGAGCCCGATTTTGCCCAGCTATCGAGCAACGATCGGTTCCAACGGATGTTGGACCGGCTTATCCAAAAGCCGCCTGCGGCGGACGCCTCCCCAACCCGCCTTTCGGACACCGACGGCAACTACGCCCTGATTCGCAAGTCTCCGACCGGAGGCATCGCCATAACAGTCGCCAAAGGTCGCTCGCCGCGCCCCGACCACCTTACCTTTGCCGATTGGCTTGAACAGCGCCTCGCGTCTTTCCGCGACGACTGGCGAGCCGGCCGGTGAGTAACGACCCACCTCTCGAACCCAGGCATTCAGTGATCAGCGCATCTGGCATTTCGGGTTTTCCAACCGGCAACAGCTGTTGCCGGTTGGCGGCACAAGGGCGTCACCCAGTGGCGTCCTGCGGCGTGCGACGGCACCCAATCGGGTCGCCGATCAGCCCACTCGTTTTCACCGCGTAGCCCAAGTTCACCCCGCACGAAGGAGCATTCAGGCAAAGAAAAAGGCCCCCCGAAACGTCGCCGCGCCGGAAGGCCCCTACTGATGTGTTGTGGCAGACCATCAGTAACCCCTTCCCTGATTCGCTGTCAAGAGTCGCGCCGTTCCGGTGAGCAGGTTTCGTTTGCCCGGCTGAGGCAAAAACCATGCAGACTCATCAACCAACGAGGCCGTTTGGGCGGCGGTCGCTGACGCTCGCCCATGTGGCGGCGCAGGTCGTCACTTCACGCCGACCGCCAGACAGGGTCGTCCACAAATGGACGGTGTTCCGCGCCATCTGGCTTGCGCGGCCACGACTCGCCGTGTCCGAGCGCGCGCTCAGCGTCCTCAACGCGCTGCTGAGCTCCTATCCGGAGACGACGCTTTCCGGCGACGACCCGATCGTCTTCCCGTCCACTGAGCAACTCTCTTTGCGGGCGCATGGGATGCCGGCCTCGACGCTGCGCCGCCATCTGGCTGGCCTGGTCGATGCCGGGCTCGTGGTCGGCTGCGACAGTCCGAACGGCAAACGCTACGCGCGGAAGGGCAGGGGAGGCGAGCTCCAGTTCGCGTTCGGCTTCGACCTGTCGCCGCTCGTCACCCCGGCCGACAAATTCGAGGCCCTGGCCGCCGAGATCGAAGCGGAAGCGCGCGCCGTGGTCAATCTTAGCCCGGGGGTGGCCCGCGCCGAGGAGTTCGAGCCCAGGGCCGAAGATGTTCTCGCCGAGGAGCGCACGTTGAGGCTAGTGCGCGAGCGCATCACGCTCTGCCGTCGTGGCATCGCGAAAATGATCGTCACCGGCGTCGAGCGGGGCGTGCCGACCCGCAGGGTAGGGGAGGAGCCTTTCGACTGGTCCGAGATCCACGGGATCTATCGCGGCATCCTAGAGGGGGTTTGCACTCGTGGCCCGTTGAGCGTCGACGGGGAGATCGGGATGCCGACGAAGCGGGAACTGAGCCCGCTACAATTGCGACACGTATTGCGACTTCGCCCACGATGGGCAAATCGAGCGACGTCTTGGTGTGCCACGTTCGACGATCCAGGAGAATCTGAAATCGGCGGCAGCGGCCGAGCTGGGTACGAATCTACACACCACACGCCACGCCCGAGGGGACCTCCGCCAAGATTGCCGGTTGTCCGTGCCGCTATGCGCTTAGTTGTTCGCGCCGAGGGGCGCCTACACTGCGATGTCCGCGAATCATCAAGGAGGCCGACGCGAAAACCCACCTGATTCACTGACGCCGCGCGGCGGCGATCGATGTGTCCAAACCTCTGAAACTGGAGCAACCCGCAAAAAAAACAGCTTCCGCAACGTCGCCGCCACGGAAGCCCACATAATCAGAACTAGCAACCTGAACGTAGGGCTCCCGCGAACCACTGTCAAGGCGTAGCGCCGTTTCGGCGAGCGGTTTTTTTTTGCCTTAACGAAGGCGAACTCGATGGAACCGGCCCTACCAACGACGCCCTTCGGGCGGCGATCGCTGTCGCTTGCCCAAGTCGCAAGCCAGATGGTCGCAAAACAGCGCCCGCCCGAAGCGGTGGCGCACAAATGGAACATCTTTCGTGCGCTTTGCACGGCGCGCTCCCGCCTCGGCCTTAGCGAGCGCTCTCTTACCGTCCTGAACGCCCTCCTGACGTTTCACCCGGAGACGGTGCTGTCAGGAGACGACCTCGTCGTCTTCCCCTCTAATGAACAGATCGCCTTGCGCGCGCATGGAATGCCGTCGTCGACCATGCGGAGGCACCTGGCGCAACTCGTCGACGCCAGGCTTCTCATCCGCAGGGATAGCCCCAACGGCAAGCGCTACGCCCGCAAGGGTCGGGAAGGGGCGATCTCACAGGCCTTCGGCTTCGACCTCTCGCCACTGGTTGCGCGGGCGGACGAAATCATGGGGCTCGCGGAGGCGGTCATGGCCGAGCAGCGAGCGTACCGCTACGCCCGGGAGCGGATCACGCTTGCCAGACGCGACATCGTCAAGATGATCGAGACCGGAATCGAGGAGGACGTTCCACCGCCGATAGGGCAGGGCGGCTCGACCTGGGAGAGTGTGCACGCTCACTTCAGGGCGATGTTGTCACGGATTCCCGCAAACGCGAGCCTCCAGGCGCTCGAGGAGGCGGGCGGCGCGCTGACAGCCCTCGCCGCCGAGCTTACCAATGCCTTGGAAAATCACATCAAACAGTCAAATATGGGCGCCAAAGGTGCCCGTATTGAGCATCACATACAGAATTCAAATCCAAACCCCCCTATTGATCTTGAACCTAGCCTTCGAGAAGGCCCGGGGCCGAGGGCGGAGCCTCCACGAAAACAGCCAGAGCCGGCGGAACGGGCCTACCCACTAGGGATGGTCCTGTCCGCGTGTCCCGACATCGTCGATTACGCAAAGGGGGGGATTTCTCACTGGCGGGACCTTCTCGCGGCGGCGGCGGTGGTCCGGAGCATGCTCGGGATCAGTCCCAGCGCCTGGGAGGAGGCGCAGAGCGTCATGGGGGGGATCCAGGCTGCCATTGTCATCGCATGCCTGCTGCAGAGAAGCGCGACGATCAGCTCCGCCGGCGGTTATCTCCGCGAATTAACGCGAAAGGCCGGGGTCGGGGAGTTTTCGCTCGGCCCCATCCTGATGGCCCAGATCAATGCGCGAAACCGCGAAAGGAAGAGCGCATGACGTCACGATCGGGCGCGATTTCGTCTTGCCCGCGGTCCAAGTGAGGCGTGGTTCCTATCCGCGCTCGGGATCCCCGGATTTCCTGTTCGCGCCGTCGCCGCGGAGCCTTCGCGTGAAAAGCTAAGGAGACGGGAATGGCTACCGCTAACGCCGGCCCCCCCGACAAGGGGGCGTCGCTTCGCTCCCGCGCGTTCCGCGCGCCCCCGTCTCGCGGTCGGCCGGGAAGGGCAGGGGCGAAGACCAGCGGAAAGGCCATTGAGCCCAGCTCCTGCGCTTGAAAAGCGAGGAGCGGAGATGACTGGACACGACCCCGAAATCGAGGAATTGCGCGCCAGGGTGCATTGCGCTGTGGTGCTGGAGCGAACACCGCCGCCGTGGAAACTGGATCGGAAGGAGAGCACGAAACTCAGCCTGAAATACCGGCGTGACAAAGGCGAGATCTTGATCGTCAGCCACGCCGGCCGCGGTTGGTGGGATCCGACCAGCGACGCCAGGGGCGACGTCTTTTGCCTTGTGCAGCGGCTCGAGCCTGGCCTCAGCTTCGGCCACGTCCGCAAGCGCTTGCGCGAATTCGCCGGCCTGTCGCCGAGCTTCCCTCCGGCCGACAGGGCAGGGCGTCGAAACAACCCGGACAGACCCGTCGCCGAACGCTGGGCTGAGCGAAAACCGGTATGGTCCAATTCGCCGACCTGGCGGTATCTCACGCGAAAGCGTGGGCTCCCCTCCACGATCATCGAGACTGCCTCGGCGGCTGGCGTTTTGCGGGAAGGGCCGGCCGGCAGCGCCTGGTTCGCACATCTCGCTGCTGACGGCAGCGTCGCCCATGTTGATGTACGCGGCCCGACCTACAAGGGTTCGCTGACAGGGGGTGCCAAATCGCTCTTCCGCCTGCCCCCGCCGCATTTCGGGTCGCTGCTCCCAAGGCTGGTTGTGGCCGAGGCCGCGATCGACGCGCTGAGCGTTGCGGCGAGCGAGGAACTCCGCGCGGACACGCTCTATGCCGCGACGGGCGGAGGCATGGGCCCGGGCACGATCGTCGCGCTCGAGGCGCTGCTCGACAGTATCGCAAGGCTCCCCGGCGCGCTTCTCTGCAGCGCCGCGGACGCCAACGGACCCGGTGATCGCTTCGCAGACCGCCACCGATCGCTTGCCGAGAAATTCCAGATTCCATTCGCGCGGCTTCGCCCTCCAATCGAGGGCGGCGACTGGAACGATGCGCTTCGCGCGCGAGCTCAGACGAAAGGAGCACGCCCATGACCACGCCCGATTCCTCCACCGCTCTCTTGGGCAGGGGCGTCCGCGCTTTCCCGCGCCGGGCTTCGCCATGTCGCCGGCCGCCTGCGCCAGCCCGGGTGAGGCCTGAGAGTCAACTAAGTCCGCCTTTGAAATGATAGACCAGGCCGCTGGGGCCTGGTCAGAGGGCCGCGACATCGCGGACGCCATGAGAGGATCTCACTGATGAAACTCGACCGCGTCATTACTGCTTCAGAGGAGGCGCCGCCCGCCGCCGGCGAGGTGGTCGACGAAACGAGCCGTGAGGCTGCGGCCGGGCCGCCGGCGCAGTCAGGGAACACGCCCGCCGCTGGGTTGCGCCAGCCGAGCGGAAGCATCCGGGAGCGCCTGCCGAGCCGGCGCGCCGGCTACACACAAAGGGCGCGCGTCGGCGGCCGCAAGGTTTACCTGCGAACGGGCGAGTACCCCGGCCACCGCCTCGGCGAGATTTTTATCGACATGCACAATGAGGGCGCCTCCTTCCGATCGCTCATGAACAACTTTGCGATCGCCGTTTCGCTTGGCCTTCAGTACGGCGTGCCGCTCGAAGAATTCGTCGACGCCTTCACCTTCACCCGCTTCGAACCGGCGGGACTCGTCCAGGGCAACGATCGGATCAAGAATGCGACCTCAATCCTCGACTACATATTCCGCGAACTTGGCATCTCCTACCTCGGCCGGGACGATCTCGCTCACGTCCCGAAGTCCATGACGCTTGCGACTCGACCGGCATCACTAAACTCTCGAACGACGCCGCGATCGCCGGAGATTCGAACATCGATCCTCCCGGTCCCGAGACAGCGGCGGCTGCCGACATGCCGCCCGGCGCCGACACGCCCGCCGACGGGAGCACGCTCGCCTTCAGGGCTATACGGGCGATTCCTGCGCCGAGTGCGGAAACTTCACCCTGGCGCGAAATGGAACTTGCCTGAAATGCGCGACCTGCGGAGCGACGACGGGATGTTCTTAGCACTCTCGCCCTGAAGCATTTCCGTAACAAACATTGTCGGCGCCATTCAGAAACCGATTCGTGCCGGTTTTCTTCCCACTATCACCCCAGAGTCCCGATCTGGGCGGCGCGTGCGAATCGCATCCGACGGTGGCGCTTATGCACGGGGCAAAAAAACCGCACCCGTCGAGCCCATTCGATGTATCGAGAATCGGCGCCCACTTCTACAAAGACGATCATGTCCGATAAGCCCTTTACGGCCGCCGGCGTCTGATTTGACGGCGGCCTCCGCGGCTCTCTGCGATCGCGGCTTCACTCCGTCCGGTCGCCGATCGACGGCGCCAAACGAAGCTCTTGGTTCGATCCAGAAGGTCCTTGACCGAGCATGGAGCGCTACCCGCGCCAAGGCGGTCTCAGAGGAAACGCACCGATGTCGTCGCGCCACGGATCGAAGACGGCAGCTCCAGTGTGCTGCAAATCCTTCGTGTTGCGAGAAACCAGATACAGGTCCGCCTCGATGGCCGTCGCCGCAAGCAAGGTATCGACGACGGGCGGCGGATGACCGGTCTCTCGTTTCACCCGCCCGGAGATGGCCCCCCAACGGCGGACGGCGGAGTCGCTGAGTGACAAGATTCGGCCGCCGAAACGATTCTCAAGCGCGTCTCTGGCCGCGATGTAGCGTTCGACATTCGGATCATCATCGGTGAGATTGGCGATGCCTTTGTCGTACTCCGCGAGTGTCAGGACGCTCAGAAAAAGGCAGCGCTCATCGACCATGCGCGCCCACGCCTTGACGCTCGGCGCTCCGCCCGGAGCAATGAGGGAGGCGATGACGTTCGTATCGACAAGCCAGCCAATCAAAGCGAGGGTTCCCGACCAAGGTCGCGCTCGCGCGCGAGGTCCAAACCTTCGATGTGGAGGCTCTCCAGGAATTGAACGAGTGGGACAGCCTCTGGGCGGCGGGGCAACAGTCGTTCGAGTTCGGCGGCGTCGATGATTGCCACCGCCCGTTTGCCCCGGACGGTCACGTATTGCGGTCCCTGATCATGGGCGCGCCTAACCACTTCGCTGAATTTCGCCTTCGCCTCTTCCAACCTCCACGTGGAGCGGGGCTCCGGCGCCGCGGTCAGTTTTGCCGCGGCCGCGCCCTCATTGCGCTTCACACGAGGCTGCCGCGCAGGCGGCGTTTGACCCTTGAGAGACGTAGACTTGGACGCCGCGCGCTGTTTTTTGGTCATCAAAAGCGTTCTCCTGACTATCTAGTCAGATGTTAGGTCGTTCTGGCGCAGATGGCGAGTACGAAATCGGCTTCTCCCGGCCTCTCGCACGTCGGGCGGCGCGCGATTTCACTCTGCCCGGTTGCTGGTCGACGGCGCCAATCCCAGTTTCTCAGCCTGATCCAGGAGGTTCTTGACGGAGGACGCCGCCCATTGGCGGCCGCCACGGGGGGTTCGCTCACGCATGGCCTCGAGCTGGGCGCCAATCGCCCGGAGCGGCATTTCAGGATTTGCCATGGCGATGCCCGCGACCATCATCATTAGTCGATCCTCGGGCGGTCTGCGCGGGGTCCTTTCCAGCAGGTTGGCGTCCGCCAGCCGCTCTCGCACGGCTCTTCCAACGGCTCGCCGCAAGCGCTCAGTGGTCCGGCGCGCCCCGTCGGCCTGATTGAGGACCCGCACCACGTCCTCCCAGGGGTATTGGGGCCGCATGCGGCGGACCGTCGGCAACCATCGGTCCATCGAGGCAATGACATCGCCGGTGAAGACGCGGTTTCGCGCCTGCGCCGCCTTGGCGATGGCGGCCGGATCCCGCGCCCTGAGACCGGGATTGCCGGAGAGCTTTCCTCTCGCTTGCGCCGCCTTGATGCCCGCCTTCGTGCGCTCGGAGATCAGCGCGCGTTCGAGTTGCGCAACTGCGCCGAGGACCTGGAGGGAAAACATGCCCTGGGGCGTCGAAGTGTCGATGGGGTCACGCAACGA
>Ga0074046_10004845_pt1 | contig 10877 bp, 9 predicted proteins | sample BogForMeECP23OM3_FD_94441 | JGI IMG/M metagenome (GOLD analysis project Ga0074046, IMG submission 94441) | Bog forest soil microbial communities from Calvert Island, British Columbia, Canada - Bog Forest MetaG ECP23OM3 | ecosystem: Environmental > Terrestrial > Soil > Wetlands ...
ATTGGCGGTTTCACCGGGATCGTCGCGCCGGATACGAAAGCAGTCGACTTTCTGGTCGAACGGCGTGGCATGAAACGCACGGAGGCCGAAGGCATGGGTGCCGGCCTATACAGCGATCGGGGCGCGCAGTATGCGCATGTGATCGAACTGGATGCGGCTGAGATCACTCCGATGGTGGCAACGCCGGGCGACCCGGGCAACGGCAAATATATCCGCGAGCTAAACAGCCCCGTGCCGGTCGAGATCGCCTACGGCGGCACCTGCACCGCAGGCAAGAACGAAGATATGGACATGTACGCGCTGGTGCTCGCCGACGCGCTCCAACACGGCAAGCGCGTAGCCGATGGCGTGAAGTTCTATATTCAATTCGGGTCGCAGGAAACGCGCGACTACTGTGTGCGCCGCGGATACCTGGAAGTTTTCCGCAAGGCTGGGGCGCAGGTGATCGAGCCCAGTTGTGGCGCATGCATCAATGCCGGGCCGGGAGTTTCGACTCGTCCCGATCAGGTGGTGATCAGCGCGCAGAACCGCAATTTTCCCGGCCGCAGCGGGCCGGGCCAGATGTATCTGGCATCGCCTCTGACAGTTGCAGCCAGCGCCGTGGCGGGTTCTATCGTCGAGTACGAAGCGCGCGAAAAACGCGAACTGGTTGGGGCGTAAGCAGTGATCGTGTGACTACGGCATCACTTGCAGACTGTGGTTTCGCGCTTTCTGCAACTCCTTCAACGTCGGAAAAGAGATGGACACGGTCAGCGTGCGCTCCGGGGGCTGTGATCCTGTCTTCAAGGCGGTTGCCAGCAACTCGATCGCATCGCCCATCAGGGGTGGCGAGACGATAGTAGCCGTGAGCAATCCCTGGCTCACCCATGCCTGGCCGGCTCTTGCGACGCCGTCGCAACCGATGATCGGCAAACGGAGCCAGGCGTCGCGCGTGCGCGCATCCGCCAACTCTTCGAAGGCCCGGCGGGCGCCCATGGCCATATCATCGTTCTGACACGCAACCAGGCTTACGTGCAGGTCGCGCGATGTGCTCAGCGACAGCCAGGACTCGATCGCGTGGTAGCCGCTCCGCTGGGTCCAATCCCCTTTGAGCGTCTTGACGTTCACCAGAGGCGGTTTGGTCCCCATCATGCCCTTGGTTCGTAATCTGGAGACGTCGCGCATGCCCGGGCCCTCGATATAGAGTACGCATCCCTGATCCCCTAAGATCGCTGCGATCTGCTGACCTTGGATCTTACCGATTTCTTCATTGTCGGCAGCGACTGAGAAGATGGGCACCATGGCGTGCTGCCGCAATTGCGGGATGTAATCAACCCCAGCGTTGATGAGCGCCCAGGCGATTCCTGCATCCACGGCAGCCTTGGCAACTTGCGGCATTCCCGTACCCACCGGTTCCACCAGAATAGCGTCTGGGCGCTTGGCCGGCTGCTGGATGAAACTTAAGATTTGCTGCGTCTGCCGCACAGCGTCGTTGTTGGCGTAAGTAATCTGAACGCTGGCGCCGAGTTTGAGGGCGGCTGCTTGTGCCGCAGCGGCCTGCTCCAATTGGTAGTCGTTGTCCTCGGTGATCAGGGAAACCAGAACGCTGAGCTTGTTCATGGAAGGGGCTGGCTCGATCCAGCCAGCGACGCACTTCTATAGAGTATTAGGGCACTTTTATTATGCTCTTGCCACTATGCTCTTGCCAGGTCACTTTGGTCAGGGGTTGGAAGAGAGTGCCTTGGGCGAAACGAGTCCGCAGCCCTCTCGCGATGCACCTGCGGTTCCCCCGGTCGCTGGTCGCATCTGCGGCCAGTTTCTTGTAAGTGGTTGGAAATCAGCACGGTGGCTGAAATCAGCCACTCGCACACGAGCAACTTTTGCTGACCTCAGGAGTTCAAGTCAAGTAGAGACGGTGGGCAAGGTGAGCGGAAATCACCGAGAACCACGGTCGGGAGTTTCTGGATCCGATGTATGGTTGAGCGGGTCTGGAGTGAGGAGGTTCTATGCGATATCTGAAATACTTCGCGCTGCTGGCGGTTCTGATGCTGCCGGTGGCCTATTCGCAAGCGCAGGTTAGAGTGGGAATTGGCGTGGGAGTTGGGCCGGGCTACGTTGCCGGGCCGCCGGTTTGTTCGTGGGGATATTACGGATACTACCCCTACGCTTGCGCGCCTTACGGCTACTACGGTCCAGACTGGTTTATGGGCGGAGTGTTCGTCGGTGCTGGCCCCTGGTTTCATGGCCCGGCATGGTTGGGACGCTGGGGCTGGGCTAATAGATGGTACGGTCGCCCGTGGTATGGGAATCCGGGCTGGGGTCGCGCCTGGTACGGTCGCGGGGGCTGGGGCTATCGTGGCGGTTACGGCTATGGGCGTGGCTATGGTTACGGTCGTGGCTACTCTGGCCGCGGTTATGCCGGCGGCGGCTTTCGTGGTGGGGCGATTCGCGGCGGAGGCGGATTTCACGGAGGTGGTGTTCGCGGTGGTGGTGGATTCCACGGCGGCGGCTTCCACGGTGGTGGGTTCCATGGTAGCGGCGGGTTCCACAGTGGCGGCGGGCTCCACGGAGGTGGGCACCGCTAACAGGCTTCCGCATAGCGCTTGCACAACGGCGGGCAGGATGGAACTGCTCGCCGTTTTTGTTTTGCCATTGGACTTCACTATATTGCCCTTCGGCCTGCCGGGCGCTGTACCCGTGCAGGCATTCTTGCTAGAATGTCGGCTCGCCAACCACTGCGGTAGTAAAATGAAAACAGAATTCTCAGGAGACTGACACCTCTATGGCCTACGTGATTGCTGAGCCTTGCATTGGCACGAAAGACACCGCATGTGTGGATGCGTGCCCGGTGGATTGCATTCATCCCAAGAAGGATGAGCCTGCTTACGCCACCGAAGAATTGCTCTACATCGATCCGGTGGAGTGCATTGATTGCGGCGCCTGCGTCCCGGTATGCCCGGTGTCGGCCATCTTCGCCCTCGACGATCTGCCGGAAAAATGGAAGGACTTCACCGCCCGGAATGCCAAGTACTTCGGGCGTTAGCCACTTCTGTTCTTTCCAGTTCGCAGTGAATGAAATCTGAGGCGCGCGGCCGGCATCGCTGCGCGCCCTGTTGTTTTTCGAGCCTGACCCGAAATTCTCCCCGAGCTTACCTTCGCCGGTACATGTTTCCCAGGACGGCCACGTCAATGCCGGTGTGAGCTTTGAAGGCGTCGAGGATGCGAAGGTATTCGCGCTTGTCCATGCGGAGGACGAAGACCTTGGGAATGTCGTCGTGGTAGTGAATTTCCAGCCAGTGGCTCGTAGACCTGGTCATCATGACAACAAGGCCGATGCCGATTGGGGCCGTGATGATGGAGGCGGCAGAGACGCGGTGTTTTCTGTTGATTTCGTACGAGCAACTGTCGATCGCACCATAAGGAATGCTTACCGCGTCACGCCTGGCCGGGTGCACTTCGAGCGCCTTGTGCTCGTCGCTGAAAGTCAGCACGGCCTTGGCTTGGTTCCCTTTCGCATCCGGCACTTTCACGCGGGAGAAGGAATCTTCCTCGGCGCTAGCAAGGTTCGCAGCAAAGAGGATGGCGACAAGAAGGGCAACGGCGGCATTTCGCAACATCACCAAAGTATATCGAAACCATGTGGGGACAGCCGCCCCGGCTGTCCGGTCGAGCGCGGCTCGACGGCAACCCTCGACGTGTCTCCGGCAGCATGCGCCAACTGGTAGGTTGATGCGCTAGCGATGGGCGAGACTGTAGCCGACTGCGGCGGCAGAACCGCCAATGTCGACGAAGGATGTGAGCCGTTCCAGCCGATGGTGGCCAGTCTTGTGGAAGACGTAACTGATGCTCATCACGCCCGCGGTTTCGAGCGCGAAGTTTGTGGCCAGCGCCGGAGTGCTGCCCGCGAACACGCGGGTCACCGGATTCAGTTCCTTGCCGCCGCTGGCCAGATTGGCGCGGGTCGTGCAAAAATCCGCCGCCGCAAGGGCACCCGTGGCAGCAAACAGGATGCGGTTCTCACGGTCCCAGAATCGGTGCGGCGTCGAGGCTTGCGGTTGCTCGATCACTAGGACGAAAGCAGCCGCCGGGGCTGCAGATGCGGAGTTAGCGCCTGCCAGCGGTGAGGTCACGGCGGGCATGGGTGCGGATGGCAGCTCAACCGAGGCCAGCTCCGCCGCGGGTACGTGATTTCCCGGAACTTGCGTTAGAGCCGAGGAGGATGGTTCCTGGGCTAGAAGCGATCCGGACTGAGCCAGCAGAAGTGTCAGGCTCAGCAGCAGAGACCGGACAGGCACGTGATGACGGTACGTTCGCATGATGACTTTTGTGCTAGCTCCCCATTGGCCTTCTGGACATGTACTGTCGCATCAGCCACCAGCGCGAGAAAGGTCCCAAAAGTGTCCTTGCGCCTGGTTACCGGAGTGATGTGGAGGACCGTTCGCGGCGTCACGGCGTCTCTGAAAGTCAAAATAAATCCAACGAAATCAGCATCTTCCCGGAAGGCCTATCATGGGAAGTGCATTTCCTGAGACTGGGGGGCGAGCGGCATGAAGAGAAACCGGAAAATCATCGTGTACATCGCGATCAGCGCCGATGGCTACATCGCCCGGGCGGATGGCGACGTCGGCTGGCTCGATCGTCCCGAGCCCAAGGGCAACTACGGGAGGGCTGCGTTCTTCAAGACGATCGATACGATTCTCTGGGGCCGAAAGACGTACGAAAAAGGAATCGAGATGGGGATGAAATCGAGCTTCGCGCCGGGCGTGAAGAACTACGTTTTTTCGCGGCGCCAGCAGGGGGGCTTGTTGCCGGGATTCGAGCCCGCGACGGAGCCGATCAAGCCCTTTGCCGAGCGCTTGCGCGCACAGTCGGGAAAGAATATCTGGATGATGGGCGGCGGCGAAATCATTGGAGCGTTTCTGGACGAAGGCGAAATCGATGAGTTCAGCATTCACGTGATCCCGGTCATGATTGGCGAGGGAATTCCCCTGGTTCAGCCGCGGCACAGGTCCGTCCCGCTCAAGCTGATATCCATCAGGAAGTTCCCCGATGGAGTTGTGCATTTGAATTACCGCGTCGCACCGAAGGCGTAATGATGGAAGACCGATTACGCAGGCCTTTCTGCGCGCGCAGGATAGCTGACGACAACAGCCGCTTCCACTAGAATCAAGCCTTCACCCCCACGCCATGGCCCTGCGAGAGTCAGAAGCGATTGTGCTGCGGACCTATCCGCTGCGCGAGGCCGACCTGCTGGTGACTTTGTTCACTCGGGCAGAGGGCAAGGTGCGCGGCGTAGCGCGCTCGGCCAAGAAATCGAAGCGTCGCTTCGGCGGTGCACTGGAGCCGCTCACTTACGTGCGCGCATTTTATGACGTGCGCGAGGGCCAGGAGTTGGCGCGGCTCGACGCCTGCGAGGTGCTGGAATCTCCGCTGGCTGCGGAAGTGAGCTATGCACGGGCGGTGGCGCTGGGACACATCGCCGAATTGCTCGACGAGCTTCTGCCCGACCGTGAATCGAACGATGCCATCTTCCGTCTGGCGCTCTCGGTGCTGCATATTCTGACCGGACCCGAGGTCTGGATGCCGGTCACGTATTTTGAATTGTGGTTGACGCGCCTGGTGGGATTCCTGCCCGAACTGACCGAATGCATCGTGTGCGGCCGCAGCCTCAACGGCGGCCGCGCCTGGTTTCACGCTCTGGCCGACGGCTTGAGGTGCGCCGACGACAAACGGCTGGCGTCATCGGAGCTTTCGAGCGAGTCGCGGACGCTGGCCGCGCAGATGTTTCGCGCTCCAGTGGAAAATTTCGTCGGCATGCCGTGGCCGAAATCGCAGTGCGCCGATCTGCGCAAGTTTCTGATCCAAATCCTCGAACGGCATATTGAGAAGAAGCTGGTGACGGCGGGGATGCTGGAGAAGGGCGAGTTCTAGCTAGACATTGGATTTCCGGGGCGCCGCTTCAAGGGTTCGCCGCCGCTCATGACGGCTACGGTCCGCTTCCATTACAATCGTGGATTGACCTGCTGGTCTCCGGCTGCGCTGTAGGGGTTCGCGTAACCACTCGCATCCTGAGGTTTTGAGCCAAGAGCTAAGGGCCAAGAGCCAAGAGCAGAATCTGTGACTTCATCCTCCTCCAACCCGCTCACCTTCCAGGAACTCATCCTGCGCCTGCAGACTTTCTGGGCGGAGCGGGGATGCGTGCTGCAGCAGCCTTACGATGTCGAGGTGGGCGCGGGTACCATGGCGCCGGAGACATTTCTGCGCGTGCTCGGGCCGCAACCCTACAAGGTCGCGTACGTGCAGCCCTCGCGGCGCCCGGCCGACGGCCGCTACGGGGAGAATCCCAACCGGCTGTTCAAACACATGCAGTTGCAGGTGATCCTGAAGCCGCCGCCGGGGAACATTCAGGAGTTGTATCTGGAATCGCTCAGCGCGATCGGCATTGACCTGCGCCAGCACGACATCAAGTTCGAAGAAGACAACTGGGAAGCGCCAACCCTGAGCGCCTGGGGCGTGGGCTGGCAGGTCATGCTCGACGGGCTGGAGATCACGCAGTTCACCTATTTCCAACAGTGCGGAGGGGTGGACCTGTTTCCGATTTCTGTCGAGCTGACTTATGGCCTGGAGCGCATTACTGCGTTCCTGCAGGACGTGGACTCGATTTACGACATCGTGTGGGCGCGAGATCCATCGATTAGCGGAAAAACGTCGGGCGGTGTCGTGAAGTATGGTGACGTGCGTCTGGCCGATGAGTTGCAATTTTCCGTCTACAACTTCGAAGCAGCTGACGTGGAGAAAACGTGGAAGCACTTCGAGCTGTATGAGGCGGAGTGCAAGGGATTGCTGGAGGGGTACGCGGCGGTCGCGAAGGATGAGGAAAAGCCCCACTTCTCGCAAAAGACGCGAGAAATGGGGCACCCAGATCTTGTTGTTGACAAGGCGCGTTTTCCGCTGCTCGCTGCCTACGATCTCTGCCTGAAGTGCTCGCATCTGTTCAACATTCTCGACGCGCGCGGAGCGATTTCGGTGACCGAACGCGTGGGCGTGATTGCGCGGGTGCGGGCGCTGGCCGTTGGGATCGCGAAGGCCTGGGTGGATCAGCGGAAAAACGAGTCGGTGAAAACGTCCGACGAGCCTGATGTTCGCGAAAAGAAAGCGAAGCCGAAGCAAGAAAGGTTGTCGCCAGTCGGATAGCTGTGGGGATTTCTGCTGCGCGTGGAGTTTGCACAGGGCGGATGTGACGGATATCACATTCAGGCTTGCACGTTTTTGAGACACTTGATGGTTTGAGAGGATGCCAGATTTTCTGCTAGAGATCGGGTGCGAAGAGATTCCCGCGCGGATGATTGACGCGGCGTCGGCGGAGCTGCGCGAGCGCATGGGCGCACTGCTCAACCGCGAGCGTCTCGCGGGCGGCGAGATCGCGTGTTTTGACACCCCGCGGCGGCTGGCGGTAATGGTCCGGAGCATTCCTGCTTCGCAACCCGACGTAACCGAGCAGATCACCGGGCCCTCGGTCAACGTCGCCTATAAAGACGGCCAACCCACACCCGCCGCGCACGCCTTCGCGAAGAAGGCTGGGCTGGACGTCACCCAGGTCGAGAGGGTCGCGACGCCCAAGGGCGAATACATTACCGCCAAGGTCACAAAGAAGGGGCGCAGCGCGGCGGAGATTCTGGCCGAGAACCTGCCCAAAGAAATAGCCTCAATTTACTGGCCGAAGAACATGTACTGGCGCAAGCCGAACGAGCGCTTCGTGCGTCCGGTGCGGTGGCTGGTGGCGATGCTCGACGGGGACACGATTCCGCTGGAGTTCGCCGGCATCCGGGCAGGGAAGACTTCGCGCGGGCACAGAATCTTGTCGGATGGCGATGTCACGATTCCGCGCGCCGGAGCGGGTTATGTTGACTCCCTGCGCGCGGCTAAGGTTCTGGGCCGCAGTGAGCGCGAGCAGCAGATTCGCAAGGCACTCGATGCGGCTACCCGCGGCGTCCCAGGTACGATCCCCGGCGCGCGCTGGCGCGAGGATAAAGCGCTGCTCGATACGGTCGTGAACCTGACGGAATTTCCGTCGGTGGTTCTTGGCGGGTTCGATCCGCAGTTCCTCGCGCTGCCGGAAGAAGTACTGGTCACGGTGATGCGCGATCACCAGAAATATTTTGCGGTCGAGGATGTGTCGGGCAAGCTGTTGCCGCATTTCCTGGCGGTGCTCAACACCGATGGCGATCCGCAGGGGCTGATTCGGCACGGGAATGAGCGGGTGCTGCGGGCGCGCTTCAACGATGCGCGGTTTTTCTGGGAAACGGACCAGAAGAAATCCCTACTGGAACGGCTGGAGCTGCTCAAGCATGTCACATTCCAGAAAGATCTCGGCAGCTACTATGACAAGGCGCATCGCGTGCAGCGGCTGTGCAGTTGGCTGAGCGAGATTCTGAAACGCCATGGAATGGCGGTGCGTCCCGGGGTGATTCACAAGGCGGCGTGCCTGGCCAAGACCGACCTGACTACGGAATTGGTGAAGGAATTCACCGAGCTGCAGGGAATCGTGGGCGGGCTCTATGCGCGGGTGCAGCAGCTCGATCCCAGCTTGCCCGAAGCGACACGCATGGCTATCGCTGACGCCATCTACGATCACTACAAGCCGGAATCGACCGACGACGAGATTCCGCGGTCTATCGAAGGAGCCGTGCTGTCGATCGGCGACAAAGCCGATACGATCGCGGGCATGTTTTCTCTGGGCCTGGTGCCAAGCGGGTCGAAAGATCCCTTTGCCCTGCGGCGTCAGGCGAACGCGATCGTGAAGGTTATCGCGGAAAAGAAGCTGCCCTTACGGCTGGGCGATCTGATGCGCGATGCGCGTGCCGGATATCAAAAATCGGACGCAGAAAAGAAGTTCGTCAACGATGCCGTGTTTTCTGAATCGGTGTCGGCGTTCTTTCGCGAGAGGCTGGAGTTCTACCTGAAAGACGTGCGCGGCTATGCCTATGACGTGGTGAAAGCCGTGCTGGGCGCGGACGCAGACGATGTGGTGGATGCGCTGGCGCGGGCAGAGGCGGTAAAGCAGGTCTTGCATATGACGGAATTTCAGGCTATCGGCGCGGCTTGCAAGCGCATGCGCAACATCCTGAAACAAGCCGCGGAGAAAGGAATCGAGCCAGCATCTAAGTTTGAGTATCTTCCGGACTCTGCTCATGAAGAAAAGAACTTAAGGGCCTACATGGAGCGGACTGGCGAAAGAGTCGAAGTGCATGGGAGCAAGAAGGAATACCTCGACGCTCTGCTCCTGCTATCGACTGCGAGAGAACACGTAGACGCGTTCTTCGACAAAGTTATGGTGATGGTCGACGACGAGCGCGTGCGGGCGAACCGGCTGGCGCTGCTGCGGACTCTGTTGCGCGAGTTCTCCACCATCGCCGATTTTTCCGAGATCGTAACGGAAGGGAAGGTGTGAAGCTCGTGCCGTCCCTCCGGGACTTGTTCTCGATTTTGCGGATGTACCCACCGCTGAAGCGGTGGGCTATTATCGCGACGCCCCTCCGGGGCTGAGCGGCTTGGAGCGCAGGGATCGCGAGCTGCGCGAGGGGCAAACACGGGTTTCGTTTTAGAAGCTGAACCAATTCTGAATCAACACAAAGGACTCATATATGGCGACAATCACTCTCCCCGAAGCTGAAGTGAAGGAAACCAAGAAACCCACAACCAAGTACGTGTACTTTTTCGGCGGCGGCAAGGCTGACGGCGACGGCAAAATGAAGGACGTGCTGGGCGGCAAGGGCGCCGGCCTGGCCGAAATGACCAACGCGGGGCTGCCTGTGCCTCCGGGATTCACCATTCAGACCGAAGCCTGCCGCGAATACATGCGGGGCTCTCTGTCGAAGGACGTGGACCAGCAGATGAACGACGCGCTGGCCAAGCTCGAATCGCTGCAGGGACAGAAGCTCGGCGAAGGCGAGAATCCACTTCTGGTCAGCGTGCGCTCGGGCGCAAAGTTCTCCATGCCCGGCATGATGGACACGATCCTGAACCTGGGCCTGAACGACGAGAGCGTGGAGGCGCTGGCCAGGCGCAGCAATAATCCGCGATTCGCGGCCGATTCCTACCGGCGGCTCATCCAGATGTTCGGCAACGTTGTGCTCGACATCGAGAAGTCGGCATTCGAGGAGGTCTTCGACGCCAAAAAGCATCAGAAGAAGACGAAGCTCGACACTGATCTCGATGCCAGGGATTTGCAGGAAGTAATCGCGGATTATAAGAAGGTCGTTAAGAAACATGCGAAGCGCGACTTTCCGCAGGATCCGCGCGAGCAGCTGGTGATGGCGCGCGATGCCGTGTTCCGTTCCTGGCAGAACGACCGGGCGAAGTCCTATCGCCGCATCAATAACATTGACGACATGCTGGGAACCGCGGTCAATGTGCAGGCCATGGTCTACGGCAATCTGGGCGACACCAGCGGGACGGGCGTGGGTTTCACCCGCAATCCCGCAACCGGAGCCAAAGAGTTTTACGGCGAATTCCTGATGAACGCGCAGGGTGAGGATGTGGTTTCAGGCGTCCGCACTCCGGTACATATTTCCGAGTTGCACAAGATCATGCCGCATGTGTACGACCAGCTGCGCGACATCACCACGCGGCTGGAGAAACACTACCGCGACATGCAGGACTTCGAATTCACCATCCAGGACGGCAAGCTCTACATGCTGCAGACCCGCAACGGCAAGCGTACCGGGCTGGCCGCGGTGCGGGTGGCGATCCAGATGGTGGAGGAGGGCCTGCTCACGAAGGAGGAAGCAATCTTCCGTGTCGAGCCCAACCAGCTTTACGATTTTCTCGTCCCGCGTCTCGATGAGAAGAGCGCGAAGGTAGAAGTGCTGGCCACGGGCCTGCCTGCGTCGCCGGGC
>Ga0074046_10004846_pt1 | contig 10877 bp, 8 predicted proteins | sample BogForMeECP23OM3_FD_94441 | JGI IMG/M metagenome (GOLD analysis project Ga0074046, IMG submission 94441) | Bog forest soil microbial communities from Calvert Island, British Columbia, Canada - Bog Forest MetaG ECP23OM3 | ecosystem: Environmental > Terrestrial > Soil > Wetlands ...
CCATACCCGCTAAGGTATGGCGGCGGAATAACTATGTGAGATCGCTCGAACTTAACCCGAGCGACTTCTCACGACTGGCACGTTCAACCTTTTGTCAAAGATCCGCGCAAATCCGCACTGGGCGGCAGCTTTCGGATAGTGACGGGCAGAGACACAAATGCCTTCGACCGTCGTCCTCGAAACCTTTCAAACATACCACGCGTTTTTCCGTGCTGTCAAACCCGAACGCCTCGCGGCGGAGGGGAGCACCGGGCTCAATCTGCATGAAAACAGAGAGCAAACGCGCAACATGCCGCTCCAGTTAGCCTTTTCACCTGAATCAGCGCAGCAAGGCACCGGAGCGTTCAATTTCGCAAAAGATCTTGTACTGGAGGTTTTGCGATTCCCGCTAACCTGTCAGGAAACTCTGTCCCTGACTTCCAGCCCCGTGGCCGGGGCAGCTTCCATGAAGCTTAATGTCTCAGATGCCGGCTTCTCCTGCGGGATTCAAAATCTATCCCGCATCCGCAGGCGACAGTAATGCCTCTCGCTGACTCTTCCTTTATAACAAACCTGGGGCCGATGTGCAACCCCGGATTGCAAATACCCTCGCCCGACTCGTGAACAACTCTTCACAACCGCATAAACACTGGCGATCCTAACGCAAGAAAATCTGCCTAGAGCATCGCAAGATGGTCTCCGATCTGTTCTTTCGGATCCGCATTCCACATGATTCCCACAAAGTTTGCACAAGGGCTTACCGGCCGTCAGTGTCCCGCCCCAATCGCACCTCGCCGCGCGACCGCCTTCTTCAGCAGAAACACCACCGGAATGCTGGCGAAACACATCAGCGCCATGTAGCGGAAATCGTCCACATACGACCACAGCAGCGCTTGCGCCTCCACCTGCCGGCCAATCAGGGCATAGGCCTTCTGCATCGCTTCCACCGGCCCCGACCCTTGCGATTGCAGATACTGTTGCAGCGCATGCAGTTGGTTTTGCACCGTTACGCTGCTGGAGGTGACCGAGCGCACCAGTTCGTTCTGGTGCAGTTGCGCATGGCGCGCGATAATCGTATTCACCATCGAAATTCCGATGCTGCCGCCCACGTTGCGGAACAGGTTGTAGAGTCCGGCCGCATTACCCACTTCTTCATTCGGCAGGTCGACGAAGGCGATGGTGGAAAGCGGTACGAAGATGAAGCCGGTTCCAACGCCACTGAGAATGATGGCTCCCAGAAACGACCATTGCGAGATGTCAAGGTTAGCCTGACCGAAGCGGAGGCTGCTGATGCCGAACATCAGGAAGCCGCTGGCGGTGAGCCATCGATTGTCAACCTTAGTGGTCAGAATGCCGATGATCGGCATGGCCAGGATGGCACCGATACCACGCGGGCTCACGGCCCAGCCCGCCGCCGATGCGGTGTAGTCCAGCAATTCCTGATAGAAAAGTGGCAGCAAGGTAACCAGCCCGTAGATGGCGGCGCCGAAGAGCCCAATAAGAATACTGCCCAACACGAAGTTCCGGTGTCGAAAGACGCGCAAGTCCACCAGCGGCTTTTCGGCCTTTAGTTGGCGAATGATGAACAGGACGAAAGCGACAACCAGAATGGCGACCGCCCAGCGAATCCAGGTGGCCCCGAACCAGTCGTCTTCCTGGCCCTTGTCGAGGACGATCTGCAGACATCCAAGCCACAACGCCAGCAGCCCGAGTCCGATGCCGTCGATCTTGCCCGGCTTGGCATTGCGGATGTACTCCGGGTCCGTGACGTAGCGCATGATCATGAAAATGGCGAAGATTCCGATCGGAATGTTGATGTAAAACGCCCAACGCCACGAGTACGTGTCAGTGAGATAGCCGCCCAGCGTCGGCCCGAGGACCGGCGCCACCACAACACCGAGCGCGAAGACAGCCGTAGCGATGCCGCGCTTATCGGGCGGGAAGCTCTCCAGCAAGATGGCCTGCGACAAAGGTTGCAGCGCGCCGCCACCGGCGCCTTGAATGGCGCGCGCCAGCAGGATCATCCCCAGGCTGGTGGCCGCGCCACAGGCGAAAGACGACACGGTGAAAATGACGATGCAAGATACCAGAAAGCGCTTGCGGCCAAACTTGCGCGAGAACCACGGGCTGGCAGGCAGGACGATGGCATTTGCGACCAGATAGCTGGTCAGCACCCAGGTAGCTTCGTCGTTGGTGGCCGAGAGGCTGCCCGCAATGTGCGGAAGGGCGACCGAGGCAATGGAGGTATCCAGTACCTCCATGAAGGTCGCCAGCATGACCGAGATCGCTATCAGCCACGGACTGAAGGACGGTCGCGAGAGCGTTAGGTCCCCGGTGCCGCCCACAGTCGTGCTTGCCATCCCGTTTCCTTCCCCAAGAATTCGGTTATCGCAGTCCCGCTGCGGCAGGCAACCACGCCGCGATTAGCAAACAGATGCGCGGGACCGGCGGAACGATTCCCGACGGGACTCGGTATTGGTATTTTGCCCATGAGGTACACTGCATTCCGTCCCATCATGAACAGCGACCACCCCGGCTTCACTCCCGCGGAGTTGCGCAAGCTGCGCAGCCTAAGAGACCCCTATGGCATTCAACGGTTCCTCGACCAGATGCCCTACCATCTCGCCAACACCGCCTGGTCGCCGCGGCGAGTGTTGCGCGAGGGAACGGCGCACTGTATGGAAGGCGCCATCTTCGCCGCTGCCGCCCTGCGTGCCAACGGACATCCGCCGCTGCTTGTGGATTTCGAGGCCGAGCATGACACTGACCACGTGCTGGCGATATATCGGGTGAGGGGACACTGGGGTGCGGTTGCAAAGTCGAACTATACGAGCTGCCGCTTTCGCGAGCCGGTGTACCGTTCGCTGCGCGAGCTGGCTTTGAGCTACTTCGACACCTATTTCAACATGCGACGCGAGCGCACCCTGCGAAGGTTTTCGCGTCCGGTGAACCTGGCGTGCTTTGACGATCAGCAGTGGATGACAACCGAGAAACCAATCTGGTTCATCGCGTACTACCTGGTTGAGATTCATCACTACAAGCTGCTGCCCAAGGGCATGGACAAGCGCCTGCATCGCGTGGACGAGCGGACCTTTCGCGCCGAGACGCTGGGCAAAGCTTATAAGTAGTGGCGATCGCCCTCACTCCGCCTTAAGACTTCGTCCCACCCGTTCCCGCAGGTAGGTGCGCCAGCCCTCTGAAAGGGTGCTCACCTTCAGTGCCCGCTTGACCAAAGCGGGATCGTGACTGTCCCCGGTGAAGAGCCGGATCAGGTCCGCGACGCTGACGGCATTCGGGTCCCGCTCCACAACCGTAACCGCGGCCCCCATCTGGAGCGTGCCCTCGCGCAGCACGCGTAGATAGAACCCGAAGCGCCGGCTCTCATAAAAGCGTTTGGTCATGTCCTCGCGATGGAAGCGAACGCTCAACTTGTAGCAGGGGGACCGGGGCTGCGTCACCGTGAACACGGCGGTGTCTATCCGCAACTGATCGCCGATGTGGATGGCCTCCTCGGTGAGCCCTGCCAGCGTGAGGTTTTCTCCGAAGTTGCCCGGCCCAAACGAGTAATCAGGGAGTTGTGATCGCCAGTAAGCGTAGTGCTCCTGAGGATAGGCGTAAACCGCCTTGTCCGCACCTCCATGGACGGTTAGGTCGGCTTGTTCGTCGCCTTCGAGGCCCAGTTTCCCGACCGCGACTAGGCCTTCAACTGGACTTTTGAAGATGGCGGTCGTGACCCGCTGGCCCCGCCATTCATGCTCCTGCGGCTTGCCTACGTTGACCGAGACTACCTGCATCGCGTCGCCCTGAAACACAGTAGCAAGTCTAGACTGGCTTTGGTTTTGATGTATAGAGCCGCGCGCCTCCTACGTGAATTGGGGTCATCTGGCCCGCAAACTAAATCAATCCGCGCTTCCCGACGATTTGGCCTATACTTATCGACATTCAAGCAGAACCAGTTTCTGCAGGAAGGGGTGAGACGATGAGAAAAGCTCTGTTCATTGCTGTCTGTTTCTGCACAGTCTTTGGGTTGGCTCAATCTGGAACCCCACACAACGCATTTACGCCTGACCAGATAAAGTGGGGCCCAGCGCCGCCAGTCGTAGAGACTGGAGCGCAGTTTGCGGTTCTGGAGGGCGACCCCATGGCCAGCTCCGGCGATTACACGATCCGTTTGAAGATGCCGGCTGGCTACAAAATTGCTCCGCACTGGCATCCCAAGCGCGAAAATGTCACGGTCATCTCCGGAACCTTCAACGCTGGGATGGGGGACACATTCGACGCGAGCAAGATGATGAGTTTCCCGGCGGGCAGCTTTGTTTACCTGGATCCGGACATGCATCACTACGCCATGGCGGAGGACGAAGTCGTCGTGCAGGTGCACGGGATGTCGCCATTGCAGTTCAACTACGTGAATCCACAAGACGACCCCAGCAGAAAGAAATAACAAGCCCTAGGTTGTGTCATCCTGAGCGGAGTGAGCCCGCGCAGCGGCCGAACGCAGTCGAAGGACCACTATAGCCGAGGAAATCTTTGCGGCAGCATAGGGGGCCTTCAACTCGTCGCTCCGCTCCTCGCTCAGGATGACCCGCAATCGCTCCTCACTGATTGAAAACGGACAGCGCCGGATTCGGGTCGGTCGTGGGCAGCATCACGAACTTCTGCGGCGACACCACGTAGAGTATCCCGATCGTGCTTCCGCCGTTCTGCACAACCACCCTGCCAGTGCCGTCTACGCTGTACGTGTAAGTGAAGTTCTGTGTTCCCGGCCCGGCAGGCCCGCTGGTGTTACCCGTGCCATTGATGTTGCCGCCGCCGTCAGCGAACAGCCAACTTACGGCGTTGGTCACATTCGTAGCGATCGGTGTGACCGTACCGCCCACATAGGGGCCGCTCACTGAACCATTGTTGAATGGAGAGCCCGTCGCTTGCTGCTCCAAGATTCCCGAGGTGACAGCAGGATCGGTGCCGACCGCGAAGGCTTGATCGGTCTTTACCAGGTAGAACACCGGAGGCGTAGCGAAGGGTCCAGCATTGAAGGCAGTCAGCGTAACCCGGCCTGTGGTCTTGTCCACGCAGTACGTGCCTGTTGAAGTCTGCTGCAGACTTGAGTTTCCACCCTGGTTTTCGTCATAGCTGAACGTGGCGTTGTCATAGGTGTTGTTTTGGCAATTGTTGCCCGAGGTGCCGCTGCCGGTGAACAGACCGGCAGTGACATCCACAGCGCCATTGGTATCGAGCGCGTTCAGTTCAGCCACGGAAATGCCCGCAAGATTCGAATTGTTCCAGCCTGTTGGCGGATTGGCCTGCTGCAGTGCCGACCACTGCGTCAGCGCAGCCGGTTGCGAAGCTGCCTCTGTGGCTATCCAGACCAATTGGTTGGTTTTGCGATCGCTGCTCGATACCAGATAGAAGGCATAGAAGTGACGGCCACCCGGGGAGAGAGTTAAGCCTGCGATGCCGCGGCTGGTGTTGAGATCGAGCTGATTGAAGGCGCCAGTGAAAGTCGTTGGAGTCACTGTGCCGCCATCGTCGGTGTCCAGCATGCCGTTCTCGGCGTCGACGCAGGTGGTGGGGTCGAACTGAAATACGCCGGCGCCGGCATAGCGAGTGATTAAGGTGTTGTCAAAGCCAAAGAATCCCAACGCTATGTGGCTACCGCAGAGTGGAAATGTTTCCCCTGGGCCTAGCGGGGTAGTGCTCATGATGGCACCTGAACCATACGCCTGCGGGTTTGCCGGATCACTCTGGATAAGCCTGCCGCCACTACCGTTGCCCTTGACGACAATTGCAAACTGGAAGACCGTCAGACTAGTTGTGAGTGTCATCGTCCCCAATCCATTGGGGGTAATGTTGTACACCGATCCTGGGCCCGGCGTGATCGTCTGGGGAGTCGGGTTGTTGTCAGGCGATTCGCCGGCGCCAGCGTTGTAGTCGAGCACGCCACTGGTGAAGTTCCCGTTTCCGTCAGCGACAAAGCTGCCCGCCATCATCACCGGCGTTCCGCTGTTGAAGCCACTGAAGGTGAAGACGTAGTTACCACTCAGCGCGCTGTCAGTGATAGCTGGGTTGATGAGAATGGCAAAGGTTCCCGACGCCGTCTGCGGCGGATTACTCGTATCCTGGACCTGTAAGGTAAGTCCATAGCTACCCGTAGTCGTTGGTGTCCCCGAGATGACTCCGGTACTGCCATTCAAGGTAAGTCCTGGTGGCAGCGTACCGCTGCTTATGCTCCAGGTATAGGGTGGAGTTCCCCCGGTCGCTTGCAATGTTGTGTTGTAGGCTATGCCGACAATGCCAGGTGGTAACGATGTCGTTGTTATAGTGAGTTGCGTCTGGAACACGTTGAGAGTCAGGCTCGCCATGGCGACAGCGGGATTCGACTTTTCCCCGTCAGTCACCTCGAAGGTTATGGGATAGGCGCCGATTTTAGTTGGTGTTCCCGTTATCTTGCAATTTGCACCTTTCGATGCTGTACAACTAGCGGGGTCGAGGGAGAGTCCCGGCGGCAAGCTGCCGCTGACTATGCTCCAAGTGTAAGGAAGTAATCCCCCCGCAACCGTCAAAGTGCTGCTGTAAGCGGTGTTGAGATATCCCGCTGGCAGGGAGGTGGTAACGATGGACATGATGGTGATGGTGAAGTTACCGGTGCCAACAGCGGGAACACCGGGCGCGGACTCGCTGTCCATCACCTTCGCGGTGAACGTTGTAGGGGTACCGTCTGTCGTAGGCGTACCTGAGATAATTCCATCGCTGCTCAGGGATAACCCCGGAGGTAAGGCGCCGCCATTGCCCTGGTCGCATGTCCCACTGCTCTCAACCACACACCATACATACGGGGGCAGGCCGCCTGTTGCGACCAATTGCACCGGCGGGTAGGCGACATTTGCAGCTCCCGAGGGCAACACAGCCGGGGTAATCGAAACCACGCCTTGGACATAAATGCTGAGTTGCTGCCGGTACGACAGGGACGCCTGGTCAGTCACCTGAACCGTGAAAACATAGTTGCCCAACGTGGTGGGGGTGCCAGAAATGATGCCTGACATGGGATCCAACGCTAAACCCGGAGGCAAACTGCCGCTGACAATGCTCCAGGTATAGGTGCCGGTTCCGCCCGTGGCCGACAAGACAGCGCCTGCGCCGAACACTCCATACGGTACACCTACCGCACCTTGAGGCAACAATACCGTCTGGATTATCGGGTTCCCCGGCGGAGGCGCCTTCGACTTGCCGCCTCCTCCTCCGCAAGCTGTAAAAAGAACGCTGAAGATCAGTATGAGTCCGAGCGGTACCGCCACCTTCGGCGAGTTCATGGGGTCCCCTTGCGAAGCTGAAGTTGCGTGGCATGGCAAGTTTGCATCATCAAAAAGGCCGAACTCTGGCTGCGGGGAAAGGAACAGGAAGCACCACGCGAGATAACCTGCCCGGACACAAAAATTTGCCCGCGAACGCTGGTACACTGCGTCCGCCTGCATGAACAGAGTGCTCACATCGTAACCTGAAAAAAGATTTTACGGTAGAGGGGCTGCCGTTGCTTGCTGCAACCAACTCCTACTTCGACGGGGGCGGAGCAGCGGGCAAGTTCGAGCTCCACATATCAAGCACGCACTTCCACCCTCCATCCGATTGCTTCTTCCAGACCTCAGTGTATTTTCCCTGGTCGGTCACGGGCTTGCCGCTGGGATCGTTGAAGATGATCCCATAGGTTCCATAGGAGTATGCGATGTCACCAGAACGGGCCACCTCGACTTTGGTCGGCTGCCAATTGATGGAAAGGCCGGGCATCGCTAGTAACCCCGCAACCGATTTGCGAATACTGTCTTTCCCGCTGGCCGGCTGGTCGTTCGGGGGCAGAACCACGGTATCGTCGGTATAGAACGCTAACCACGCGTCCGGTTGTTTGGACTGGGCAGCCGTGGCCCAGTCGACATCGGCTTTGCGAACAGCTGCTTCATCGGCTGCCCGGGTGTCGGGTTGCGCTGGGCTGCAGCCGAGAACTATGAGTACACAAGAAACACAAAGACACATCGCTACGGCAAGGATTGCCGTTCTGCTCTGTACTTTCGCCATAGGCACCTCTCTCTGCCAGCATGGGATGCTGGCCGTGTGACTATAGCAGAGTTTGCCGACGGCGTCGTGTGGCCAATTGTGTGACAAAATCTACGGCCGGCGTCAATCACTCGCCGACACGGATGTGTTCGCAATCCTGCCGGCCTGTTGCCGCCGCACTTGCAGATGCTTCTGGCGAAAGTGTCCGATGGCGCGCTCACCCCAGACCTTCACGAAGTAATAGTTCAGCCCGGCTCCGATTGCCGAGCTGACCACCGGGATCAGTCGCGCCGTCCACTTCTCCACAATCTCCCCACTGGCCCTGGCGGCGATCCGCTGGATGATGCGCGGCACGAATTTCGACACAAACTGCTTCTCCAGCACTTCGCGGCTGATGTCCACTCCGGCTGCGCTGGCAGCCGCGATCCAGAGCTCGGCCTCCTCTTCCTCGGTGTTGTAGGGAAAGCCGTAAATCAGGCTCAGCTTCTGCAACATTCGCAAAGTGATAGCGGAAAGGATGCCGAGATCGGGCAGTACGGTGAACATGCCGCCCATGCCGAGCCCGGCGCCGCTCGCGCCTGCGATGCGCATGCTCGCGCGGACGGTCTGCTCTGCGATGACATCGAGGATTTCGGGATTCACGGAATACACCCCGTCGTAGGTAAGCGCGGGAAGATCGTAGGCCACGCGCAGGTGCTCGAGATACTTGTCCGGATCAACCTTGACGGTCTGGTAGGCCCTCATGAACCCGCGACGGATCGCGCCTTCCAGCCCCCGCCGGATGAGTCCCTTGTTTTCTCTATATGCCATCACCTCTCCAGTATAGGCGGATTCCGCCGCGGCGGGACGCTACCGCAAAACCGTCTCGCGCGCCGTGCTGTGCTAGCATCGGAGCTTACAGATGCCCAGCGGAAAACTCCAAGTTGTACCCCTCGGGGGACTCGGCGAATTCGGCATGAATTGCATGGCCATTCGCTGGGGTGACGACATCATTGTCATTGACGCCGGTCTGATGTTCCCCGAAGCCGAATTGCTCGGCGTGGACATCGTCGTCCCCGACATCACCTACCTGATCGAAAACCGGCAGCATGTGCGCGCTATCGTGCTGACTCACGGCCACGAAGATCACATCGGCGCGCTGCCGTGGTTTCTTTCCGAGCTGCGCGTTCCCGTTTATGGTACCGAATTCACCCTGGCCTACGTGGAAGGCAAGCTGGAAGAGCACGGCCTGCTCGATGACGCGGTACTCAACGAGATCACGCCGGGCGAGCGCTTCAAGGTCGGGCCCTTCACCATCAACCCCATCCAGGTCACGCACAGCCTGGTGGATTGCGTGGCGCTGGCGATCCATACGCCTATGGGCATCCTCATCCATACTGGCGATTTCAAAGTCGATCCCACGCCCACCGACAACCGCCTCTTCGATTTGCACTCCTTCGCCGAATACGGCAAGGAAGGCGTGCTGGCCTTGTTCCAGGATTCCACCAACGTCGAGCGTAAAGGCTACACCCCCAGCGAGCGTGCCGTCCGCGCGAAATTCCAGGAGATCTTCGCCCGCGCCGAGCAGCGCCTGTTCATCACGTGCTTTTCGTCGTCCATCCATCGCATCAAGCTGGCGCTGGAGATGGCATTCGAGAGTGGGCGAAAGGTTTCACTGGTCGGGCGCTCCATGATGGAGTCCACAGACATTGCGCAGGACCTGGGATACATTGATGTTCCCGAGGGGTTGCTGATCCATCCTGCGCAGATCCGTGATTTCCCGCCGGAGAAAGTTTGCGTGCTCATCAGCGGCACGCAGGGTGAGCCCATGTCGGCGATGTCGCGCGCCGCGGTCGACAATCACAAACACGCGCGCATTCAGGCGGGCGACACGGTTGTGCTGTCGTCGCGCATTATTCCGGGGAATGAAAAAGCCATTTATCGCGTAGTGGACCATCTGTTCCGCCGCGATGCGCACGTGATCTACGACGATGGCTCGTCGCCGCCGGTGCACGTCAGCGGGCATGCCAGCCAGGAAGAGCTGAAGCTAATCATCAACCTGGTCAAGCCGAAGTACTTCATTCCCATCCACGGCGAATACCGGCAATTGAAGCTGCACGCTGAGATGGCGGGCGCAATGCATGGTTCCGTCGGCAAAGTGCTGATGATCGAGAGCGGCGACATCCTGGAGTTCGACGAGATCGGCGCGCGCAAAACCGGGCGTATCGCCGTCGGCCGGGTCTGCATCGATTCCAACTCCATGGGTGATGTGGTGGAAGACCTCGTTATTCGCGACCGCCGTCACCTAAGCGAGGATGGTATTGTGCTGCCCATCATCGCCATCAACAAGTTGACCGGAAAAGTTGAGAGCACGCCCGAGATTGTTATGCGCGGATTCGCTCCCAGCTCGGGCGAGGACGGCTTCCTCGACGAGGCCCGCCAGACGGTGATGAGCACGCTCGAATCCTCCAGTGACGAAGAGAAGGGCGACTACGGCATGATCAAGGAGAAGATCCGACAGGACCTGAAGCGTTTCATCGTCAAGAACACGTCGCGCCGGCCTTTGATTATGCCTGTGATCCTCGAGATTTGATAAGCAGAAACCTACCGCTGGCCCCATGACCACCGTTCCCTGGCAAGGCCGCAGCCCATCCCACAAAGCTCGCTGGCTCCTGCTGCTGTTGACGCTGGCTATTTTCATTCTTTACCCATTCGCGCAGGACCATCTGCGTGCGGCCTCGCTGCTGCAGCGCATCGCCGATCCGCACGCCATGGGATGGATTGCCAACTACGGCGTGCATCCGGTTGACGTGCGCGACACCAGCTTCGAGTTCAAAGGCGCGGCGATTCCCGCTCGCATCTATCTGCCGCAC
>Ga0074046_10004847_pt1 | contig 10876 bp, 9 predicted proteins | sample BogForMeECP23OM3_FD_94441 | JGI IMG/M metagenome (GOLD analysis project Ga0074046, IMG submission 94441) | Bog forest soil microbial communities from Calvert Island, British Columbia, Canada - Bog Forest MetaG ECP23OM3 | ecosystem: Environmental > Terrestrial > Soil > Wetlands ...
AGCGGCCAAGGCGGTCCTCGAGTCCCACATCCGCCAACTGGCCTACGAACTGATGCCTCACGGTATCACCGCCAACGCCATCCAGGCGGGCGTGACTCTTACCCCCGGTTCGAGCAAGATCCCTGGAATCGATAAGCTGGCCGAGTTTGCACGAATGCGGAACCCTGGAGGGCGGCTAACTACACCCCAAGATGTGGCCTCCGCCATCGTCGCCTTGATGGACGACCGCACCTATTGGATTACTGGTAATGTCATCCGTGTGGATGGCGGCGAGGATATCGTCACTTGATTTTTGACGTGCTAGGGGGAATCTGCTAGCATAACAGTGGTGAAGGATAGCTCCCCTGTAAGAGGGCAAAAAAAGCCAGTGGGAATGAAACTCAAGAAGGTTTTGCTCGCGAAGCCACGCGGATTCTGCGCTGGTGTGGATCGGGCTATTGACGTGGTTCACATAGCCCTCGAGCTTTTCCAGCCCCCCGTTTACGTGCGCAGGGAGATTGTCCATAACAAGCACGTGATCCAGTCTCTCACCGCCAAGGGAGCCGTCTTTGTGGATGAGATCGACCAGGTCCCGGCAGGGGCAGTGGTCATTTTCAGCGCCCACGGTGTTTCGCCGGCAGTCCGAGCCCGGGCTGAGGTAAAACGTCTGCGGATAATTGATGCCACCTGTCCTTTAGTTACCAAAGTTCATATGGAGGCTGTCCGATTTGCAAGAGAGGGCCGCTCCATTATTCTCGTGGGGCACGCGGGGCATGACGAGATTGTTGGGACCATGGGTGAAGCTCCGGAGCACACCCAGTTAGTCGGCAGCGTGGAAGAGGCAGAAAAAGTTCAGGTTTCGGATCCCGATCGTGTTGCCGTCACCACGCAAACGACGCTGGGGGTTGACGACACCCGAGAGATCATTGACGTTCTCCGGCGGCGCTTCCCCAAACTGGTCAGCCCTCCCAGTGATGATATCTGTTACGCCACTCAGAACAGGCAATGGGCGGTCAAGCTTCTGGCCAAGGAAGCGCAGGTGATCTTGGTTCTCGGCTCCGACAATAGTTCTAATTCCAGGCGTCTTCGAGAAGTCGCCGAAACGTCGGGAGCACGCGCTTACCTCATTGAAGACGCGTCGAAGATTGACCCTGCCTGGCTCGAAAAGGTTCAGTGTGTCGGCATTACCGCTGGCGCCTCGGCTCCTGAGCACCTCGTTCAGGACGTGGTTGCTTACTTCAAGGGTTTGGGAGTGGAACAGGTCGAGGAAATTGAGCCCGTGGAAGAGAAAGTGACGTTCACTCCTCCGCCCGAGCTGGCCCGCGCCCTCGCCAATCGTGCAAAGCCGTAATGTTAAGAGTCGAGGAGTCGAGAAGTCAAGGAGTCGAGAAGTAAGAACCTCGTCCTACGCTGCCGCCGGACTCACTTTCCTTTGTTTTCGGCCTTCAACTTGTAACGAGGGTGCTCTATAGCACAAAGAAAGGGTTCATATCGGCCGTCTCCACAGCCGCAGTCTCATTTGTGTTCCGAGTGGCTGGCGACTCTGTTGGGGTTTGTCCATATCACTGGGTTGGGTGTGCTCTTTTTGACTCCTCGACTCCTTGACTTCTCGACTTCTCAGTCGTGAGCCTCCGCAGTGAATCAGACTGTTTTATCGCGTGAGTCGCAGATGGACTTGAGCGGGCACTCCGCGCACAAAGGCTTGCGCGCCTGGCAGATCTTCCTTCCAAACAGAATCATCTGATGGCCAAAGAGTATCCAGCGCTCCTGCGGGACAAGCTTCATCAGATCCTGCTCGACTTTCTCCGGGGTGTTCTGGGTTGAGAGCTTCAGGCGATGTGCGATGCGGAAAACGTGGGTGTCCACGACTACGCCCGAGGGTATGCCGTAGGCGGTCCCCAACACTACGTTGGCTGTCTTCCGCGCCACGCCCGGCAGGGTCAGCATCTCTTCCATTGTTCGGGGGACCTTGCCGCCAAAATCGGTCACCAGTTTCTTGGCCGTTCCAATAATGTTCTTGGCCTTGTTGCGGAAGAAGCCCGTGGAGCGGATTTCCTCTTCCAGAACCGGCTGCGATAGTGCCGCAAAGTCTTGCGGGGTAGGGTATTTCTCGAACAGTCCGGGCGTGACCTTGTTCACCCTCTCGTCGGTACACTGGGCGGAGAGTATAGTGGCCACCAGGAGTTGGAAGGCATTCTCGTGGCGCAGGGCGCACTGCGCTTGAGGAAAGAGTTCGTCCAGAGCTGAGAAGATCTTCTGCAAGCGTTCGGGCGAGGTGTAGTCCGCCTTCGGCTTGGCTTTACGTCGTAGCGCGGGCGTCTCGCCCGCTGTCGCGGGAGCGTCCCGCTCCCGCGAGCGGGCGCGGGCAGGATGCCCGCGCAACAGCGGGCGAGACGCCCGCGCTACATCAGTCGGCTTTTTGATCGACTTAGTTTTGCTGGGCATAGTCGCACCTACCCTCCAAGGAGGTCCAAGACTTCCGCCAGTTCACGATGGATGCAGGTGAACGTGGGTGTGTCACGCAGAGTATAACTGGTAGCTTCGCTGTGGCGAAGTTCCATCACCAGATCCACGAAGTGCTCGGGCTTGTCACTTTCAAACGCCACGACGAACTCCTGGTCGTCGAGCCCGAACGAATAAGTCGTGTTCAGCCTCACCGTCGGATACTTGTGGCCGATTTCGATATGTTCGTCCATCATACCTTGGCGGGCATGTTTCGTTAGCCGGTACCAAGCCTTACTTTTCACGAAGGGGTAAACGAACAGGTACTTGAACTGGCCGGGAACCAGCCGGAGACGTGTCCCTTCCTGGCCTTCGTGCGTGTGCTTATCCACGTAAACGGAGCGCTTGGTCATCGACAAGTAGGAATATGGGGTAGTCAGGTAGTTGCCGAGCCCAGTGGCCAGAAGTTGTGCGCTCATTTCCTGGAGTTTCAGCGGGTCGTAGCCTATGCGCCAGAGCATGAAGTCGCAATCGCCGCGGATGCCCACCAGCGAATACGCGACCACCAGCATATCTTGTTCGTAGCTCTTCACCACCTCGACGAACTCACACTTCCCCCTTTTGCGCTCTTCTGCCGGCAGCCGCCGCCATACCGGGTCGACTTTGTAGAAGGCGAAGTTGACGTACTGACGGCGGTCGTCGCCGCTCGCTCCCCGATGCTTCTGTTCCATTAAGACTTCCGCTCCCGCTCGAAGTTACTGGTTATTGAATAGGCCGGCAAGTGCGGCACAAAGCTTCCATGGGACGCCAGCCTGCGCGGCATCCTTTGGGAATCCAATGACGAGAGCCCTCGCGCGGCCATGCATGCCTGTTTCCGGTTTCTCGCGCCAGACAAAGTCTCACTATAGCATGAAAGGCCATGGGTTCGTCTGAACCCGTTGGCTGACGGTGGATAGCGGGAAATACGACGATGCCATTGCGGGCTATAGCAAGGCCCTGCAATTGGACCCGAATAACAGCGCGGCGCGCGAAGGTCTCGCCCGCGCGCAAAAAGCCAAGGCCGCCGAGGACGCATTGAGGTAGCACCGCGCAAAGGCCCGGAGGGCCGAAAGAACTTAGCCCAGGGCGCCAGCCCTGGGTCCAGAAAGCCCTCTTGTTCGCGGGAGCCCCAGCGGGGCGAAAGAAAAGGTTTCGACGCGGGAACTCTTACTGGTTCTGCCGCCCCTTTCGGGGCTTGACCGGCGCTTGGGCTTGGTTTCCCAGGGCTGGCGCCCTGGGCTAAGTTCTATCGCCCGCTAGGCGGGCTCCCCGGACCACCCTGCTGGTGCCGCCGTGAGCTTTCACAAATATGTCATACGCCAGCGGCACGACGATTGAAGAAGTGGTCTGGCAACTCCTTCCAATGCCCATCAGCAATCGCCATTCGAAAATCGCCAATCGAAAATCGGCAATTCCCTCCATTTGCGGTAGAATGAAGACTCTTCCCAATCCACGACTGCCTTGGGAGGTCGCAATGGAATTCCGAAAAACGCTGACTCTTCTCATGCTGGCGATGGGGCTGGTCTTTGCCCTGTCTGCCTGGGCGCAGCAGAAGCCTTTGACGCGGGACCAGGTGCAAGGCCTGGTGCGGGACGGACTCGGAGACGAGTCGGGCGCGAAGCTGATCGAGCAGCGCGGGGTTGATTTCGCGCCAGCGGAGGATTTTCTCCAAAGCCTCAAGGCCGCAGGCGCGAACGAGGCATTTCTTAAAGCGCTGCGAGCGGCCAAGCCGCCCGAGCCAGCGAGCGCGAAGAAGCCGCTGAACCAGGTGCAGATTTTCGCCCTGCTCGCCGGGCAGGTGACGAGCCCCCGCGTGGCCATGCTCGTGAAAGAGCGCGGCATCGACTTCGAGCCGCAGCAAGACTATCTGGACGAAGTGCGTCTGGGCGGCGGCGACGACGAATTAATCAGCGCGCTCAAGAGCGCCAAGGTGACGAAGCCCGAGAGCGTTGGTCCGGCGGCTGAGGCCAAGGAGGCCGAACTGAAGGCCGCGGAGGCGAAGCAGGCTGAGCTTCGTCAACATGCGGCCCGCGGAGCGGAATCCTTTCAGAAGAGGCAATACACGGTCGCTGCGGCCGAGTACGGGGCGGCAGTTCTGCTCGACCCCCAGAATTCCGACTTGCATGTCGCATTGTCCCGTGCCCTGAACAGGCAGCGGAAAGTCGATGAAGCACTGGCGGAAGCTCGCGAAGCCGTCCGTTTAAGCCCCAACAACGATATGGCTCACTACAGTCTCGGCTACGCGCTCGGAAGCAAGGGTGACCGGGATGGTGAGACGGCGGAATACCGCGAGGCGCTGCGCTTGAACCCGAATAGTGACATGGCGCATATCGGCCTCGGCAATGCGCTCGCAAACAAGGGCGATTGGGATGCTGCGATCGCGGAATACCGCGAGGCGCTGCGCTTGAACCCCAACAATGACCTCGCGCACGTCAACCTGGGCCGTGCGCTCAACGACAAAGGCGACGTGGACGGGGCCATCGCTGAATACCGAGAAGCACTGCGCCTGATCCCGAATGATGACATGGCGCACGTCAGCCTCGGCAACGCGCTCGGAAGGAAGGGCGACTCGAATGCCGCGATCATTGAGTATCGTGAAGCCCTACGCTTGAACGCCAACGATGAAGTGGCACACATCAACCTCGGTGTCGCGCTCGGACACAAGGGCGATTGGGATGCTGCGATCGCGGAATACCGCGAGGCGCTGCGCTTAAACCCCGAGAATGACAATGCGCACGGTTTCCTCGGCGTTGCGCTCGCAAGCAAGGGGGACTGGGACGCTGCGATCGCGGAAGAACGCGAGGCGCTGCGCTTAAACCCCAATAATGACAGGGTGCACGGAGGTCTCGGCGTCATGCTGGAGCGCGAAGGCGACCGGTGGGGCGCTCTGGAGGAATACCGCGCGGCCTACATGCTTGACCCTAAGAACGTGACCTATAAGCAGGCTTGCGAGCGCCTCTCGCAGGCGTTGTCTTCCCATGCGGAAGCAACGCCGACGGATATTTCCGGCGGGCGGCGCGAGGCTACAGAATTGGCGAATCCCTCCTCCCTGGTTACCATTCGGGTAGGCGAACGCTTGCCAGATGAGGAGCTTTCTAGAATCGCCGCGCACAACCGTGCCCTCTGCGATCAGACCATCACTGTTGCGGGCCTGACGCCCAATGGTCTCGCGCTCTATGTTCCCCCAGAAGGCCTGAAGTTTATGGCGAAAAACTCCCAGAATTATCCGCGCATGTGCTTGCTAGAAGATACGGCCAATGTCCTACCTGGGGTTCCGCGCTACCTGCTGGTTTATGCCTATTCCGAAAACGCCTTCGCCGGTTTCCAGCCAGTCACACGGGTCACCACCACCACTACACCTGTTTCCGGCTCAGGAACGGTAATGAGCGGCTACGGGGACATGTGGAATTTCACCTACTATGGAACGGTGAAAACGAGGGAAATCGACACAATAGAAGCACCTTACGTCATCCAGTCGCACAGCCTTTTCCTGAACGCCTATAACGAGAGCGGAAAGCTTGTGTCGCACCATTCCTTCAGCGTGTCGAGCCAAATCGGAGGAAATGAGACTAGCGCCGCCGTGTACAACGGTATCGAGCTTATCGCCCTGTTGTGGCACAATCCCTCGCATCTCATCAAGAGCGTTCTCAAGGATGTGCAGAAAGATTCAAAGAAATACGGCCAGAATTGATCCACATGCGGCCCCCTCGACGGGTTCGTGCTTTTGTGAGTACTGGGAATGCAACCTCAAATATTCCTCAATGACAGGCCTATGATAGATTCTCAAATGGCCGGCTTCTCAAGCCCGAGCGGCCCAAGGTCAGCAGGCGTAGCGTAGACCTCAGCCTTTGCGACTCTATAGAGTCGTCGGGTCCTTAACACCGGTAAACTACGTATCAGTCCAGACCGAGGTCTGTGCTACACTTGCTGTTGGCCGCAGATATCGGGAGCAACGCCTTGGCTTCATCATCCCCCGCAGCCAGGACTAGGAGGGCAAGTGGCACATCTCGCAGTTCCAAGAAAAGGTTGGGAGAACGAGCACATTGCGACCTTCCTTCTGTCCCAAATCGCGTTCGTCGCTCACCCAATGACCGTTGCTGACGACGTCGGCTCTGACTTCTTCTGTACGCTCTTCGACCCGAGGCCCCAAGGCCGCACGCAAATGTTGTTTCCCCTGAATTCCTTCGCGATTCAAGTCAAGAGCAGCCGGCGGAATCTGAACGCAACGAATAAGATCGAGTATCTGCACAGCCTTGAAATACCGTACTTTGTCGGCGTGGTTAAACGTTCGCCCTCTCGCATGTCTGTGTACTCCGGAGAGTATCTGCCATTCATGTTCTCTGGTGTTGGCCCTCCCGGGAAGCTTACACTGCACTTGGTTGAGGGAGAGGTAACAGCTTCCGACGCTTACGATGGCACCAAAGATGGTCCCTGCAACTTGAAGCTGCCCCTAGTTCTCACGCTTGCCGAGAATGGTGACCCGGAGACTAATGGACGAGAGCTGAGCAAGTTGTGCTCGCGAATGCACCACAACATTTCGAGCTGGAAACTCGATGAATACATCTTCAAGTCCGATCACCCGCCCTCCGTAAGCATCTTCGCGGGGTGCCGTTCTGTTGAGTGTTTTCGCGACAACTTCTGCCTACGCCTGGCGGAGGTGTTCTTCAACATGAAATGGCTCTACGAGAAGCAACGGAAAGACTTCAGCGTCGCTGAGTTCGAAATGTACGACCGCATTTACAGCGACCTGCTGAACAACGGCAGAGAGATGCCGGCTATCCTTGGCGAGGCTTACAAGAAGCTTAGGGGGCTTATCGACGAGACCTCTCAGCAGGCCCCCGAATAGCGGGTGCCCACGGTCACTGCTCATGTGACCGTGGGCTTTTCCTTCGATGACGAACCCACGGTCAATTTCGAAAAGGAATTGACCGTGGCTACCTCCGGGTCACACAATCTCATGCGCCGTTCGAACTGTAATCTCTGCGCCTGTAGCTTCCCACCTTGCGCAACTCGATCACCAAGCCGCAGGTAGGGGTAGGGCTTGCCCTACCCTTCCTGGTTCGGCGGCAATGTACACGGAGGGGACGGCAAGCCGTCCCCCTACTGCGAAAGGCCTTGCGGACATCGGGGTCCAAGGGAACGAAATTTGTACGCGCGTGGTGATTACCAGACAAGAACGCCGTAGTTTCCACCCCTAGCCCCGAAGGGGCGAGCCAACCTAGCCCAGGGCAACGCTCTGGGAAACAAAGAGCGCTCGCAGCCCCAAGCCCTGAAAGGGCGAACCACGGGATCGCCCCTTCAGGGCTCACGCGTTGAAATGGATTGCGCTTGTTACCCAGGCCGATGGCCGGGCTGGGATGGACCGCCCCCTTCGGGGCTCAAAAGCACGTAGCCACGGTCAGCGCTCTCGTGACCGTAGGCTTTTCCTTCGATGACGAACCCACGGTCAATTCCAAAGACGGATTGAGGGTGGCTACCTCCACGATTTGTCCTGTCACCCAACACCCCCTAACCCCCTCCTCAGCCGAGGAGGGGAGTTATCTTCACAACCTCAGGCGCCGTTCGAACTGTAATCTCTGCGCTTGCACCTTCCCGCCTTGGGCACCTCGATCACCCAGCCGCAAGTAGGGGTAGGGCTTGCCCTACCCTTCCTGGTTCGGCGGCAATGTACCCGGAGGGGACGGCAAGCCGTCCCCCTACTGCGAAAGGCCTTGCGGAGACCCGCCACTCTCTACACCAACTCGATCGTTACCCGGCGCCCAACCATCGCCGCCGCCCGCTGAAGGGTTGAGAGCGTGATGTCATCTTTCGGATTAAGCAGACGGTCAACCTGTGTCCGGCTCGTCTTGAGCAGCGCCGCCATCCGCGACTTGGATATTTTCTTTTTCTTCATGGCCCGCGCGAGCTGCCACGCGACGACCTCCTTAATCGCTTGTGCTTGCGCCTCTTCAAAGATGCCCTCCTCCTTGAGGAAATCATCGACGCTCGAACCCATGTGTTTCCTGCTCATTGCTCCAACTCCTTTTGACGCCTACGTGCCAATGCCCAATCCTCATCCGGTATTGCCCGCGTCTTCTTGATAAAACCGTGCAGCGCCAGGAGGCGCCCACGGTAGAGACAGAGCAGCACGCGCGCTGTGCGCCTGGTCGGTAAGTCCGTCCGGACCTCCCACAACCCGCTCCCCAGCGCGCGGCACAGCGGCATTCCCACCGGCCACCGCCATTGCGCCCGCAGGAGGTCTTTCCCGATGGCCTGACGCTCGGCTTCCGGCAATCCCTTCAGCCATTCCCGCACGGGCTCGCTTCCCGCCTCGGTGCGGTAAAAGATCAGCGGGATTTTTTGCGGCTCCGGGTCGTCTGGCATCATGCACCTTATATAGGACACTGTACCTTATAGTGTACAGATGAGCAAGCTTATTTATTGGAAAGCGGCCACGGCGTCGCTGCGGCGACCTCTCGTGACCGTGGCTTTTCCTATGATGACAAACCCACGGTCAATTCCAGCCGCTTGAGCTTGATGCGGCCGGCGCGAACCTGTGCAAGGTTGTAGTGCATCCCGCTCACTCTTGCGACAAGAAATCGAGCAGTTGGCGGAATGCATTACCTCGGTGCGAGACAGAGAATTTCTCTTCCGGTTTCAGCTCAGCAAAAGTCTTTCCCAGAGGAGCGTAGAAGAAGTAGGGGTCGTACCCGAAGCCTCCTGTGCCGCGCGGCTCATCAAGGATAACGCCGTCCACTCTTCCCTCGGTGACACATAGAATCCGGCCACACTGCGCCAGCGCGATGACGCAGACATAGTGGGCGGCGCGGGAGGAGGGCTGGTTCTCGACGCAGGGCGGAATTCCGCGCTCCTCGAGGGCCGCTTGAAGACTCGCCGGGCTTGAACTCGCCGTCGTCTCGACGCGGTGCAACTCTTGCAGCAACTTGCGGTTATTTTCGTCGTCCGTGGCGTCGGGTCGTGCGAAGCGGGCGGATAAGACCCCTGGCGCACCTCGGAGCGCATCCACACTGATCCCGGAATCGTCCGCGAATACCGGGCCGGAAACGTAGGCACTGTAATGCAGAGCTTTCTTGCGCGCGTTCTCTTCAAAGGTCCTGCCATCTTCGATGCAAGCTGGAAGGCCCTCAATTCCAGGCAAAGGTTCCACATGGATGGCCCGCGCTAGGGCTGCCTCACGGAACTCCCGGAGTTTACCGGGATTGGAGGAGGCCAGGTAGAGAGGTGAGTGGCGAGTGATGAGGGGCATGGTCGAAAGTGTAAAGCGTAAAGTCCAAGGTCTAAAAAGTAGTCAGTTGTCAGTGGTCAGTTGTTGACGAAGAATGGTTGCCACTGTATCTTGCGGAAATGAATAAAACCTGTGCTCGCACGACTGACTACTGACGACTGACTACTGGCAACTGACAACTGACCACTGACCACTGACGACTTCACTTGTCCGCTACGCAAGGGTCGGGGAGAGTTCGAATTTCAGAATCGACCGTTGGATGGCAAGCAGTTGCTGGATGCCCGGCCGCGCCACTTCGATCAGCCGGTTCAGATCGCCGACGCTGAAGGGTTTGCCTTCCGCGGTGGCTTGCACTTCGACCAGTTGGCCAGAGCCGGTCATCACCACATTCATGTCCACCTCGGCATTCGAGTCCTCGGCGTAAACCAGATCGAGCAGGGTCTCTCCGCCCACGATGCCCACACTGACCGCGGCCACGTAATCCTTCAAGGGAATTCGGCGCAGGGCCTTGAGCTCGACCAGCTTCTGGAAGGCCATGCCCAGCGCCACGAGCGAGCCGGTGATGGAAGCGGTGCGCGTCCCTCCATCGGCGCGGATCACATCGCAGTCGATCCAAACCGTGCGCTCACCGAGAGCCTCCATATCGGTCACGGCGCGCAACGATCTACCGATCAAACGCTGGATCTCCATGGTGCGACCGACCTGCCGGCCCCGAGTCACCTCCCGCGGCGTGCGGCTTTCGGTGGCGCGGGGAATCATGGCGTATTCACTGGTGATCCAACCTCGGCCCGTGCCTTTCTGGAAAGGAGGAACGCCATCTTCGACCGAGGCCGTGCAAATCACCTGAGTCTCACCCAGGCGAATCAGCGCCGAACCTTCCGCGGAATTAATGAATTGCGGAACGATTTCAACGGGCCTGAGATGGGTAGCGGGACGTCGGTCCGGACGCACCAGCTTGCCGCCGGAATAGAGAAGGCCCGTTAAGGGTCTTGGCATAGTGGACATGCAATCTCCTGTGCGATGAGGGCGTACAAAACCATCGCTTTCTCGCGGGATCAACCCGCAGTGACGTTTCAAGGGCCGGTTTTGATGAGGGTTGGATCGGGAACGATGGCTTCCGTCAAGTCAGCGTGCCCCTCCAGGGTTTCAACTTCCTGGCCCTGAATAAGGATTTTAACCCGTTTTACCGAA
>Ga0074046_10004849_pt1 | contig 10874 bp, 16 predicted proteins | sample BogForMeECP23OM3_FD_94441 | JGI IMG/M metagenome (GOLD analysis project Ga0074046, IMG submission 94441) | Bog forest soil microbial communities from Calvert Island, British Columbia, Canada - Bog Forest MetaG ECP23OM3 | ecosystem: Environmental > Terrestrial > Soil > Wetlands ...
CCCTTGAGTTTCATAAATCTCGCCCAGATTCGCCAGACTCACCGCCACCGCGGGATGCTCGGGTCCCAAGTGTTGCTCCCGAATCTGCAGTGCCCACTGTAGTGTCTTCTGAGCCCCATCGTACTTGTTCTGGTCCCCGTAGATCAGGCCGAGCGTATTGAGTGAGCCCGCCAGCCTCTCGTAATCTTCTTTGGATATTTCCGCGTGTTTTATGGCTGTTAAACTCGACTGCTCGGCCTCGCCATAGCGCCTTTCGCTCCGCGCCATGGCCATCCTCCGCTGGCATTCCGAGCGCGGTGTCGTGGCCGCGCTCTGTGTAATCAAGCAAGTGATATTTGCCCTTGTTCTTGGCTGCCAACGCTTGCGCTCTACTTGATAGTCCCTGTGCGCCATCGAGTTCGACATGTGTGCCATTGGCGAAAATGATCGCCTCCCCTGCTTCTAGGTCGGCTGCACCGTACGTATAGCGCCACAATATGTAAAAACGGGTTGCTGCATCCAATCCGGCCAGGCTTGTCTGTACTCTGTCTCCACCAACCTCTCTTGAAAGCCTGCCAAGAATTGATTCAAGCACGACCGTTTCAACTTCGGTCAGGAAGTGCTCGGCGGGCACCTCTTCACCGTTGGGATATTCCACACGGGCGAACCGGGTAAAAGCGCGCAACCCTGCACCCACGCATGCGATGACTAGGTCAGCCCCCGAAACACCCATTTCCCAAAGTGTCTCGACGCGCTCTCGGACTATTTCTTGCAGCTCCGGTTGAACCTGGTCGTCATACCTTCCAGTCCCTTCCTCGTCGCGTTTATAACTGCATAAGCCGGCCAGAAGGAACGGCTATCTCGTTCGAACAAAGCGAGATTCGTGCGGTTGCCTGGAAAGTTGTGGAGAAAGCTGCACGCAATGTAGGAAGAGAGTCATTTTGGTGGGCCAAAATCCTCGAGTCCCTTGCTCGCTATGACCTCCCTCGCGCGGCGAGAGTGGCGGCTGATGGGTTGATTGGAGAAGGAATAGTCCAACAAGAAGATGCTGGAAAACTGCTTGTGCAATTTGCAGAGAATGACCCTGGCGCCGCAATGGAAGCACTGGGAACTGCAGTGATGGACGAAAAGGGAGGCTGGCATTTCTTCGTTGGGCGGTACGACTTCATCAAGCGACTGCCCACTCGAACTGTCATCAATTGGATTGATGCACATGGTGTTGAGGCGGCGCGACGAATTGCTAGACAGCTACCCAGCCCTTACCTATCACCGGACGGGACCCCAATTGTTCCGCCGTTGACTTTGCATGTTCTAAAAAAGTTCGGAGAGGACAAGCGCGTTTTCAGGGAGTTTGTAGCCGGAGTCCACAATCTGCAGATGTACATGGGCGACATCGCAAGCCAGCACGAACACGAAGGTGAGATAGCAACGAAATTCCTCGACTATCCTCTTCCCCAGATACAAGAGTGGGCGCGCCTCGAAATCCTAGACGCCGAGGCTCAGGCCAATTTCTGGCGGGACTGGGAAGCGGAACGGAGCATCGAATAGTCCTTCCTCCTCCCGAGGCAAGCAAATCCACCTGAACATGTGGCCAATGCTAGAGTTCTAAGTTATGGCAGAGTATTGGGGAATGAGGCCGACTCCCAATTATGCGTTGCTGGTCAAGCTGCTGCCCCTGCTTCGCCGACTACCCGATGCAACGGGTGAAACTACGCTCACACCTGAAGAGGCAGCGCAGATCAATTCGTTTGGATTCGTGGCTGAGAGTGGGGAATGGAAGTGCCCGCCACTGCCACCTCAACTGACTCGCGACAATCCGTTGCTTGAGTCTCTGTCAGCGGGATGGAACGATCAGTCAGTTCTTTCGGCCATCACCAGGATTGAAGCCAGTGTGGAGTTGGAATCTTGTACGCAACAAGTTGGCCAGGTGCGCGTGGTTCAGCAACCTCCTGCTGACTGGATTGAGGCATGCCTTCGGCAGCGGCAAGTCGAGCGCCCGGTCCTACCTTATGGAAAAGACCCGGACGAGAGGCTTATAAAGGACCTAGTCTCGAAGATGAGAAAGAGAGCGGAAAGATTAGGCGGGCCTATGCGGCGACGGCGCTGGCAGCAGCTGTACTGGCGTTACCCTGCTCGGATCTTCAACCGGGCGCTCGGGCTCATGGTTAGAGACCGACGTATTTTCATGGAGATCAGATAGATTGAGTGTTACACGGGGCCGCTACCAAGCTGGGAGAGAATGCCCTCGGTTCCTTTTTTGACCTCGTCTAACACACAAACCACTCGCGGACGGCAACTTCCACGTCTTCAGGAAGGTTCATGGTTGAGAGAGCCATCAGGACACAAGCGTGGCCGGCCTGGAAGGAACCTCTTGTCGCTGCAGAAATAAAACTAGCAGGAGTGATCCTAGAGAGGTAACAAAGGTCTGTAAGCGTGACCGCTCTCTGTGCGGCCTGGGTGAGAGCGTCCCATTCCTCGACCAGCGGAGCGATTAGCAAATCGGTGGCGGCTACGCGCCGCACGTAGTCCATCAGGAGGTGTTTTCCAAGAAAACTCGAGAGCTTGAGCAGAGTCGAGTCGCTCGGGACGTGATTGCGGACACCCAGAGGCTTCCATTTGCCGAACCGCTGGCAGGGGACGTTCATCGAGCTGCCTGTCGAGGGCTGGGCAAACAACGAGTTTGGCAATATCCAGATGCTTCTGCCTCGTGGCGTGCGTCTCAACACCGTGGCATCCTCCGACGGAGAATCTTAAACTACCTCGGCCCATATAACTCAGGCAACACCCGATCTAAGTGACAGGAAGCCACCCATCTTGTAAATCATCCCAAGCGTCTTACGGGCTACACACTTCGCTGATTTTTCGCTTACCGGGCGGCCGACTGTGAGGCTAGACGGACAGATAAAAGTGCGCGAGAGGCCCCTCCTTCGCAATACCCTGGGCGCTGCGAGGCGCGAAATAAAAGCAGCCACGGGGGGATGGGGAAAGCGCCATCTTGGCCGGAGAGTTTTGCTACTCGTCGTCTTCCATCACCTCTTCGGTGATCTCAACGGTGCCTTCAAACCGTGGAATAGGCCTAACGTCTCCCCTGCCTACTTCGGTTATTGGCGCGTTGTGGTCGAGTGTTTTGAGCTGCTTGCCTCTGGGAGTGGGCAAGAAACCGGCGTGCTGGAAAAGCATATTGCGGTCTCCAGTGCCATCCGTAGTGAGCGCCTGTTTGACGGACGCCGCGACTATTGCTGGCGTGTTGAGCGCAGCGACAAGGATGGAAATTCTGCCGCGGTACTTCAGTTCGGCTTCCGCGACAGCTGCAATGAAGTGTGCCGGATCAACGCCATGCGCTTTGCAAAGGCCGTCGAGGTCGGTCGCGTTCTGTAGCGACGCCTTCATTCGGTCCCAATCGTCGATGACGAGAACAATTCTCGGATCGAGCTTGGCAGCAAGGTGCGCGACTTCCATCAGTGCACGACGGCCTATCCTCCCGAATTGCATTACGGATGCAATCGCACCATGACCGTGTCTCTTTCTTGTGGCTGAAGTTATCACAGCTATTCGGATCAGAATCTAACATGGCTATCGGACCGTGGATAGCAGCATACTGACCAGTGTGGGCCAAAATTCGCGACGGAGCGAATCTTGTCGTGTGGTTTCTGGGGTCGAGTCAATCCCAGATCGCGATTTCTCGTTCGCGACGGAGGCTTGCGCCGCATCTTGGGCAAGAACCCGGATGCGTCCAAAGATGAACCTGATGGAAGGCGGATTCAGGGCAGTGGATCGGGATTTCGTGTTCCCGGGCGCGATTGAGCGGCTGTTCGCAAGTCACGACGTCGTAAAGTTCCTGGCAATCCTCACAAACAATTGTCGCCGTAAGCTGGGCCATTCCCGCACCCTGACCACCCGAGACTTCAGCTCGGTAGTCGCACGATCCGCAACCAAAGTTGTAGAGCGTACCCATTCGGTTCACCGGCCTCGCCCAGCTCGGCCTCTTCTCGCTAGTCTCCGATCCTTTCTTGGAGGTTGGAGAAGAGCCAGTTCGCCCAATCTTTGTATTCTTGCGTTTGCGCATTCGCTGCAGTAATCCACTCAAAGTTCGCCAGCATGGTCACTTTGAACTGATAGGTTTGGTAGTTCACTGCCACAGCTCCCGTGCTCGCCGAGACACCCTTAGGGAGGATTCCCGCGCCGGTACCAAGGAGGGGCTCCACCACAAAGCTGATGACAAAGAAGTTCGGCTTAGTCAGTCTTACAATGAACTTTTCCACTCCTTCGGATGGTGAAGACGCTGTGTGAATGAGTTTTACTTGGGTATCTTTGGGCAGGAAAAAGTGAACGTGCTTCCAGCCGAAATGCTCCATATCGCTGTTGGAGAAACGGTTTTCTGCCACAATGCTCAAAAAAATCTCACCGGGATAATCTTGCATCTTCGACAACTTCATCGGCGTAGAAATCTTTGCGGTCGAAACCCCCTGGACCATTCCAGCCTTCCAGCCGCCTTTTTGCAGTCTTTGGATGGTACGCACGAGGTAATACTGTATTAATTCGCCGCAAAAAGTGAACCTCTCGCTCTCATTATTCGGTGCTTGGATAGTTACCACAGTTTTTCCATCCTCGCTAACTGCTGGCCGTCCCAAACGGAGAAAGTCAGAAAATCGATCCGATACCTCAGGCTTATTAGCAGCATCAACTGTTAGGAACGGTGGGGCTCCCGCAACGGTGTCCAACACGACCGAAGTTGCGAATGCTGATTCAATGCTAGAGGGTTTCAATCCTACCAACACGGCCGCCAGCATGGTGGCGGTTCCCACTACTAGAATTGACAGAACGGGTGCCAGAGTCTTGCTGCAGGAAGCGGGTCTGCCAGCCGCGCTGTCCTCCTATTGCGAGGAGTTCAGCAACACACGCGGCATTCCCATTTCGTATAAGGGTGATGAAAGTGTGCAGGAGTTATCACCGGGGGCCGCGCTGGCCGTCTACCGCATCGCCCAGGAGGCGCTCGGCAATGTGGCGAAACATGCGAAGGCTAAGCAAGTTGAAGTTCGGCTTACCCGGTCTGACAGCCGAGTTTGCCTCGTGGTGTCTGATGATGGTGTCGGTTTCAATCCAGACGGAAGCGGAAAATCCGGAGGGCTGGGACTGATCAATATGCGAGAGCGCGTGCGCCAACTGAACGGGACGTTTGCGTTCGAGAGCGCGCCAGGGCGCGGAACCACCGTGAAAGCAGAAGTTCCTTTTCGGCCCGCGTCGTAGGTTTATTGACAGAGGCCTCCGGACCTTTTGTGATTGAGCGCCTCCGAGTTGTGCTGACGCTTCCAGACTCCTCCATAGTTCTGTTCTGCGAAGTTTCGAAAGCAAGGCTGCGTTCAGAGAGCATCAAGCCGCACCTTGCAGAAGGCGAAAACCGGGTGGTTAGAGCTATGCACTCAAACCAGCCGAACCAGTGGTTAGAGCTCTGTACTCAAACCGGTCGGCCAAGCTCGGCTAAGTTGGTCATCTTTAATAAGTGGACCGCGAGAGAGCATCTCGCGGGCTCTTCTTTAGCACGCCGCAGCAATTCGATCATCGGCGGTGGGATCGATACCTGTCGTCCGCTTAAGCTCTGTTATATTGACAGCTGCGGGTCTCAGCAATGATGCGCTGGGTCCGGGGACTCTCAAGTGACAAATGACCTGGGCCTACCCCTTTTCACAAGCCTGAAAGTCGTGCTCCTTGTCTTTGTTGGCGCTCTCGCTCTTTTTCACGTTGTATTGGTGTTTACCGTCAAGCTCAACAAGAAGGCATGGATATGGGTGGACTATTTTTGGTTGGCGTTCGCCCTGATCGGCCTCGTCGGACAGGTCGCGGAGTCGCGCAGAATCACTGCGGAGGGCCTTCGATCAATGTCTGAGGCAAGAGTGGAATCAAACTTCAGAATTCTGCGAGACCGCCTCGATTTCTATGCCAATAGCCAAGCGTTCTGCCGACAACCCGTACGCACCACGTCCTCTCCGCCGGAGCAAGAGTTCAATCGCATCAAGATCGAGTTCGACCGCGCATGTGAATGGGCAAAGGAATACGCCTCAAACGTGCCAAGGACAGTCCAGCCACCGTTCGCTGAAGTAGCGTGGGATGAGTTCCCATCTGCACAAAATGACCCGAACAGCGTGACAAAGGATTCGGTGGATAGCATTCATCAGTCCGTCGAAGAATACAACCTCCTTGTCCGAGAGCACTCTAAACTGACTGCGTCACAGGGAAAGTCGGAATTCGAGAAGACATTGGCGATGCTGTCCCCGGTGCTTCTGGCGGTGGCCCTGGCTTTGCGTATCACGAAAGTGACGGGGGAAATTCGATTGCAAAGTTGAGAATTCTCGCTCCGCGTCCGGTACCCGGTTGTAGCGCACGTATCATCCACTTGGTAAAGACGGGATCGCTTCGCAAATCCCGCTACGATCGGATAAGGCAGCAGAGTTTCCAAATTCGAGTGGCCCAACCAGGCCTACAATAGGCGTACGAAAACTCCAAGAAACGGCGTGAATGCCTCTGCGGTTAATTTCCAGACACAGGCTTAACGTATCCGCACGCGCAACGTCCGGTCACAGCCGAAAATCGGTGGCTCCGGTTTTTGTATCGGGGGCATCGGGGGTATTTGCGCCGAACTGCCTGGGCCTTTTTAAGGTTCACACGGACAGCAGCTAACTTCGCGGCGGACCTTGAGCGTCCACCTCGTCGACCGATCTTCGATAGGTATTTGGTAACTTCCGAAGGCACGGGCTCACCCTACAGAAAGCCGCTTTCATCGTCAAGCCACACCTGAACGCCAAAAATCTTCGCCTCGTATTCACCACGCATTCGTTGGCTCATTATCAAAGGCGAACGTCGCATTACGCAACGGCCATTGATTCTAAGTAGCTTAGCCAATTCAGGTACAGAAACAAGGGACTTACATCATCCACAGGAGGCCGAAATGTCGCTTTCTACAGGATAGTGCGACTTCGTTCCAGCCGTTACAAGGCGGCTTTGCTCAGGCCTTACATACAAAGCAGCTTTGAGTGGTATAATGGGGGTAATGAAGAGGCATCGCGCCGAAACCTCCCAGACGGAACGATCGAATTCGTTGAAGCATTTAACTGAAGACGAACTGCTAGATGTCTTCGAAGCTGCTCGACGACGGAGCACTCGAGATCACGCTCTGTTGATCGTTTGCTTTCAGCACGCTCTTAGGGCGAGCGAATTAACTTCTCTCCGGATAAGCGACATCGATTGGCGCAACATGGAAATCACAATTCAGCGGCTCAAGGGATCGTTGAAAACTACTCAGCCTCTCTTTCGGATGCGGGGACGTCCTTGCATGGACGAAGTTTCCGCGTTACGAACCTGGTTGAAAGAGCGACCAACTGATTCGGGATCCGATTTTCTTTTCGTCTCGCAAAAAGGTCGGTTCAACCGCAACACGGTTAACCGCATTTTCGCGAAGTACTGCCGGCTGGCGTCCGAAGCTCGCGTTGCCACAGGCGGGAGACCAATTGGTGAATCCTGTCGGCACATTCACGCGCTGAAGCACAGCCGCGTTACTTCCGTGGTCGGCAAGATGGATTTGTATCTCGTCAAATTGCTCGCTGGTCATGCCGCCCTGTCGAGCACGCTTCGGTACGCCCACGGCTCACAAAAGCTGGCTTGTCAAGAAGCTCAAAGGGTTTCGGTAGAAACGTTTTCATAGGCAGGCGGCTGGGACTGAAATAAAGAACAGCACGCAGGAGAGGCGAGAACATGCGGGCTGCAAAGGCAGACGAATAGAGTGCGAGACCCACGAGAAGGCGTGTTCGCCGCTATAAATGATGCCTACGCCATCCTTAACCGCCTAAGATCCGTCACCGAAACTTCCGGGACATATAGGCGACACGCATTTTACGAGTCGGCCAGCCACCTGGCTCTTCAACTTGCTCTCACGTTAGAAAGATCGTGGACAGAGATTGAATGCCTTCTGGAGGATCTGCCTGAATGAGGAACAACGAAGTTGTCGCAGGGATCAATAGTAACGTAATAATTGAAACTCGCTGTCGCACACTTCATCTCATCGTAGGCAACAGCAACGCAGGCGGTGTGTCCTTTGTCTGCGAGCAAGCGCCCCTCATCACGTTCCAGAGCCACGGTCTTCCATCACGTTGCCCCGTTTGCACTGCCCAAGATCCACTAAGCGGAGAAGCAACTAATAGATGAGTAAGAAGACCCTTCGTCAGCGCATCGAGGACGATACCGGCATTGACCTGTCCCCAATGGCAATCGCTCGGGACCGCAGACTGCGAGCATTGTACGAGGAGTGGCTCAAAGTAAGAGGTAGGTCTGAAGAGGCAGATGCCTACGCTGCCTTCGTGAAATTCGTCAAAGAGGAGTACCCATGAGCGAGAACGGGCGCATACAATCTCTATCGTTGTTTCCGCTGCTTAGGGCCAAACTCGCTAACTCGTTGAAAACCGGTGGTGGTTCAAAAGGGCTGCCGTCGTGGCAGTCTTAAGTAGTTGATTTGGTAGTGCCGATTTTCGAAGCTGCTGCTGGTCTGGAGACTACAGTCTTCGGACCAGTCGCGCGCCAGCCGAATGCCTAGCTAGTTGAGGATCTCCTGAAATGTTCCTGTGTATTGGGGTCCGTTGAACTCCGCATCATTTTGTGCCCACAGTTTCGGCTGCTCCTCGAAGCAGACTTTCGGGTGGCGACACGCCAAATTCGCTTGTGATTTCATATCGGAGCTTTTGAATCCGCTCCGCAGCTACATATTTGTTGATTCGGACCCTACGACGCCCGAAAAGTCGATAGGCTTCCGATCGGACAATACCAGGGACGTCGATGATTGAAATGAAGTGGGCGTCAAGTCGCTGGATGACTATCCGCACCAGTTTTATCAGATCGAGTGTCTCTCGCTCCGTCAGAGCACCTGTGGAAGCTTGCTTGAAATCAATCTGCACGCGGGCTTTAGTCCAAAAGGCATTTAGAGGATTGCCAAAGCGCCGAACAAACCTCGTGTAGGGCAAGCTGGGCGTTTTGTGCAGGTGAGTAAGTGCGTTCCGCCGATGTCTGAAGAAACTGAGTGTATCGATCAGCCTAGGCGCTGGTGGTGAATACCCCCACGAACGAAGGGTACGCTGGTAGTAAATCTCAGGGCCCTCCTGAACACGGGCAGGCAGTATCAAAGACACTCGGCTTGTTTCTTGAAGAAGTCCTAGTGCCCTCTCGGCGAACGAGGCTGCGACTTCGTAGGAGTTTGTGAAATATGCTCCAAAGCTAGCGCCACGATGTGCGTTCCGAAACGACGGCAGGTCGCGAACCAATACGTGTATTTTAGACGCGTATCGGTTGCCCTTGAACGCATCTGTTGTAAACTGGTCAGCAACCGTTGTCCCGGTGGCTGGAAGTTCATCAAAAAACTGATATTCGAGAAAAAGAAAGAACCAGAACTGATCATTTAGCAATGTCAGTTCGTGCTCTATTTCACGTCCCATGCGACTCCAAACCCTATCCTTGACCGGTGAGTTCATGTTCACACCCACTTGAACAGTTTATTGAAACCCGAACTCACGAAGTATGTCGCCTTCAACTAGAATTTATCGGATGCGAGAGGATTACCCACTGATGGAACTTCGTGTCTAGCGAAGCAGTTTTCGATCCTCCGGTTCTCGCGCCATTTGTTCGTGAGACCAGGATTGCCCCAGCGCAACGGCGATGCCGTCGGCTCCCAACGTGAAGCTTGAATATGCTCCACGATAGCGGCCAACTGCTAATGCTGGTGGCACTCGATCGCTCGTATTTAGCTGTGTCTCACGTTGCAAGCGTGCCGCAACTCCCAACGCAGTATTTTGCAGCTCCCGCTCGGTTCTGTAAGCGGTCAAGATAGGTTCTGCTATACCGATGCTAGCGTCGACCTCGGGAATTCTGGCGATACTAAACACTAGCCCACGTGTGAACTCGACTTTCTGAACTTCGCGTGTTTGTTCGAGAAAGAAGTTCGCCACATGCGCGTAGTACTCACGAAAGAATCTCTCTTCTGAAATGTTCAAGGTGGCGGATTGCCCGCCTTCGGGAGGATCTTCCAATTTCGCGGCTAGTTTCTGCCCCATGAAATAAGATCCAACTGCAATTCGCAAGTAGGGGGACTTCCCATTAACTGTGCCGACGGCCTTGGTCTGAGTCTTGGCATTCTTCATCGTTTCTGCTGGCATAGTATTCGTTCTACCCTTCGCTTCAAGTACGATCCAACGCCCTGAAATGTCTTGAGCAAGGAGATCTGGCCGTTTCCTGCGCTTCAGATTAGGTGTTAGTGAGCCCGCGAATTTATCTAAGTGTTGTGGCCAAGGAGCGTTGAACAGTTTCCACGACAGAATTTTGGCAACCGTTAGTCCAATGAAGTAAGAAATTGCTGTCTTCTCTGAAGGGTCCAACCCGGTGAAAGCGGCGGTCTTACAAATCCTCGGAAGACCGCTTGACGTATTTCTAAGATTAGCTTGTATCATAGCGAGCCGATAGATGTACTCAAGGCTTGAGTACCATCCGTATTGAAATACTTGCGCCCAGCCTGGACGGCCCACAGTTGTGGCCGCCCACGTCAAGTCCGACCACGAACAATTTATCTTCCCTTTGCCTTGGAGTTTTAGCCCGAGTGAGAGAGGGAATTTTGACGCCTTATATGGCAGTAACATTATTAGCCTGAGTATGACTGACATCGCCTAAGGGAGCGGCAGGCGATCTGGGAACCGATCACCCGACACGGTTCTCACGAGCGTCTCCAATCTGCGCGGATTAGGTTCTATTGCACCATGACGAGGGGAGCTCTGCAGTCACCCCCGTTTTTGGTGGCGGCATCGTCCTCAAGGTCCTTTTGTTCGATTTTGTAGGAATTAAGTACAGAGATTAAATCCTGGTCTTTC
>Ga0074046_10004850_pt1 | contig 10872 bp, 9 predicted proteins | sample BogForMeECP23OM3_FD_94441 | JGI IMG/M metagenome (GOLD analysis project Ga0074046, IMG submission 94441) | Bog forest soil microbial communities from Calvert Island, British Columbia, Canada - Bog Forest MetaG ECP23OM3 | ecosystem: Environmental > Terrestrial > Soil > Wetlands ...
CGCGACGCACTTCGCGCGGCTGCCGAAAAGATGTTCGGCGGCGCGTTCGCGGATCACATTCTGACCTATGAGGACCGAGCTGCCCGTGCGTTCGCGCAGATCGCGTCCTCTCGCCGCCGGCAAGGGAAACCGATGTCTGGTTTCGAGGCGCAGATCGCGGCGATCGCGCGGGTTCATGGAGCAACGCTGGCCACACGCAACCCTTATGTTTTCGAAGGATGCGGGGTGAGGCTGGTCAATCCGTGGGAGGGGTGAGCTGCGACGGATAAGTTATGGCGCGCTCCGCGCGCCACCCCGGACGAATGCGTCCGGGGCTACATGTCTTGCGGAAGTGCTGGGCTCATGGTTCTCATCTCGGCCTCGGGGATGTCTGGTCTTCGCCACGCCCATCGATACTCTCGCCAATCCGCCACGAACCCTTTTCTGACCGGGTTTTGCAGAACGTAATCTACCTTCGCATCCACCCCTTCCGAGGAACGCAGCACATGATCAAAGGATTCTTCTTGCCAGACCGGACCATGTCGTTCCAACCGTTGATTGATCGCACGCCCGGACGCACCCTTAATGCCCTGCATGATCTCGATCAGTGAAAAGACCTCATGCCGATCTTCGTTGATCAGCGGCGTAAGCACTAGATGCACATGATCCGGCATCACAACTGCAACGTACAACTCATACTTAGCGCGATGGTCATGGCGGCAAGAGGAAAGAACCCTATCTCGTGCCCAGTCCGGCAGGATCCATCGGAACTTCGTTACAAATGTAATGAAGTGCGGGTTGAAGTCTCTCTGTAAGTGAGGCAGATTGCGGCGGTAGAACTGCATGGATCAATTCTGCCATCTGGCGAGCGAGCAATCCCCGTCTCGCAAAGGAAATCTATACTCCGATTCCCAAAACGGCTTACATGTAGGGGCGGACGCATTCGTCCGCCCCGCCGAGCGAAGCGAGGCGTGTCCGCTGCCAGGATCGCGGCTGTCGTCACCTCAAGCGAATGTCTCAAGCGAATGTCATGGTGCGCGCGGCGCGCACCCCGGACGAATGCGTCCGTGGCCACACGTCCGGCCCGAAGCCTGTTCAGCTGAACAAAACGCCGGCCCTCAATTGCGAAACCCCTGGATGACGACGGTTATTTCGACCGCAGGTTATTCAGCAGATTCTCGGCAGCTGTTCCCCGCTCAGCATGTCCACCACCCGATTGCCGCCGATGCGGCTTTGCAGAACGACGGTGCGGCCGGGGCTCTCTTCCACTTTTCCTATGCGGACGGATGCTCGCGACACCTCGACTTTCTTCAGAACGTCGAGCGCTGCGTTGGCTTGCGTTTCCGGAACGAATACGGCGAAGCGACCTTCATTGGCCACATACAGCGGATCGAGGCCGAGGATTTCGCAGGCGCCCTCGACGACTTCGTCGACCGGAATCAGCGCTTCTTCCAGCTTGATGCAGACGTTGCGGTCGCCGGCAATCTCGTTCAACGTGGTCGCCAGGCCGCCGCGGGTCAGGTCGCGCAGGCAGTGGATTTCGATCCCCGCATTGAGCAGCGCTTCGACCGCGGGCCAGACGCTGGCCGTGTCGCTCAGAATCGGCGATTCGAATTCCAGGCCTTCGCGCACGGAGAGAATGGCGATGCCGTGGCGGCCGAGGTCGCCGCTGATGATGACGGCGTCTCCGGGCTGGACTGAAGCCGGGCCGATGGCAGCCAACGGTCTTCCCTCAGGGGCTAAGGCCCGCTTTTTTTTCGGCCCCCCACGGCGCGGCTGAAGCCGCGCCCTTTCAAAGCCATTTATGAGCCCAGCTCCGGACTCGACGACGCCGATCCCGGAGGTGTTGATGAAGATGCCGTCGCCTTTGCCCTTGTCCACGACTTTGGTGTCGCCGGTCACCAGCTTCACGCCAGCCTTGGCAGCGGCTTCCTGCATGGACTTCACCACGATGCGCAGCGTCTCCATTTCGAGACCTTCTTCGAGAATGAATCCCGCGCTCAGATACAAAGGCCGCGCGCCGCACATGGCGAGATCGTTGACCGTGCCGTTGACGGCGAGGTCGCCGATGTTGCCGCCGGGAAAAATCAGCGGGCGCACGACGAACGAATCGGTGGTGAAGGCAAGGCGTGAACCCGTCGTCAATCCGTCGAGCGGCAGAACGGCACCGTCGTGGCGCTGGTCGAGAGCGGCGTTCGAGAAAGCGGGAAGAAAAATCTTTTCGATGAGCTGATGGGTGAGCCGTCCGCCGCCGCCGTGGGCCAGAACGATGCGATCGTCAGCGACTCGCGGGACTGGGCAGCTCAGAGTGAACGTCGTGGGTTTGCCGTCTGCCATAGTGGTAATAGGCCGCGCAGGCGCCTTCTGACGATACCATGGGCGCGCCCAGCGGATTCTCCGGCGTGCACTTCACGGCAAACGCCGGGCAGTCGTGAGGCTTCTTGAGGCCTTGCAGAATCAGTCCGGCGATGCACTCCGGAGATTCGTGCGCCGGTTCGCCGGAGAACGGGAAACGCCGGTTGGCATCGTATTTCTGGAAGCGTCCGCGCAACTGGAAGCCGCTGGCCGGGATCTCGCCCAAGCCGCGCCACTGCCGCGGGGTGATTTCAAACACTTCGGCGATGCGCTCCTGCGCGGGGCGATTCCCTTCCCGCCGAACTGCGCGGCTGTACTGGTTTTCGACCTCGTGGCGGCCTTCCTCCAGCTGGCTCACCGTCATGTGAATGCCTTCGAGAATGTCGAGCGGCTCGAATCCGGTCACGACGATCGGAACTTGGTAGCGCGCGGCAATCGGGATGTATTCCTCGTAGCCCATGACGGTGCAGACGTGACCGGCGGCGAGAAATCCCTGGACGACGCAACTGTCGGAGGACAGCAGCGCCTCCATGGCGGGAGGGACCAGCACGTGGGAAACGAGCAAAGAAAAATTCTCCACGTGGTCGTGATCGGCCTGCCACGCGGCCATGGCGTTGGCGGGAGCCGTGGTTTCGAAACCGACGGCGAAGAAAACGACCTGGCGCTCGGGATTGGTCTTCGCCAGTTTCAGCGCATCGAGGGGCGAGTAGACGATGCGCACGTCGGCGCCTTCGGCCTTGACGTCAAACAAGCTTCTGGAGGAGCCGGGCACGCGCAGCATGTCGCCAAACGAACAGAAGATCACTTCGGGGCGCTGGGCGATGGCGACGGCTTTGTCAATCAGCTCGATCGGCGTGACGCAGACCGGGCAGCCGGGACCGTGGACGAGAGTGATTTCGCGGGGCAGCAGGTCTTCGAGGCCGCTTTTGACGATGGTGTGGGTCTGGCCGCCGCAGATTTCCATGATGGTCCAGGGACGCGTGACTTTCTTGCGGATGGCCTGGGCGAGTTGCTCGGCGGCCTTCTGGTCGCGATATTCACTGAGGAATTTCACCGAGCTCCTCTTTCAGCGCACCCAGTTCCTCGAGATACTGAAAGACGCGCTGCGCTTCGGCTTCATCAATCACGCTGATGGCGAAGCCCACGTGGACGAGAACGTACTTGCCGACTTCGGCCTCGGGCGTGTAGGCCAGGTTGATTTCTTTGCGCACGCCGCCGAAATCCACCTTGGCGCGGCGGAAAGCGATGTCGCCAGCGTCGATGATTTCGACAACCCTGCCGGGAACAGCAAGACACATGACGCGCTCCTAAACTCCCTCAGGGGCTAAAGCCCCTTTGTTGACGGTTTCTAACGCGGCCCTAAAGGGCCGCTCTTCCACGGCACTGCCCGCGCCTTCCCATAACCACTGACCCGCTTAGCGACCTTTGCGAGAATCTTTGCGATCTTTGCGGTAAGAAAGCTCGAACGCAAAGGGCGCCAAGGACTCGCGAAGTCCGCGAAGAAAATCCTACAGCCTTGCCATTACCGCCTGGCCCAGCGCGATACCGCCGTCGTTGGGCGGGACCCGACGGTGCGTATATACCGTAAAACCGCAGGACTCCAGCGCCGCGGCTGCCCGCTCCGTCAAATAACGATTCTGAAACACGCCACCGCTGAGCACAACCTGCTTCAGTCTGGCACGGGCGGCGACTACGTTACCAGCAACTGCATTTTCGGCAACTGCGTTTTCGGCCACCTCAAGGATCCACGCGACCAAAGCGTTGTGAAAGCGCGCGGCGATCAGCGGCGCAGATACTCCGGCGCGCTTATCCGCCAAAACCGCCTGAATCAGGGGACCCCAGTCTCCACCCCTTAGAGGATACGCCTCTTCAGTACGCAACAGCCCAATTTCATTTTCCAGCAGCATGGCGGCCTGGCCCTCAAAGCGATTCTGCTGGGCCACGCCTGTGATCGAGGCCACGGCGTCAAACAGGCGTCCCACGCTGGTGGTGGGGACGACGTTGATGTTCCGTTCAAGCATAGAGCGAACTTTACCGCTGTCCAATTGGGGTTTGTGTGTTCCCACGTCTCGCAAAAGCGGCGAGACGTGGGGCACCCCAGGTTTCCAATTCATCCCATCTGGTCCAAATATTTCGAACATCAAGCTGGAGGCTGAACGCCAGCCTTCGCGGACGGCAGCGTCTCCGCCCGGCAGGCCGAACGGACGCAGGTGCGCGATGCGCTCGAAACGATTGCCTTCGCCGCGAAAAAATTCGCCGCCCCAGATGGCGCCATCGAGGCCGTATCCGGTGCCGTCCCAGGAGACGCCGAGATATTCGCCCTCGACGTTGTTTTCCGCTGCGCAGGCGGCGACGTGGGCCTGATGATGCTGCACGCGAATCAGCGGCAGGCCTGAGTTTTCCGCCCAATGCGTCGAGGCATAGTCGGGATGGAGATCGCAGGCAACGGCCTCGGGCTTGAAACTGTAGAGGCGGCAGAGATCGGCAATGGCGCGCTCGAAGGCGCCGCGAGCCTCGAGCGTATCGAGGTCGCCGATGTGCTGGCTGAGAAAAACGTCCTGGCCGACGGCAATGGCGACGGTGTTCTTCAGATGGCCGCCGACGGCGAGCACGGGAGGCAAGCTGTGGCGCACGCGAATGCCGAGCGGGGCGTAGCCACGGGCGCGGCGGAGAATTCCGGCGCGTCCGCGGGTAAGACGAACGACGGAATCGTCGCAGGCGCGCACGATCGGCCGGTTGTGCATCAGAAAACGGTCGGCGATGTCTTTGAGGCAAGTGGTCGCTTCGTCATTCGCAATCGCGATGGGTTCGTCGCTGCGGTTGCCGCTGGTCGCGATCAGAGGAAATCGGCACTCCTGCATCAGCAGGTGATGCAGCGGCGAGTACGGCAGCATGACCCCGAGATAGGGTGAGCAGTGAGCGACGTTCCAGGCGAGATCGCTAGCGTTCTTGGGTTTAACTAATACAATGGGCGCGGCCTGCGACTCGAGCAGTTCGACTTCGGCGGGTGAGATGTCGCAATACTCGCGCGCGACTTCGAGCGACGGCATCATGAGCGCGAAAGGTTTTTCTTCACGATGCTTGCGCTGGCGAAGACGCGCTACGGCGGCAGCCTGGCGGGCATCGACCAGAAGCTGAAATCCTCCGATGCCTTTGAGCGCGACAATCTCGCCGCGGCGCAAGGCCTGGGCGACGTCTGTGATCGTGCCGTCGAGTCTGGGGCCGCAAACCGGGCAGGCGTTCGGCTGGGCGTGGAAGCGGCGGTTGGCGGGATTTTCGTATTCCTCGCGGCAGGCGGGGCAAAGCACAAACTCGCGCATCGTGGTGTTGGGCCGGTCGTAGGGGATGTCAGCGACGATGGTGTAGCGCGGGCCGCAGTTGGTGCAGTTGGTGAAGGGATATTCAAAGCGGCGATTGGCGGGATCGAACAGTTCGGCGCGGCAATCGGCGCAGGTGGCAAGGTCGGGAAGAACGTTGACGGTCTTGCCGGAATCGGCGTCGCTCGAAAGAATCTCGAAGCGAGTTGAGCCTTGCGTTTCAATCCGCGCCGATTCGCGCACGGTCACGACCGAGGCTTTCGGCCGCTCGCGCTCTAGCCGTTCTTCAAAACGGGTCAACTGATCGGGCGGGCCTTCGACTTCGACCACCAGGCCGGCCGAGGAATTCAATACCCAGCCGGTAAGGGACATTTCCGTGGCGAGGCGGTAAACGAAGGGACGGAATCCGACTCCCTGCACAGCGCCGCGCAGCGTAATGCGCAGGCGTTCGAGCGCGGGTTTTTCGGCGAGAGTCATGGCAGGACGAGAATTCCTTGATTCTAGAGCATTCCAGGGGGCGCCGCGGGCACCGGCGGGGTCTGGCAGTGTCCTAGTTTGCCTTTTTTCACCACAGAGTCACGGAGTCACGGAGAAGACCATGAACCTGCAAACAACCTACGGGGAAGGGATTTGCCAAGCGATTGGTTTTCTCTGTGTCTCCGTGTCTCCGTGGTGAAAAACCAACCCCGCCTTTACTCCCGAACCGTCAGCACGGGGCAGTGGGCCTGCGCAATCACCTGATGGTCGGTGGTCCAGGGCAGGTGAGTGCTGCCGGCGCTGGCGGCGGTGCGGGCGCCGAGCACGACAAGATCGACTTCCCGAGCGGAAGCGACTCTCAGGATGCGCTCCGCAGCCGCGCCGAATTCGAGCGCGGTTTCCGGCGGATATTGCAGGGCTACATCGTTGGGCAACAATTCATGCAAGCGGCGCACGCCCTGCTCGATGAGGTCGGGCTGGCTGCCCAGATGGGTGTAATCCTCGAACACATGCATGAGGGTGAGCCGGGCATGGAATGCCCCGGCCAGAGACACGGCCGCCCGGGCGACGGCTGCCGCGTTGTGCGCAAAGTTGGTCGCGAAAAGGATCTGCCGCACCTCGAGCTCGATCGGGGCAAGATCGCGGCCGGTAGTCGGAAAAGCGGGAAGTTTGGCCCGGCCAGAGACCTTCGGGCCAACCGTAAGCACGGGACAGGGCGCGTGGCGCAGAATATCCTCGGCCACCGAACCCAGGAGCAGCTTGCCCAGTCCGGTGCGGCCGTGCGTGCCGACCACGATCAGATCCACTTCATTTTCGGCAATGATCTCGGACAGGTTCTGCCAGATCAAGCCATGGCGCACGTGAGTGTGGTGAGGGATTCCCTCAAAACGCAGCGCCATGTGCTCAATTTTTTCCTGGGCTTCCTGGAGCGCGCTCTCGTAGATGGTGCCCATGCTGACGTAATCGACCCCGCCGGTCATGGCCAGCAGGCTGGTGTCGGAGAGCACGTGCGTGACGTGCAGGGTGCTCCCAAAGCGCCGGCAAATGGCGGTGGCATAGGGCAGAGCTGACTCTGAGGTGGAAGAGAAATCGGTGGCGAACAGGACATTCTTGGGCGGAGCAACGATCTTTCGCTCGGCCAGTGCGGTCTTGCCTTCTTCGACTCTAGCTTCGGAGAGTGTCATGGAACACCTCCATGCTCAAGTTCAGGATTACGCGGCGGGCTGATTTTCGATATGCCGCCTGTCACCGGCGGGTGTGATTGGGGTCACGTGAGGAAAACTGGGCGAGCATTTTCAGCAGGATGCGTACGGGAAAAGCAGGTTCCTCACGGCTAAAGCCGTTCGGAATGACAGAACGCCATCGCAGCACTGAGAACCGAGTTGAACTACAATCTCTGGGCGGAGCGGCGCTGGTGTTGGCTGCTCGACAGCAGGCCCGGAATCTGTTGAGCAAGGGAGGCGAATCATGCCCACGAAGGCTGGCAATCGAAACGGATCCAGGAATCAGAAAACGGACACTGCCCGCGCCAAGGCCGTGGCGGCGCCCGACCCTGGCCGTCCGGAGCCTGTGGCCGCGAAGAACGCCCGCGCCAATCGCAACATGTACTTCATGGCGATCGCGATGGCGGTGCGGTTGCGGGCGAACTGCAGGGGCAATCGCGTGGGGGCGATCATCGTACAGGATCATCGCATCGTCTCCACCGGATACAACGGCACTCCGGCGAACATGGTTAACTGCCTCGATGACGGCTGCTATCGCTGCGCCAACCGCGACAAGGCGTATCAATCCGGGGAAGCGTATGACCTCTGTATCTGCGTGCACGCGGAACAAAATGCGCTGCTGGCCGCGGCCCGCTTCGGAATCGCAGTGGAAGGGAGCACGGTCTACACCACCATGCGGCCATGCTTCGGGTGCGCCAAAGAGTTGCTGCAGGCCAATGTTCTGAGCATCTACTATCTGCACGAATGGACTCCGAGCCCGCACGAAGACCCGGTAAAGACGGAGAAGCAGCGAGCGCAATACGACAAGCTCATGACCCGATTTCCCGGCGGAGTGCATCACCTGCAGATGGATGATCCGGATTACGAGTGGGCAGTGTCGAGGAAAGGACCGGCGGTCGTCAGTACGGACGTTCACGGCACGCAGGATGTGTAGGGACAGCGTCGCGGTTTTGTCCTTCCATAAGTACTTGTCATTCCGAGGCGGCGTACGCCGCCGAGGAACCTGCTTTTCCAGACTCCCTCATCGCGGCCGGCTCGCCCCAGTCTGCGGCCAGATCCTCCCATGTCGGATTGGCCTCGCGGATCAGAGCCAGTTTCTTTTCCCGCCGCCACGCCTTAATCTCGGTTTCACGCGCGATGGCGTCGCCGATGTTCTGAAAGCTCTCGAAGTAGACTAGGCGGTGCACTCGGTATCTGCTTGTGAATGTCCCTCCCTCACCAGCTTTGTGCCGCAGGATTCTTGCCATGAGAAATCCTGTCACGCCCGTGTACAGCACGCGGCTCTTGCTGGCCATGATGTAGACGTAGTAGGTCCGCTGAGCCATCCCTACTCCTCCAAATCTTGTCATTCCGACCAAAGGGAGGAATCTGCTTTTGGCCGAGGTTGCGAAGGACACAACAGCAGGTTCCTCACGGCTAAAGCCGTTCGGAATGACAAGCTTTTCATGGCCACTCGGAATGACAAGCTTTTCTTGGCCACGACTCTTATTTCCTGATAGTGAGTCTTAGCAGAGCGACGGGGAGCAGCGCAGCGTCATCCGTCACAACGAGAGTGTGCAAAAATTCACGTTATTCCTAAGCTGGGAAAACAGCCGGCAGCCCCCAAGTGTTGTCATTCCGAGCGAAGGGAGAAATCTGCTTTGTGCCGAGCGAAGGACACAACAGCAGGTTCCTCACGGCTGAAGCCGTTCGGAATGACAAGCCTTTCTTGGCCGTTCGGAATGACAAGCTTTTGTTAACAGTCTGCTTTGTTAACCGTCTGCTGCGAGCATTCTTCTGCCCTGGTCCGGCAGCAGCCTCACGTTCCGGCGGCTACTGCGCAAAGCCGTCGGCCTGGGTGACGGCGCCGAGGGCGACGGTGTGGTCGATGTAGAGGCGGCCGGCCTCGAGCGCTTTGCGGTCCAGTTCGAGCAGAGTGGGATTCTTGACCTTCGCCTCCAGCACTTTCATGGCGGTCGCCGCCGACAGGCATTCGGTTTCTTCGAGCAGCGCGCCCATGATGACGACGTTCGCCACCTTGGCCGAGCCCAGCTTGTCGGCAATCTCGTTCGCCGGGAGGCAGACGGCCTGCGCCTGAGGAATGGCTAGATCTTCGGGCACTTTCTCGCGGCCGTAGATGATGATTCCGCCGGACGCGACTTCGGCGGCAAATTTGCGCAGCGAAATTTCGTTCATGGCAACCAGAACCTGCGGGCGCGAGACGAGCGGCGAGCCGATGCGGTCCTTCGACAGGCAGACGTGGCAGTGAGCGCTGCCGGAACGCATCTCCGGCCCGTAGGATGGCAGCCAGCTGACTTCCAGGCCTTCGCGCATGCCCACTTCCGCCAAAAGCTGGCCCAGCAGCAGCACGCCCTGGCCGCCGAAGCCGGCGATCTTGATGCCCAGTTCGCGGAAATGATGATGGTGGCGCGGAGCGGGAGCGGCGTCACCGGTCGCCTTGTCGTCGCTGCCGAGCACTTCGGCGACGGTTTTGTGCGGCGGTACGTTGGTGTTGGGGATTTCAACTTTGCGATCGCGGAAAACGTTCAGGGGGAAGTTCGGAATCATTTTCTCCGCTACCCACTTGCGCGCCTCGATCGGATCTTTCCCCCAGATGGTGGGGCAGGGCGAGAGAATCTCGACGAACGTGAAGCCGGCGCCGGCGCGCTGCAACTCCAGTGCTTTGCGGACGGCGCGGCGGGCTTTCATGATGTTCTTATTGTCGGAGAGCGCGACGCGCTCGATATAGACCGGAGCTTCCAGCGAGGAGAGCAACTCCGACATGTGGATGGGGAATCCTTCGTTCACCGGCCGGCGTCCCCAGGGCGAAGTCGTGCTGCGCTGGCCAACCAGGGTGGTGGGCGCCATCTGGCCGCCGGTCATGCCGTAAATCGCGTTGTTGACGAAGAAGACGCTGATCTTTTCACCGCGATTGGCGGCGTGGATGATTTCGGCGGTACCGATGGCGGCCAGATCGCCGTCGCCCTGATAAGCGATGACCATTTTGTCGGGGCAGGCGCGCTTCAGGCCAGTAGCAGCGGCGGGAGCGCGGCCGTGCGCCACCTGCACGTTGCCCACGTCGAAATAGTAATAGGCAAAAACGGAGCATCCGACGGGGCTGACCAGAATGGTTTCGTTCTGCACGCCCAGGTCGTCAATGGCCTCGGCGATCAGCTTGTGGACCACGCCGTGGCCGCAGCCGGGACAATAGTGGGTCTGATGCCGGAGATCGGTCTTGCGTTCGTACTCGGGATAGAACGCGTGTGACTTGGAGTGCACGACTTCATAGTTGTCGGTCGTCACTTTCGGTTCCGTCACTTTTGGTTCCTCCGCGATTACCCGCTCTGCCATAGTGGCTCCTCTGTGCCGTCCCTGTGGAGCGGCGGACGCCCTCGTCCGCCTTTGATCCCCGGACGAGGGCGTCCGGGGCTCCACCGGCCTCACACCGTGGCCGGCACTTCCTCGATCTTCTTGACTTCCATCTTGGGCAGCAGTTCCTCGACGTCGGGGACGTTGCCGCCGACGCGTCCGTAGAACTCGAC
>Ga0074046_10004851_pt1 | contig 10872 bp, 10 predicted proteins | sample BogForMeECP23OM3_FD_94441 | JGI IMG/M metagenome (GOLD analysis project Ga0074046, IMG submission 94441) | Bog forest soil microbial communities from Calvert Island, British Columbia, Canada - Bog Forest MetaG ECP23OM3 | ecosystem: Environmental > Terrestrial > Soil > Wetlands ...
ACTGTACTACTGGTTCGCGTTAGCTCTAAGCGTTGCGGGAATCGGATTGGCGCTAATAAACAATCAGCAGGACTCCGCAGCATTGGTGGCGTTCGTTATCGCCTTTGTCTTGATATCCGCAGGCGGCATCGGTGAACTATTGGTGCCGTTCTTACTGTGGCGATTCGGTCGTTTTGGGAAATGCGAACGTGCGATCCGAGCGCGAATTAGACTAAGGGAATCACTTCTCAAACAACCCATTGTCACCCAAGATGAGGCGACACATTGGGACGCGCTAACTCAACAAGTTTTACGAAAATTTCTTGGCGGAGAATGGCATAAGGAATTCAGAAACTTTCTGAGAGTTGGGCGTATTGACCAGGCGTTAGAAGAAGATCGTCGGCGCGTAGTATCTGCGAGAATTCACGTGCTGATTGATCTGAGGAAGGCGATAAACAATCGTGCGATCAGCATCACGTTGAATAGGGATGTGAAACTGTCTTAAGGCGCTTAAGCGCGGCGAGACGTTTGCGTGAGCAAGGGTTTGATCGCTTTGCCCAACGTTTTTTCAAACTTCTTGATGTCGGCGTCAGTCAGACTCTCAAACTCTTTTCTTATTCGCTGGTCGTCGGCGCGCTGCTCGGCGCTTGGTACGTATGGTTTGCGGGCCGGTCGGCCCTTTGCCCTTGTGGAAGCCACCGCGATATTCTAGCGCTTCCACGTTTGCGCGGCTAGTTACTGCACGTCGCAATCAAATCCGCGAATGCGTTTGAGTTTTTGCGGTTGTTGAGACGCCATGCGAATTCGTTCACATAGAGCGGCAAATATTCCTTGCTGACTTTGTGATACGAACCGATGATCCCGCGCTTGAACAGACTCCAGAATCCCTCGATGGTGTTTGTGTGAGTAGTGCCGACAACGTACTCGCCAGAGCTGTGCCGAACCACGTGGTGATTCATGTCAGCGCCCAAGAGCCGGTATTCGCTGTGCTCGTCGGTCGCAACGAGTTTCACATCTTTGGAAACGGTCTGGCGGACAAACTTGTCCAATGTCGCGGTGTCGGTATTCTCAATCACTTTCGCAACGATCATTCCCTTGCGGGCGATTGCGCCGATGACAGCGATTTTGTTCTTTGTGCCGGTCAATGCGAGCGCCTTGCGCCGGCTGGCGTGCATATTGTGCGCTTTGCCGCCGACGAAAGTCTCGTCAACTTCCACTTCACCAGTGAGCGGCATCACGTCGCCCTTCATCGCGGCCCGCCAGCGCTGGCAGATATACCAAGTGGTCCGATAGTCGTGGCCAGAATCTTCACCGAACACGACGCGATGCACCTGTAGAGCGCTCATTCCTTTCTTCGCAGTCAGGATGAAGTAGGCGATGCGGAACCATAGCTTCAATTCAATCTTGGTATCTTGGAAGATCGTGTGTGTGATGACGCTGAATTTGTACCCGTTGCGACCACCACAATCTGCGTTGCGACAACGCCATTGATACGGCTTGATCGCGTAGACTTTCTCTTTGCGATTGCAGCGAGGGCAACGCACACCATCGAGCCAGCGCTGTGCGGCTAGAAAGTCTTTGCACGATTCTTCAGTTGGAAAGCGTCGGTCGAATGCGCTTAGTGTTTCCATACGCTGAATATAGACTTTTCAGCCGTGTGGGTCAATAGCAACACAATCACCCCGAGGGGAGGGGTTAGGGGTTGGGTTCCAAACACGCGGACTTAAGCGCGCGATTTGTGCGCGACTTCCGCCGGCACCACTTCGAGCATCCGTTGCTCCGTCCCGCGAATCACGACGACCGGCGTGCGCACCCCGACCTGGCTCATCGTGAGATGACGCTGCAAGTCGTCGATGCCGGCGATCGGAGAATCGCCGAGTCGAATCAACAGGTCGCCTTCCTTGATGCCGCCGAACGCGGCCGGACTGTTCGCCTCGACCGATGCGACGCGCACCGCGGTCTCCGCGGGCAGCCGATAGAAGCGCACGAAGCGGCGCGGCAGCTCGACGTTGTGGCCGGCGATTCCGATGTAGCCGCGGCTTATCTTGCCGTCCTTGATCAGATGCCCCGCGACCAGCTTGGCGCTGTTGATAGCGATCGCGAAGCAGATTCCCTGCGCGGGCAGGATGATCGCGGTGTTGACGCCAATTACCTCGCCGCGCGAGTTGACCAGCGGCCCGCCCGAGTTGCCGGGATTCAGCGCCGCGTCGGTCTGGATGACGTTGTCGATCAGGCGGCCCGATCCCGCGCGCAACGACCGTCCGAGCGCACTCACCACGCCCGCGGTCACGGTGCATTGGAAGCCGTAGGGATTTCCAATCGCTATCGCGAGCTGGCCAACCCGAATCGCCTGCGAGTCGCCGAGCGACACGGCCGCCAGGTTCGAGCCGCTGATTCGAATCACCGCAAGATCGGTTTCCGGATCGTCGCCGATCAGTTGCGCGTCAGACTTGCGACCGTCGGAAAGCGTGACCGAGATTCGCGACGCGCGGTGAACGACGTGGCTGTTGGTGATGATGTAGCCGTCGGGCGCGACGATAAAGCCCGATCCGCTGCCCGCCGGCGCGTCCGGATTGCGCGAATTGCTCCGCGATTCGGTCGCATGCGAGACCTCGATATTCACTACCGCTGGACTGACGGACTCGGCGGCGCCCGTCACGGCGCGCGAGTACGCGTCGAACAGACGCTCGTCGGACGAATCATGAGGGAACGGACGGCTGCTGTTGCGTGCGGCGCCATCCGAAACCAGTTTCAAAGATGAACGCATTGTCGGTACTCCTGACCACTAAAGATAATCACGATTGCCCAGTTGTGATGCGCGTCGAATCGTTATAAATCCTTGCCACTGCGGGGTTACTCACGATGAAGATGAGGGAGGGAGGCGTTATGAGCGGACGCTCGATACGAGTTGCGGCGTGGATGGTCTCGGCGGCGACGATCGCGCTGGCGGGATGTTACATTTTCTCGCCGTCGCAGGCCCAGGAGAACAAGGCGCAGACCCAACTGCACTTCGACCTCACCCAATGCGAGCAGACGGCGCCCAACCTTTACAAATGCCCGAGCGTCGACAAGTCGATTTGCGGAGCATTTTATTCGGGGCAGCAGGTCGATTGCCTGAAGGTGGATAACGACGGCAACGTGATCGTGATGAAGCAATAGAAGTCCGCTGAAAGTAGCATTTTAGGTCAGAAAGTACGTAAGCTTTGGCCGGCAAATCGCGGCAGTTGCGGACTTGCGTACACGCCCAATAAATCACCATAGCTTACCTTGACGTAGCATCGATCCTCTGCCATGGTCACGTGACCGAGGCAATGAACCGCTCAGCCTCGACACGATGGCCAGCGATTCGCGTACCCGAAATCGAGGGTTTAGCCTTTACCCTCGAACAGCGCTAATCTGCCGGACGCGCTTACGACGGGCCGCGATGGGCGGCGGCAGGCTTTAATTAGTAACCAAAGCAAAGAGCGTAAAAAGCAAGATTGTCCACCGAGTTTGAAATAGCGCTCACGCTTCTCTCTGCGTTCCTGGTCGCGACCGCGATGATGCCGGTCGCAAAAGCCGCGTCTCTCCGCTTCGGCATCGTCGCGCAACCTTCGACCGACCGCCCCCATGAAAAGCCGACCGCGTTGCTCGGAGGCCTGGCCGTAATGGCCGCCTTCGTCGTCGCGATCGGCTTCGTCGGAATCCTGTCAGGGTTGCCGTATCACAGTATCCCGTGGCTCGCGGGGTTCGCGGTCGCGATGTGCCTGGTCGGATTGCTCGACGACATCGTCGATCTGCGGCCGCGCCACAAGCTGATGCTGGAGCTTGCCGCCATTTCTGCCCTCGTCTGGTGGGGGCCCCATCTCGACTTCTTCCCCTACCAGCCCGTCAACATCGCGCTCACGATTTTCTGGCTGGTCACCGCGACCAACGCCTTCAACCTGATCGACGGGGTCGACGGCCTTGCCGCGGGAGTTGGAATTGTCGCCGCGTTGAGTATCGCCACGGTGGCCGGACTGCATCAGCACGACGGAACGATGCTCGCGGCGCTGGCGATTGCCGGAGCGCTGGCGGGATTCATGGTCTTCAACTTTCCCCCCGCGTGACGAAGGCGCGCTTGCGGTCGGGCTGGTGCTGGGCGTGCTGTCGATTCAGGGCAGCCGCCTTGGCGAAGGTTCTCTGCCGGCGCGTTTCGCGATGCCATTGTTGGCGCTGATGGTTCCGCTGCTTGACACCGTGACCGTTACGGTGACGCGGCTGGCGACGGGAAATCCTGTCTCGAGGCGCGGCCTCGACCATTCGCACCATCGGCTGACTCGCCTCGGCCTGTCGTCGTGGAGGGCGGCGGCGGCGTTGATCGGCCTGCAGGTGATCGCGGGTGGATGCGCGATCGCGCTCAGCCTGGTGCCCGGATACGACGCGGTGCTGCTGATTCCCTATATGGCGCTGTTTTTCGCGCTGGTCGCGTTGTTCATGATGGATCGATCGTTCGACGCGGAGGCGCCCGGTCAAATCGAGGACCTGCCCGCGCTCGCGCGTCATTCTGAGCTTCGGCTACAAGCGCCGCTTCGTCGAGTTGTTCCTCGATGCGGCGCTGGTGGTGGCGGCGGCGTATTTTGGCGCGATGCTCCTGCGATACGACTTCGACCTGAGCATCGCGCAGGTGGACCAGATGATTGCGGGCCTGCCGTGGATCGTGGCGATCGGCTGCTGCTCGTTCCTGGTGGCGGGCGTTTACCGGGGGATATGGCGCTACACGGGACTGGCGGAGGCCGTGCGCTTTGCGCTGGCGGCGATGATCGCGGGGCTCGCGGTCAAGCTGGCGTCGTCGTTCCTGCCGATAATCATTTCACGCGCGGCGGCAGTGATGTTCGTCCTGTTGTTGTTCAATTTCCTGGTCGGTACGCGCTGGTCGTTCCACTTGTTCCAGCGCATCGGCCGCTTCCTGGCGCATTCCGCAGGGCGCCTTGTGATTGTCGGCGCCGATGCTCGCGGCGCGGCGGCCGTTCAACATCTGCACTCGGCGATTAGCGCGAACACCGAACTGCTGGGACTGCTGGACGACGACAGTTTCAAGCACGGCAAGCTGTTCCATGGCTACCCGGTGCTGGGCTCGCTCGCCGATCTGGAAACGATCATGGCGCGCACCCCCTTCGACGAAATCGTAATCGCACAAGAAACCCTGTCCGCCACGCAACTGGCCTTGCTCGAATCCTTCGCTCAGAGTCACCGCATAACCCTGCGCCGCTTCATGCTCGGCGTAACCGATCTAACCGCCCCCAAAATCTCCGACCGCCAACTCACCACCGCCTAACCACCGCGGCCTTTTGAGCGACCGCAGTCGGGAGAGGCCGACGCTCGTCCACGCGCGGCGGGTGAGGAACCAAATTTCCGCGATTCTGGAGGCGTCGTTCATCAGAAGGCGGGGACTGCGACTTGGGTTCGGGTGCGGCGGCGCCGGCTTAGATGCTTGGTCCGCGGCGTGATCTTCAGCCGCAGATGAGGCGTCGCGGCTCGAGTCTCGACGTTGCGGCGGAGTTCATGCTTCCAGGCCAGCATCCGGCGCCGCAACACGCTCGGGTTGATTCCCAGCGCGTCGCATACAGTGTCGAAGCTGAATGCGTGACGGCATTTCGCGCTGGCCGTGATCCATCGCTCGGCATCGATGAACAACAGGCGCTTGCGCGTATTCCGCGACAGGACTCCCTGCTGATAGACGTTGATCGCGTCGGCCAGCAACGCGAGCATCAGGCGCTGCTCGCCGGTCAGGCGATGGCCGCCGGAAAGGTCGTAGTATTGGCTGGGAAGAATCTGGTTCAGGCCGACGAAGCGTTCGACCGCGGTATCGGAAGTCAGCTGGAAACCTTCGGACATCTGCAAAACCCCGGGGCGTTAGCGTCCTCGGGAGCGCATCCGGAATGCTCCCGGCAGGACTCTCATCGACCGCGATGAGACGGTCCCCATGCGCTCTGTTAACCATCGAGTGTCGCCATTGGTTCCCAAAGTTGAAGGCTACACGCCCGTCATCCAGTAATACCGACCGGGCATGCCCGCGGATTATTCCACCGCGCGGCGTATGGAGATCTCGCTGATTTTCGGAAGTCTCTCGGGGTCAGGTGGAGAGCTGATGGACCAGTTCAATCAGCGAGGGGTCCAGCGGGCGGCGCTTATTGGCGACCTCGCCCAGCGGGACGCAAACGATTGCGCCCCGCTCCTCGCCGATCAGTGAAGGTCCCGCGCCGTCGAGGACGGCCCGGACGGCGCCCGCGCCCATCCGGCTCGCGAGCAGCCGGTCGCGGGCCGTGGGCGCTCCACCGCGCTGAACGTGGCCGAGCACGACGACGCGCGCCTGCATCCCGAGCCGGGCGGTGAGGGCCTCGGCGACCGGGATTACGCCTCCGGTGCGCGGACCCTCCGACACTACGACGATGGTCGAGCGTTTGCCGCGGCGATGGCTATCCTCGACGCGATCGCAGATGTCGTCCAGGCTGAACGGGAGTTCCGGCACGATGACGGCCTCGGCGCCGCCGCCGAGCGCGACCGCGATTGCGATAAAGCCCGAGTCGCGGCCCATCACCTCGACGCAGAAGACGCGCTCGTAGGCGAACGCGGTATCGCGGATTCGGTCGATGGCGTCGAGCGCGGTGTTGACCGCGGTATCGAAGCCGATCGAGTAGTCGGTGCCGGGAATGTCGTTGTCGATCGACGCCGGGATGACAAAGATCGGGATGCCGGTCTCGCCGGCGAAGACCGTCGCACCGGTCATCGAGCCTTCGCCACCGACTACTATGAGCGCCTCGATCAGGTGACGTCTCAGGTTGCGGGCCGCCAGGCCGCGGGCGGCGGGTGTGCGGAACTCCGGCGAGCGCGAGGTCTCGAGGAAGGTGCCGCCGCGCTGGATCATGTTGGCGACGGAGCGGCCGCTGAGCGGCTCGGCCAGGTCGCGGATGAGACCCTCGTAACCACGCCTGAATCCGATCACGTCGATTCCCGCGACCGCCGCGCTGCGGACCACGGCGCGAATCGCGGCGTTCATGCCGGGGGCATCGCCGCCGGCCGTGAGAATTGCGATTCGGCGGGTACGCGCGCCGATCCGGTCGGGAGATTCGCTGTTGCCGTTGCTGTCCATGGAGATAGCGAGCGATTTTTCAGTGCCTATCGCTCACTATCGAATCTAACGAGCGCGCCGAGTAGAACCAAACCGGCGCGAGACGCCGTATGTTGGTGCCGAAGCGATACGCGCTGCGAGCCAGGATCCGGAATTGCCTCACCCCCTGCGGGAAGAGGCCGCCCTGTCCTAGGAAGCGGGAAACCCACGGGGTTCACATTCAATAAAATGACTTACCGTTCCATGCGCTACGCGATTTCTTTCATCAGCACGAAGTTGTCGCGATGGATTATTTCGTCGGCCACCTTGTAGCCGAGCAGCGTTGGAATCTCAGTCGAGCGTCTGCCCGCCACTTTCATCACATCCGACGCGGGATAGTTCACCAACCCGCGGCCGAACTCGACGCCGTCGGGATCGAGCAGGCTCACGCAGTCGCCGCCGCCGAAATCTCCGCGCACCTCGCGCACGCCCGAAGGCAGGAGAGAACGTCCGCGGTTGCACAGCGCGTCGGCCGCGCCCTTATCGACCGCGAGCGATCCCGCAGGCCGCAATGCGAATGCGATCCAATGCTTCCGGCTCTTGAGCCGCACTCCGGCCGGAACGATCAGCGTGCCTGCGTTGCGCGCCGGGTCCAGCGCGGCTGTGACGATTCCAGCTTCGCGCCCGCGCGCGATTATCACGGCGATTCCCGCGCGTGTCGCCTGCCGCGCCGCCTTCAACTTGGTCGCCATCCCGCCGCTGCCAAGCGGGCCCGCGTTCTCGGCGACCAGACCGCGCATTTCGGCTTCGGGATCGCTGATCACGGGAATCAGCCGTGCATCGCTGCGCTCGCGAGGGTTGCCGGTCAGCACGCCATCGACGTCGCTCAGAATAATCAGTAGCTGCGCCTGCACGAGGCTCGCGACCAGCGACGACAGCACGTCGTTGTCGCCGAGCCGGATTTCCTCGACTGCGACCGTGTCGTTCTCGTTGACGATTGGAATCACGCCCGCGCCGAGTAATTCAGCAATGGTTTGATTCGCATTCTGACGGCGCCGGCGTTCCGCCAAATCCTGATGCGTGAGCAAAATCTGCGCGACGCTCCGATCATGAGCGCCGAATGCGCTCGCCCACGCCGACATCAGATCGATCTGGCCGGTGGCGGCAGCGGCCTGGCGGGCCGCGATCGTAGCGCCGTGAAGTTTCGACAACCGCGCGCGTCCCGCCGCCACCGCGCCCGACGTGACGATCACGATTTCCTGCCCCGCCCGTACTGCCGACTCGATCTGCGCTGCGAGCTGCTCGATCACGTCGACGCGCAGCCCGTCGACGTCGGATAGCACCGCGCTGCCGACCTTGATCACGATTCGCCGCGCGCGCGCGACCGTCGATTCCTTATAGTTCAGTTGAGACATGGGCCGGCTGATCCATCGTATGAAGCATGCGCGCGATCGCCGCGACCAACGGCGCGAGCTTTTCGTTCTTGTCCGCCGAAATCGGAAAGACTTCGAGCCCGGTGAGCTTGCGCAGCTTGCGCGCGATCTTGGTCACCGCGGCCGCATCGAGCAGATCTATTTTGTTGAGCGCGACGAGTGCCAGCCGCTCCGCGAGCATAGGATCGAACGCCGCGATCTCCCCGCGCACGGTCGCGAACGCGGCTGCCGGATCGTCCGCCGCGTCGAGCACGTAAACGATCAACCGCGTGCGTGCCAGATGCCGCAAAAAACGGATCCCAAGCCCAAGCCCCTTGTGCGCTCCTTCGATCAGCCCGGGAATATCCGCGAGCGTGAAACTTTCCTCGTCGGAAATAGACACGCGCCCGATATTCGGCGCGAGCGTGGTGAAAGGGTAGGGCGCGATCTTCGGCCGCGCCGCGCTGAGCGCCGTCAGCAGCGTCGATTTGCCCGCGTTCGGCAATCCGACCAGCCCGGCTTCCGCGACCAGCCGCAGTTCCATCCGGACCCATCGCTGCTCGCCCGCGGTTCCGGGAGTCGCGATTCGCGGCGAGCGCCGCGTCGACGACGCGAAGTGCATGTTGCCGCGGCCGCCCTCGCCACCCTGCGCGATTACCGCGGTGTCACCCGGCAACACGAGGTCCGCGAGCGTCTTGCCGCTCTCCTCGTCGAAGACGATCGTGCCGGGCGGCACGCGCACGACGACGTCGTCGGCGCCGTGCCCGTATTGTTCCTTGCCGCGGCCGGGCTCGCCGTCCTTCGCGATCAGACGAGGCTGATATTTGAAATCGAGCAGCGTCGAGAGGCCTTCATCGACCTGGAAGATTACGCTGCCGCCGCGCCCGCCGTTGCCGCCCGCCGGCCCGCCGAACGGCCGGTACTTCTCACGCAAAAACGCGATCGCCCCGTCGCCCCCCTTCCCGGCGTGCACGAATACCCTGGCTTCATCGATAAATCGCATGTTTCTGTCTCCTCTCCCAGCAAGGGAGAGGATGAAGGTGAGGGTCTTTATACAGCGCGCTATTCCGCGCGCGATTCAAGATTCTGCCTCCGTATTACCACCGGGCCGTTATGCAAAGCTTTCCTACAGACAAATCTCCGCCAGCGCGCGCACCGTGTTGATATCGCCGGTGCCGATCAGCATCGTCTTGACCGGCGACGCCTTCCACGCCTTGAGTCGGTCCGCGATTCGCTCGCGGTTCCCGACCAGCGCGACCTCATCGACCAGCTTGTCGGGCACCAGCGCCATCGCCTCGGCCTTCTTGCCCGCGAGGTACAGGTCCTGGATTTTCACCGCGACATCTTCGTAACCGAGCCGTTTCGCATAGTCGTTGTAGAAATTTTTTGCGCGCGCGCCCATCCCGCCGATGTACAGCGCGAGCATCCCCTTCACCGGCATCCGGCACTTCTCGACGTCCGGCCCCATGATACAGGTGACGAACGGCGCGACGTCGAAATTGTCGAGGCTCTTCTTGCCGCCGGTCTTGGCGAAGCCTTCCTTCAGCGGCACGTCATAGATGTCCCATCGTTCTGGATTCATCCAGACCGGAATTACGCCGTCTGCTATTTCCCCCGCGAGCGCGATTCCCTTGGGGCTGATCGACGCGGTGTAGATCGGCATGTCCTTGCGCCCGTGCAGGATGCTCTTGAGCGGCTTGCCGAGTCCCGATGCGCCGGGACCGGTGTACGGGATGTCGAATTCCTTGCCGTGATGCTCGACCGGAACTTCGCGCGCGAGAATCGTGCGCACGATCTCGATGTACTCGCGCGTGCGCTGGATCGGTTTGCCGTACGGCACGCCGTGCCAGCCCTCGACCACCTGCGGACCCGACGGCCCGATACCCAGGATGAAACGGCCGCCCGACAACGCGTCGAGCGTCATGGCGGTCATCGCAATCATGGCAGGGGTGCGCCCCGGCATCTGCATGATACCGGTGCCCAGCCGGATTTTCTTTGTCAGCGCACCGATCCACGCCAGCGGCGTGATCGCGTCGGAGCCGTACGCCTCCGCCGTCCACACGGAGTCGAAGCCAACGCGCTCAGCCTCGAGGATCGTGTCCATCGGCAAGCCCATCTGCGCGCCCGAGTAGCCGGAAAGTAAACCTAGTCGCATCGAAATTCCTCCCGTCGCGAGTTGCGGAAATACGCAAGCAAAATCAAAAAGTCAAAATTCGAATCACTAAAAAAGAGAAGCCCCACGGTGCAAACCGCAGGGCTTCAGCTCAATCTCGCTGGATAACGATCTACGCGGACGCCGCTGCGGTGTCACCGGCGGGGAGCGGCTCGACGCTCACTTGCCGCTTCTCACCCTTCGGCTCGTACTTAACCACACCGTCGATGAGCGCGTAAATCGTATAGTCGCGGCCGAGA
>Ga0074046_10004854_pt1 | contig 10870 bp, 8 predicted proteins | sample BogForMeECP23OM3_FD_94441 | JGI IMG/M metagenome (GOLD analysis project Ga0074046, IMG submission 94441) | Bog forest soil microbial communities from Calvert Island, British Columbia, Canada - Bog Forest MetaG ECP23OM3 | ecosystem: Environmental > Terrestrial > Soil > Wetlands ...
CCGCGTTAAAGGCTGCTCTACGCTTTTATCAGACACTCGATCCCCGCCTGATTAGAGTCATTCTGAAAGATATCGTCCGAGGGTTCTATCCTGCGAATGATCAGGGAATTGCGCTAACCGGGCCAAAGGCAACGTTCTACTCGGTCGAAGATATCGGGAAGGAGCCGAAAGCCTGGGCAGGGATCGGGTCGCTATTGTTTTTTGACCCTGCAGTCGCCAACCACACGCTTAAGCGAGCGTTGCACGATAACTATATCCGGCATTGGCGCTTTGTGCCGATCGCGGTCTGGTGTTTGTTATTTGTGACGATTGGCGTGTGGCGACTGGTTCGGGGAACTTTGCCACTGGAATTAGGCATTGTAGCGCTGTCGATCTTTGGAATCGGCTTTGCGGTGTACGTCGCAACCTGTGTCTGCAACATCACGCAACCTCGTTATGTTCTTCCATTTTGGGTGGGGACTATAGCCTCTGGTTGTGTGTTGATAGCAGGTCGTCGCACGCGCACTTTGAAGAATGGCGCAGTACCGTAGAAGCATACGCGTCCCGCGTGTATTCTGTTTCGCGCGCTCGAATGGACAGGTGAGACGCCTATCCTACTTTGTCTCGATCCCCATTTCGGCGTGCGGGAATCGCGCTCTGCGCCTAAAGCGGCATCACGGTGAACCTTGTATCTGGAAGACCGGCAAACAGAATACACGCGAGACGCTACTTTACCGGCGCTTAGATCGATGCCGGTGTGCGGTTGTTCGGACAAGACCCTAACGCGACTCCTTGGAGCTGGTCAATCGACTGGCTGTTGTGACTTGACCGGTATTCAAAAAGCGATTCTTCGCCCTTGTGGTCCGCCCATTTTCTTAATTGGGAGCGTTCACCGCGATAGTCGTACAGAGGTACGCCGTACCCGCAAGAGTCAGAAATGCGGGCGAGTTGGACCTTGATGAATGCGCGAATGCCGGCTGTTGAAGGGAAATGGGCGTGGAACTGTTCAAATTCCGGGTGTCCTGCCTCGATGGCTTCACCAATCCCATGGAGTCGAACGATTTTTGGTGCTCCGGTGAATGCGCAAAACATGAGGACGATGCGTTTGTTTTCTTTCAAGTGCGCGATCGTCTCGACGCCGCTACCGGTCAGATCCAGATAAGCCACCGTTTGCTCGTCAAGCACGCGAAACGACCCGCCATCTTTCGGAGAGCAGTTCACGTGGCCTTCTTGCGAGAGGGGCGCCGTTGCCACAAAAAACACCTTTTGCGCCGAAAGCCATTCTCGCAGTTTCCCGTCGATCGATTGGTAAGTCCGTCCCATAAGGATTGGCTCCAAGTCGGATACGCTGATGGCGATACGACGACGATGCAAGTCAAAGTAGCATACGCGTCCCGCATGTAGTAGGTCTTCTGAATCGATGCCTCCCCGCAAAAAATCTGCCGCGACCTCTGCATCGAGAAGTGTCTATGCGGTACTCGGATCGGATGAAGGCGAGGTCAAGCGCCGAGCCACTGAGCTCATGATCGACCTTACACCGAAACAGGGCGCCGAGTTCGGCGTCGATACGATCGATGGTATGGCTGACAACGCCGAACAGGCGGTCCAACGAATCCGGCAGGTGAATGAAGCAATCCAGACGCTGCCATTCTTTGGGCGCGATAAACTTGTTTGGCTAAAGAATGTGAACTTTCTCGCAGACACGGTGACGGGGCGGTCGGCAAGCGTGCTGGAGGCTTTGGAAGACTTGAAAGAGGTTCTCAGTGGTGGATTACCTGAGGGCGTGCGCTTTTTGTTAAGCGCCTCGGAAGTCGACAAACGCCGCAGCTTTTACAAATCGCTGGGTAAGTTTGCAGTCGTTGAACAGTTTGACAGGATCGATCCAGCGAAGCCCGGTTGGGAGGAAGAGGTCCAGTCGGTTGTCCGCCGGTTGGCCTCCGAACTTGCTTTGCAATTTGAACCCGAAGCTCTTGAGGTCTTTGTCCGGCTCGCAGGTGTTGACGGGCGGCAGCTGAGAAACGAACTGGAAAAAATCGACATCTATCTCGGCGAAAATAGGATAGTTACGGCGGAAGTAGTCCGCTCATTGGTTGCGAAATCGGCCACTGGCGTGATCTGGGAACTCGGCACCTGCATTTCCAAGCGGCGATTGGGCGAAAGCCTCGCCCTGCTGGATCAGTTAATCTTTCAAGGGGAAACGCCAATCGGAATTTTGTACGCAGCCATCATTCCGACTGTGCGAAACCTGGTTCTTACGAAGGATCTCCTGGTCCGGCACAAAATCAGGCCGCCACAGGCCCCGTTTCAATTTAATTCAATTCTCTCCAAATTGCCCGAAAGCGCCACCGAACATCTTCCGCGCCGCAAGGATGGCGGAATCAACGCCTACGCACTCGGGCTCGCAGCATGCGAAGCCCACCGGTTCCAATTGTCTGACTTGATCGACGGTCTTCAGGCCTGTCTGAAGGCCAATATCCAACTCGTGACGACGCAACTCGAACCAAAGCTGATTCTCAGCCAGTTGCTGGTCAAGATAATCGCGTAACCGCGAAACGGGCTAGGTTCGTTTCCTCGCTCTGGATGGCCGGCTCGGTTTCCCGGTTGCATACTTCACCGGACGTCGTTTCGGCTCGATCTTCGCAATACCGGTGCCGTTTTTGAGCTCCGTGATCTGGTCCCGCAATAGCGCGGCTCGTTCGTACTCGAGGTTGGCCGCCGCGATTTGCATCTCTTCTTCCAATTCGCGCAGCACTTCGGTGACGTTGAAATCGCCGCCTCCTTCCCGGATAACCGATTCCTCGATCTGGCGGCCCCGAAGCAAAGTGTGCAGGCTCTCTTGCACGGCGCGGCTAACGCTGGTCGGAGTGATCCCGTTCGCTTCGTTATACTCGATTTGCCGGGCGCGCCGATATTCCGTGATCGCGATGAGTTTCTGAATGCTGTCGGTATACGTATCGGCGAAAAGGACGACTTCCCCATTCACGTGCCGCGCGGCACGCCCGGCAGTCTGAATAAGTGATGTCTGACTTCTCAGAAATCCTTCTTTGTCCGCATCCAAAATACAAACCAGGCTGACCTCAGGAAGGTCGAGCCCTTCTCGCAATAGATTGATGCCGACCAGGATATCAAACTCTCCGGCGCGCAACGATCGAAGGATTTCGACGCGTTCGATCGCGTCGATTTCGCTATGGAGATAGCGCACTTTCAAGCCGACATCACGAAGGTAATCGGTAAGATCCTCCGCGGTTCTCTTTGTGAGAGTAGTAATCAAAACGCGTTCGGCGTGCTCGGTTCTTTGGCGGCACAGCTCGATCGTTTCGTCGATTTGGTGTTTCAATGACCGGACCGTGATTTTTGGGTCAAGCAGCCCGGTTGGCCGAATAATCTGCTGCGCAATCAACCGCGCTCCAGGAGTGTAGTAATCGAACGCGGCACCGCTTTTCCCAGTCAGCATCGGGACCAATACAGGCTCTGTTTCCTGCTGACCGATGCGGGACCGATTGTGAGGAATGTAACTGGTGTTGCCAACGACGCTGTTCTGGATCTCGAATGCTGCGGGAGTTGCACTGATATAGAGAATCTGCCGGGTCATGTCCATGAACTCCGGAAAATTCAGCGGCCGGTTGTCCAACGCGCTTGGAAGACGGAACCCATACTCCACGAGCACCGATTTCCGCGAAAGGTCCCCTTCGTACATCCCACCGATTTGCGGGATCGACACGTGCGATTCGTCGACGACAAGGAGAAAATCTTTCGGAAAGAAATCGAGCAGCGTGTAAGGACGCGACCCTGCCGGACGCCCGCTCAAGTGCCGCGAGTAGTTTTCGATCCCGCTGCAGAAGCCCATTTCCTGCATCATTTCGAGATCGAATTCGGTCCGCATCTTGATTCTTTGCGCCTCGAGAAATTTTGCATTTGCTTCAAACCATTTTACGCGCTCGTCGAGCTCTTCCCGGATTGTTCTGAGAGCGCGCTGCATCTTGTCGTACGGCGTGACGAACTGTTTGGCCGGATAGAACGTGAACCGATCGAGTTTTTCCGCCGGGTGTCCGGTGAGGGGATCGAACCGAGTGATCAAATCGACTTCGTCCCCGAAGAATTCGATGCGAATTGCTTCCTCGTCGAAAGTGGCCGGATGCACTTCCACGACATCGCCGCGGGCGCGGAATCGCCCCCGGGTCAGCTCGATGTCGTTTCGTTCGTAAAGCATGTCCACCAGCTTGGCCAGAAACAGTTCTCGGGAGATCTGCTGACCTTTGCTGATCGGGCATACCATATTTGCATAGTCCTCCGGTGAGCCTAAGCCGTAAATACAGGAGACGCTTGCGACGACAATGACATCGTCTCGCGAAAGGAGCGAGCTCGTGGCCGAAAGCCGGAGCCGCTCAATCTCCTCGTTGATGGACGAATCTTTTTCGATGTAGGTATCCGTCCGCGGAATGTAGGCTTCCGGTTGGTAGTAGTCGAAATAACTCACGAAGTATTCGACTGCGTTATTTGGAAAGAACTGCTTAAACTCGCTGTAGAGCTGTGCAGCGAGTGTTTTGTTGTGGGAAATGACGAGCGTCGGCTTATTCAGCGCGGCGACAACGTTCGCTGCGGTAAACGTTTTACCGGAGCCGGTGACACCCAGGAGAGTTTGATGCCGGTTGCCAGCCTGGAGTGAGCGGGTGAGCTGATCGATCGCATGTTGCTGGTCGCCGCGAGGCTCGAACTGAGAGGAGAGTTCGAAAGGCATTTTTTGCTAGGAATTACAGGAGTTCAGGAGTCACAGGATGGGAGAACTGGTTTTCGGTTCACCGATCCATTGAAGTTCACGTTTTCCATACTAACATGCTCGCCTTCCAAAAACCCCTGAACTCCTGCAACTCCTGAAGCCCGAAGCCCGAAGCCTGTCCCCATTCATTCTTCTGCAACTACCGGATTGCGAAGCACGCCGATCTTCTCGATATCGATTTCAACGACGTCTCCGGGAGCGAGGTATCGCGGCGGATCCATCGCCATTCCGACGCCCGACGGAGTCCCAGAGAGAATGATCGTGCCTGGGTAGAGTGTCGTGCTGCCGGTGAGGAATTCAATCAGTGTCGGCACGTCGAAGATCATATCCGCCGTATTCGAGCTTTGCCGAGTCTCTCCATTGACGCGTGTCTCAATCCGAAGCGCATTTGGGTCGGGGATTTCGTCTTTTGTCACCAGAGCCGGGCCAAGCGGGGCGAATGTATCGAAACTCTTGCCGCGGCAGAATTGGCCTCCTCCGAAGCGTCTTTGCCAGTCCCGTGCGCTCACGTCATTCGCGGCGGTGTACCCAAGCACAACGTCGAATGCGCCGGCCTTTGACACGTTCTTGCACTTCTTGCCGATGACGACCGCCAATTCGCACTCGTAGTCGACTTCGTTGCTGCGCAGTTTGGTTGGAAGAACGATTGGATCATTCGGATTTTGCACAGTACCGATATTCTTCAGAAACAAGACCGGGTGCTGCGGCATTTTCGCGCCGGTTTCCTCAACGTGCTTTCGGTAATTGTGACCGATACAGAGGATCACAGGAGGCTCCACGGGCGCGAGAATCTTCGCGACGTTCGATTGCTGATTCGTTATCTCGAAGTCTCCGTAAATGTCTCCGTGAATGTCGAAGTGGCTTCCGTCCGCTTTCTCTGCTGCAAACCGGACCTTGCCGTCTTGCGCGAGGTATCGAATGACTCGCATGATCAGATACCTAGGCGAGGTTCGCGACGGACGCAAATCTGAGCACCGTAGCGTAAGCGTCCCGCGTGTATTCAGTCGGCGTGATGGAGGTGCAGGTTCATTTGCTGGAGCGCTTTCTGCATGTGTTGGATCTCCGCTTCAGACCTAGAGCACGATTTCATGACGAACTCGGAACTTCGAACCCGGAACCAAACCCGCCCTGCTACGTCTGCACCAGTTCTTCCGGTGTCACCGGCACTTCTTCCGGCAATCGGGGCGCTGGATCGACTTCTGCTGTGGCCGGTTCGGAGGAAATCTCGGGCTCGGCCGGGGCATCGCCAGCATTCGCCACCTGTTCGTGCTCGGCGGAGGCGCTAGGCGCACTCGGAGCGGCGGCAGCCGAAGTTACCTCGGATTCCAACTCGGCCGTTGTCTCGTCGTCTGCTGGCGAATCTTCCGCACCACCCGCTTCGCTGTGCGCCGGCGCGGAAGGCGCCGAGCCGCTCTTTGCGGTTTCAACTGGCCGTGGTGGCAGCGGCAAATCGAGGGTTCCGTCCGCGAATTCAATCACGTGGCCCGCCTTGGCGAGCCAGATCAACTCGGTTGCCAACGTCGTTTTCGCTTGCTGGTACCCCGCGTTTGACTCATCTGACACCTTGTCGCCGACCACCTTTGTCAGGACCTTCTCCGCAAGCTGTTTCCTCGAGATCTTCGGATAGGATCTGATCGTCGAGAGAATCGCGGATAAACCGGTCGAGACTGTTCCCTGATTCGAGTCGAACAGCTGTGGCCGCACAGTCGAGATATAAAGGATCCGCTTCTTGTGTTTAAAAACGTGGAGCCCAGCTTGATTCAAACCGTGCCGCAAAGCACCGGCAATTTGAGCTGGAAAACGGTTTTCGCGGTCTCTCGCCTTTCGAATCGCCGCCATTATTCCACGATCCGGAAGATGCCTGGAGACTTCGCCGGAGATTTCCGTTGCCAGACACCCTCGTATCAGGCTCGGCAGGTAGTTTGCGCGGAAATGCTGTTCCACGGCGGCCGGTGTGTTGAACACCACCGGGTTTTCCTGGTCCTTTGTCTGAAAGGTAACGGTCGTACGGGCTTCTGCCTTCCACTGCTCGACTAGTTGCGGATCGCTGCTGATCTCGATCGATCGGCGGTAATCTTCGAAACTCATCCGGCGGCTGAACCTCTGTTCGTAAAGTCCCCGCAGGAGCGGTTGAAACGCGTGGTAATTGGTTGGCCCCAAGAGTTTTCCGGAAATGGTGCAGCGGGCGACGGATGTGAAGTTTCCTTTGACCGGTTCCTTTTCGACGATCCGGGTCTCATAGAAATCGTCCTTCTTGGCATTGAACGCGATGCGTTCGAGGGCGCTTGCTTCCATCGCGACCGGACCGTCGTCGCCAAATTGATGGATCAGCGCGTGGTTATCGAGCGTGCGAACACGGATCCGATGGCGTTCCGGCCGCTCAAGAAACATGCGCGCAAGGCCAAATAACGGGTAAGCGATATGCCCCTGTTTAATCTGTTGGATGATTTTTGAAAATGCGCGCTCTTCAGGGAGAAAATCGATCTGGACCGGAGCCGGCTCAACTTCCGGGTGAGCCGTTTCTGCGTCCTGGCGTTCAAAGCGTTGTCTGTCGCTTCGGAAAGGCCTTTGCCCGGCCGCCGCCGCTGGACGATTGGACGGCCCGGTGCGCGGGGCGGAGGGGCCTCGGCCCGATGACGGTTCAGACGGTTTGGTGTTCGCGGCCGGGCGCCGATCGGAACGATCCTGGCGTGACCTATCGTTGGGCGAGCCCGGGCGCCTGAAGCGATCATCTTTGCGGTCCCGCCGTCCGCGATGGTGCCGATCCGGCTGGTCGTCCCCTTCGTAGTCGGCATAGCGGTTCCCCGTCTCCGATTCCTTGAGCCAATCGGGCGTTAAACGTAGATCGAGCGAGGGCAGCGGGTCCGTCATGGTCAGGTCAGCTTAGAGGTGGAAAATTAAAAACCCAAATTGAAGCGCCCGGCACGGTCGCCGAGATAAAGTCTTGCAAACGGGCGTCTAGGTTGTCGTTTCCATCCGATAGGTCAATACAAAAGTGGGCGCAACGCCGATTAAACCAGGGAAAACAGGTACCGGTTGCGGCGAAGTTAAAAGAATTAGCCATCCAGCCTCCTGTCACCGAAATAGCATCTATTTCGTCCCGCGGCTGCCCGCCTCGCGGACGGCCCATTTTGATCGCTACGAAATTCATGTTAATTCGGGGACACGACACAAGTTCAGTGAACTTTGGAAATAAACTGCATGGAGGAGAACTTCAAACCGGAAAAATTCGTATCCCGACGGATCAATGATCTTCCTGGACGCTCTCCGGAAATTGAAGGTTCAGCGAGCAAGAAAGTAGTTGCTATTTAGTGCAATTAATTTATTTGCCATCACCGGGCTTCACAATTAACCGTAGGCACGTCTTAACCACAACCGAGAGAAAACGCGATTTATGTCAGAGAAATCAATCGAAGATAAGGTGAAGGAGATCATCGTCGAGCAGCTCGGCGTGAATCCTGAGCAAGTCACACCTACCGCTTCATTCATTGAGGATCTCGGCGCTGATTCGCTTGATACGGTCGAGCTTGTGATGGCATTTGAAGAGGAGTTCTCGGTCGAAGTTCCTGATGAAGATGCCGAAAAGCTCCAGACGGTCGGCGACGTTGTCAGATACATTGAAGAGCGGGCGAAATAAGGGCTAAGGCAAAGCATTATGATGGGTCTCTCTTGCTAACCAAGGAGAGCCAAGGGGATCCCGTCGACGAGAGGCTGACCGCGGCCGTGACATCGGTTTGTGTCATGCGCGGAACGGACTAGATTCGAGGGTACTTTGTATGTATTCCGAAGATGACGTCCAATACGCGCTCGATAACACGAAAGTGATCGTTTCTCCTGAACGTCGAATCGAGACCTTTGGGGTCACGAGTTTTCATTTCTATTTGGTCACGGAACTCATGGACCGTGCGAACGAGGTCCGAATCCGCGACGGAAAAATCCAAGCCGATCGACCGCAGATATTGACCGGAGAAAACTTCGCTAAGCTGACGCTGGAGGGTTTCGGGGAAAAGGCTCAGAAATTTGCGGATTTGTTACAGGCGAGACACGCAGCGCTGCTGAAATACGGATTCCAGATTCGAAAAGATGATCTCGCCGAGAACCTTGTTCACGATTCGATCGAAGCGGTGTTGGATCGGGTGACGAACCAGATCCCGGAAGCGTTGCGGAGTAACAGCGCCATTATTCAGGGTGTCGACGAGGGGTGGGAAGTTTGCCTTCTGAAGTTCACAGTCGAGATGATCCAGCAATCGGCTGGACGCAACATTCAGGATTTTCGGCGGAAAGGCCTGCTGTAGTGCCGGACGAAAGTCACGTTGTTTCGGGGACAGGGTACTGACTGCCCTGTCCGGAAGGAGGGAAAGCGAGCTTCTGTCAGATTTCCTGAATGAACAGCCTGCTGAAGATTTTCGTCGTTGTCTCGCTGGCACTCGGCGTCTTTGGAGGAGGAGGATTTGTCGCTTACCGGTTGTTCTTTAAAAAGCCGGATTTTCATGTTGCGGGCGCGAACCAGCCAGTCATCACCCCGACGCCCGACCCGGGCATCAAGATGGTGGCTGAGGCAAAACAGGAGCTTGCCGGCGGTCATCAGGGTGACGCCGAAGATATTCTGCGTTCGTTGATTCGGAGTTTTCCTGGCTCTACCAAGAGTGATGAGGCCAAGAAATTGCTGGGGGACCTGAACATCAACGCTTTCTTTTCCCCAGGGGCCGGTCCGAACAAGACCGAATATATTGTTGTCCGCGGTGATTCGATCGCGAAGATCGCGAATAAAACCAGGACCCCGGCTGAGTTGATCTTCAAAGCAAATAACCTGGATAGTCTGACGATACAGCCGGGCGAGAGACTGATTATTCCAAAAGGACAGTTCACCATGACCATCAATGCTAAAAATGGAGAGTTGAGTCTCCTGAATAACGGTGATTTTTTTCGTTGGTATAAGCCGCTGGCCGTCAAGTTACCTGCCAAACCGGCCGTTGGTCTCTTTAAAATGAAGGATAAAATTGCATGGTCCAATGGTCTTCGTGTTTCGTTCGGAGAAAAGAAATACCTCGGAAGCAGCCGATGGATTGTCATAAACGGTAATGCTATCACCCTGTATTCCGAAACCAATCCGGAGACGCCCAATGTGCAACCACCTGCCACCGGAATCATGCTCAGTCCGCCTGATATGGAAGAACTGTATGCTTTGGTGACGAAGGATACGCCGATCATCGTAAAGTAATGAAGGTCCATCCCTTAGAATTCGAAAAGCCAATCGTCGAATTGCAGAAACAGCTCGACGAGCTGAAGAAGCATTCGAAGTTGAGTTCGGTCGATCTGGAGCGTGAAGTGCGGGCGATGGAAGAAAAAATTGAAAAAACCAAACGTGAGACGTACGACGCGTTGACCGCCTGGCAGAAAGTCCAGATTGCCCGGCATAACGCTCGCCCGTTTGCGCTCGACTACTTCAAGTCGGCGTTCTCAGACTTTGTTGAATTGCACGGCGATCGATTGTTCGGGGATGACGAGGCGATGCCGTGCGGACTTGCAACGATCGGCGACTTCCGGTGTGCGGTCGTTGCGCATCAAAAGGGGCGGGACACCAAGGAAAATATCCGTCGCAATTTCGGGTGTGCGAATCCAGAGGGATACCGAAAGGCGCTCCGCGTCATGCGGCTCGGCGAGAAGTTTCGCCTTCCTGTCGTTGCGCTCATTGATACCCCTGGGGCTTATCCCGGCGTTGGCGCGGAAGAGCGGCACATCGCAGAATCGATTGCGGTCAATTTGCGCGAGATGATGTTGCTGCGCACGCCGATCATTGCTGCGGTCATCGGTGAAGGAGGCTCAGGGGGTGCGTTGGGGATTGGAGTGGCCGACAGGGTACTAATGTTCGAGAACGCTTATTACTCTGTGATAAGTCCCGAGGGTTGTGCGGCAATTCTCTGGAAACATCGCACCCATGCGCCGGAAGCGGCCGAAGCGTTGAAACTGACAGCGACTCATCTGAAGAACCTGGAACTCATTGATGAAGTGATCCCCGAACCGCTCGGTGGTGCACACCAGGACCCGGAACTGGCCGCAAAGAATTTGCGCGAATCACTTTTGAAGCATCTTGCCGAGTTGGTGAAGAAGCCG
>Ga0074046_10004855_pt1 | contig 10868 bp, 7 predicted proteins | sample BogForMeECP23OM3_FD_94441 | JGI IMG/M metagenome (GOLD analysis project Ga0074046, IMG submission 94441) | Bog forest soil microbial communities from Calvert Island, British Columbia, Canada - Bog Forest MetaG ECP23OM3 | ecosystem: Environmental > Terrestrial > Soil > Wetlands ...
AGCCGGCATCGCGGGCGGGTTTACCAAGGCGCAGACCTTCGTCTATATCGTCTCCCCCCAGGCCCTGCGCCACCTGCTGCCCGTGTACAAGGGCGAATTCATCTCGCTGATGAAGATGACCTCTATCGTCGGCTACATCGCCGTGCAGGACCTCACCAAGGCAAGCGACATCATCCGCAGCCGCACGTTCGACGCCTTCTTCCCGTTGATCATGGCCGCCGTGATCTACCTGCTGCTCGCCTGGCTCCTCACGTGGGCGCTGGGCGCCGTCGAGATATCCGTCGATCCCAAACGCAGAACCATTAAACCGTTGCCGGAGGCCAAGCGATGATACAAGTCAGAAATCTCTCAAAACATTTCGGCGACCTGGTGGTCCTGAAGGACGTCAGCGCCGATATCAGCAAGGGCGAGGTAATCTCCGTCATCGGCCCCTCGGGAACCGGCAAGAGCACTTTCCTCCGCTGCCTGAACCTGCTGGAAACGCCCACCGCCGGCTCGATCGAGATCGACGGCATCCCGCTGCTGGCCAAGGGGACCCACGTGCCTAAAGTGCGCCAGAAAATGGGCATGGTGTTCCAGTCGTTTAACCTCTACCAGCACCTGACCGTCCTCGAAAACCTCACCCTCGGCCCGATCAAGCTGCAGGGCCGCAAAAAAGCCGACGCGCAGCAAAAGGGGATGGAACTGCTCAGGCTGGTGGGGCTCGCCGAAAAGGCACGCAACTTCCCCGATGAGCTCTCGGGCGGACAGCAGCAGCGCGTGGCCATCGCCCGCTGCATGGCCATGGAACCCGAGATCCTCCTATTCGACGAGCCCACCTCGGCCCTCGACCCCACCATGGTGAGTGAGGTGCTCGCGGTCATCCGCCGCCTGACCCGCGAGGGATTGACTATGGTGATCGTCACCCACGAAATGGAATTCGCCCGCAACACCTCGAGCCGCGTGTTCTACATGGACGAGGGGCTCATCTATGAGGAGGGCACCCCCGCACAGATCTTCGACAATCCGCAGAAAGAGAAAACCCGCGCCTTCATCCAGCGCATCCGCAGCTTCGAACGCCGGATCACCAGCCCCGATTACGACCTCTACGCCGTGCAGGCCGAAATGGAGGCCTTCTGCGACAAGCACATGCTGTCGAAAGAGTTCACCGGCGGCGTGGAACACCTAACGGAAGAGGTGCTCCTGCTCCAGCGCGATTTCACCGACATCCGGCTGAGCCTCTCCTATTCCGAGAAGGACGGCAGCCTGGAGTTCGGCTGCAAAAGCGCCGGAACACCCTCTAACCCGCTCGAGGAGGGCCGCGAGGAGGACGACATCGCCATCCGGCTCATCAAGGGGTTCTGCTCCGCCACCGAATACCGGTACGAGGAGGGCATGAACGTGCTGACGCTGAGGATGAGGGGGAAGTGAGGTTTCCTTCGTCAGCCCCTTCCGTAATGAATGATGAATAACGAGAAATATTCGTCGGCATAGCAAGGGGAATCGCACAGGCACAGAAATTCGGGCGTGAGTGTTTGCTCGAACAGGCCATGCCATTGCGTGTTTAGCATGTGATAATCGTTGCGTTCGCCGCGCCGTTGGGTGAGGAGCGACACGGCTTCCGTCATCAGGAACCGGTCCACGCAGGCTTGCGCAACCTCGATGGGGGCATCGTGCGAAAAGACGAAATCAATCATTCGTCCAGGGAAGAACCCTATATCATCTGCCGGGCGGCCAACTCCTTAAACGGTCCTTCTTGCGCCATCAGCTCGGAATAGGTGCCCGTCTGGACGATTCGCCCCTGGCGCAAGACATATATCCGGTCCGCATTGACGACGGTGCTGAGCCTGTGGGCGATCACGATCCGCGTCAACCGCAGACTCTCGATACTGCGGCTCACAACTGCCTGCGTGCGGTTGTCCAGTGCGCTGGTGGCTTCATCGAACAGCAGGATTCTGGGATTCCCTGCCAGGGCCCGGGCGATCATTAACCGCTGCTTTTGCCCGCCCGAAAAGCCCCCGCCGCCCTCCATTATGATCGTGTGCATCTGCATCGGCATGGCGCGGATATCGTCTTCGATGCCGGCCAGCCGAGCTGCGCGCCACGCATCGTCCAAGCTGAGGTTGGCCGGTCCGGCGATGTTATGGAAGATCGAGCCCGGGATCAGCTTGCCGTTTTGTAGGACCACGCCCATCTGTCTGCGGAGGCCTGCGACGTCCACACGCGACTGTTCCTGACCGTCGAAGTAAATTGCGCCGAATTCAGGGGATTCGAAACCGAGGAGCAACCGGATCAGCGTAGACTTCCCCGCCCCTGATGGCCCCACGACAGCAATGAACTCGCCTGGGGCCGCGCGCAGACTCACCCCATCCAGAACGAAACTTCCATTCCGGTCATATCGAAAACTGACTTGGTTGACTTCGACACGGCCGTTCAGACGCCCCGGCGCCCTGAGCTGAAGTGCTTCATCAACTTCCGGCTGGGCCCTGAGAATAGGCACACATCTTTCATATAAAAAAATCAATGAAATGAAAGTCAACAGGGCGCCACCCATCGACAAGGAAGCCGCAAGAAAGGCGCCGAACGCGGCGTTGAAGGCGAGAAACGTCCCGACGCTCATTCTCTGCTCTGTCGAGTAGAAAGCAATGATGATGAAAAGGACCATCGTGGACAGGTTTGAATAGACTCCCGAAAAAATGGACGACGCCATTTCAGCCGTACGTGCTGAATACTGCGCCTTTACCTGCTTCTCAAAACTGAGAGCCCAGCGCGCGAAGGCACGGATTTCCGCGCCAGCCGTGCGGATTTTGCCGATACCCAGGATCATCTGGAGGACCAACCCGCCGATTTCGCCACGGAGGGACTGGATGCGCCGGTGTGTGGCGAACTGGCTGCGGCCGAGCAGCAGTGCGACGCCAAGGGCGATGGCGATCAATACGGCGCCGGTCACGGCGAGGGTGGAGGAATAGTAGAACATCAAGACAAGATTGAATGAGGTGAAGAGCGCCGCGAGGGCGGTCAGCGTCACTGGACCCTTCAATTGGGCGCTGACCTCGGCGATGCTGTTAGCACGCATCGCAAGATCGCCGGCCGTGTAGTTTCGGAAAAAGCTCACGTGCATATTGAGCAGGCGGTCCCAGACCCCACACTGAACTCTCGCATTACCCTTCTGAATAATGCGCATGATAGAAAACGCCTTGGTCAACTCGAATGCCGCTGCTCCCAGCGCTGCCGCCACCAGGCCGATCGTGACCTGGACGAGCAAGCCGCGCCCGGAATACGGTATGATGGTATCAAAGACCGTTGCGGTCAGGACCGGGGCCAGGAATCCAAGCAAGGAGCCCAGAACGCCCATAGCGATGACGGAGAGGATGTCGCGTCGGCATCCCTTCATCCCGAAGGTCAGGAGCTCACGGGCTGTTGTCAGCCGGCTGGGGAGAGATGGATAAAAGGCGAGCGCCTCGTTTTCCAGGAGGTCGGAGTGGTGGTCGGTCACCAGTTCGGCTCCCCGGCTGCCGGGACGCCGCAGTGAGTATCGGGAAGGTGATTCCGGCAGAAGGGCTACAGGCTGGAGGTCATGCTTCAGGAACCCGACCAACGGACCATGATCATGTTTCCACCACTTCTCGGGCAATGCCACCCTGCGAACTCGCAGTCCAGAGGCGCGGGCGATCTGTTCGACGGTAACGGCCTGGCTGCCGGCGTCGGATGTTTGTTCGGGCGGCAACTTGATCGTCGTACCCAAGGCTTCGGCCACCGCGCGGCAGACCGTGATCAGATCATTGGGCAGAACTTCTGCAAATCGCGGCGACTCCTTGCCGGCGGAAGCGGCCTGGAGTCGATCGAGCGACTCCTCCTGCAAATACTGGTCCCGCTGGAAGAGACGCTGCTGGCCCTCCTTCTCTTCCCAGTCAAACGAGAAAACCCTCAGGCGGGCACAGGCGATGTAGATCTCGTGGAACTCGCGGAGATGCTGCCAGAAGTCAGGCCGCACGAGCATGTGCTCGGTAGCCAAAGTTCGTAGGGTAAGCACCCCGGATGGTTGTACCCACATCCAGGCACGGTTCGTGAGAGGGATGGCCGTCAGTCGCTCGTCCGATCCCAACATCTTCCGGTCCATGAAAAGGCCGCACTTCCGCGGAAGTTCGACCCACACCACGGAGTTGCGCGCCCGTACCGACTTGTCCTCCTCAAGCGTCACCTCGACATCCGGTTCCAGCTCGAGATCGGCCACCTTGAGCTCATCGGTCATGGCGCCGAGGGTGAGGCCCCCAATCCAGCCGTCCAGCAGAGATGCGCTCTCGAGGCAGTAGCCGGGCAGGCGAGACACCCTTTCGAATTCGGACGCAGAACAGCGCCGGACCTCGCTTTTGCCGGCACTCACGGCAAGGAGTCCGAAGCCCTCATCCACCGAGATTCCGAACAGCAGTTCACCCGGATTCACCGTCATGCAATGATGGCGTGGCCCAGCCGGGTTCCCGTCTTCGATTCGCACGAAGAACGCATCGACCAACCCGCTCATCACCATGCGGACCTGGCGAGGATCATCAAGAAGGAGCGGGCTCCTGCCCGTCAGCGCCTCGGGCACGCCCACGCATTCGAAGAACTTCGCCAGGGGTGCTTGGATGTTCGCTGTCATGGTCGTAGGCTCGTGCCTGGTTGCACTAAATCCCACATCACTAGCCCGGACGGTGTCATTCCGAGCGAAGCGAGGAATCTCGCTCTGCTTCCGGCACTCTGCACACCCAACCCGAGCGAGATTCCTCGCTTCGCTCGGAATGACATTGCCGGTTGTATTTTCGCAAGTTCTGAGTTCCTAGTTCTCGATCAATGACGTGTACAGCCCGCCTCGCTTCAGGAGCTCCTCATGGGTGCCGCGCTCGACGATCCTGCCCTGGTCCATGACAATGATCTCGTCCGCGTCACGAATGGTGCTTAGCCGGTGGGCGATGATGATGCACGTGCACCCACGGCGGCGGACGTTACGGTCGACCAGCAGTTCGGTGCTGGGATCGAGGGCGCTCGTGGCTTCGTCCAGCACCAGGATGCGGGGGTTCACCGCGAGGGCGCGGGCGATCTCAAGCCGCTGCTGCTGCCCCCCGCTGAAGTTGCGGCCCCCCTCCTCGACGAGTTGGCCATAGGCTCCCGGACGCGCCGAGATATCGTCGTGGATGCATGCGTCCCGAGATGCCTGAAGCATCTGCGGTTCGCTGATCGTCTCGTCCCACAAGGTGATGTTCTCCCTCAAGGTGCCCGAGAAGATGAACGTCTCTTGGTCGACGAGAGCGAACGAAGCCGCGAGCAGCCGCCGCGGCACCGCCTCACGCGGCACGCCGTCGAAGAGCACTTGACCCGACCAGGGCCGATAAAGCCCGCTAATAAGCCGAGCGACAGTGGTCTTACCGGATCCCGAGGGCCCGACCACGGCCACACGCATACCAGGTGACAGTTTAAGGTTGAATCCCTGGATGAACGCCGGCTCGAGCGGGCTGTACCCGAAAGTGATCTCGTGCAGCTCTATGTGTCCGTCCAAGCGGGCATTGCCATGACCATTGTCGGGCGCGGTTTGCTTCTGCTCCTCCCAAAGGGGATCCAGCGGATGGCGTAGGACATCGTCCAGCCGTCCCAGATCTCCCTCTATTTCCTGGAGTTGGGCCCCGAGTTGCACGAGCGTGTTGACTGGCAACATGAACCCCGCCATGAGCACCTGGAAGGCGACCAGCGATCCTATGGTCAGGTGCCCCGTCATGACTCGGTAGGCGCCGAGTGAGAGGATGGCCGCTGTATTCAACGCGTTCAGCAGGGTTGGCATAGCCTGGAGGGCCTGCGTCTGCATGCCGAGCCGGCCATCGGCGTTCATCACCTTGGCGAAATAGCCGGCCCAACGCGAGAAGAAATGGTCCTCCGTACCGCCGGCCTTAAGCGTCTCGATGATCTGGATGCCCGCCATGGACGTGCCGGTCAGTTTGCCAATATCGGATTGGAGGCCGCGATTGATGTCCACGCGCCGGCGGGCGACGTGGCGCAGCAAGAGGAGGTTGGCTATGGCGAAAGCGAGTCCAATCAGGGTGAGCTGCACGTCGTAGTTCAGCATGATGACGAAGTAGAAGGCCATCATGAACAGGCCGATCACGTTGGTGGCGATGTCGCCGGAGAGAGTCTGAGCCAGCCGGTCGTTGAGCGCCACGCGCGAACCGATTTCACCGCCGTACCGCTGGTTGAAATAGAGCAGCGGCAGTCGCATAATGTGCCACAGGAAGCGCGCCGACATCGCAACCCTGAGCCTCGTCTCGATCCGCAACAGATAGTAACGCTGAAGCCACAAGAGAAAGGCTTGGATCGCGATGGTGAACCCGAGACCCCACAAAATGGGATTGGCCCAGCGCGGGTTCTGGCTGGCCAGCACATCGTCGATGAACACGCGTATGAACGCAGGAATGATCAAGCCGGGGACGACCAACGCCAAACCGACGAGCAGGACGAACAGGAGCTCACGCCGCAGCCCCTTGAGGCGATTCGCCAGCGTGCGATAGACACTGGGCCGCTGGCCGCCTGGATGGAAATCGGGACCAGGCTTTATTAACAGCCCCACGCCGGTGAAGTTCTCATCAAATTCTTGGGCCGTGACGCGGCGCGGTCCTGAGGCCGGGTCATTGAGATACGCCCAATGCTTGCGGAAGCCTTCAACGACAACGAAATGATTGAAGCCCCAGAAGGCAATGTACGGGACGGGTGCCCGGGCCGCATCCTCGAGCTCATTCAGACGCCGCCCTCGAGCCTCAAATCCGTAGTGGCGAGCGGCCCGCGCGAGGTTGCTGGCCTTGCTGCCGTCGCGTGAAACTCCGCAGTCCATACGGAGCTGTTCGAGCGGCACGTGAAGGCCATAATAGGCCATGACCATGGCCAGTGATGCCGCCCCGCACTCAGCGGCCTCCATCTGGATTACCGTGGGCACCCGTGCGCGCCGGACGCGTGGGAACGCCGCCACCCGATTCCTGCTTACAGTAGGTTGATCTTCAGATGCCATGCGCCTTATATGATGTCAGCGTGATTTGCCAGGCAATTCGTCGCTCTCGCCAAGTAGGACTCTTTTAAAGAACGGTATGACATAGCTCACCGGTGGGACTTCGTCGAGGATGATCTCGCCTCCGCACGGCGTTCCGCTCCCGATGGCCACCTGCGGCCCCGTCCCCGACGTCCACTGAAATCCGCTGAAGGTGCCGGTGTCCGCAACCATGCTCACAGTGATCTGAAATTGTGATCCCGATGCGGCTAGGGACCGGCCGAGATCGGGGTTGGCCAGCAGGCGGCTCACGGATTGAGACGAGACAGGATGGTCGGAGACTCCGGTAACCAGCCCTTTAATTCCTCCGTATTCGGTAGCTCTCACAGTCGAAGGGTTAATCAGGGCGCTCATGCCAAGCCGTACTTTCTTCCCATCCTGCGGAGAGACGAACAGGACCGCCGTCAGATCGTTCACCTTCTCCGTCTTCTGCTCTACCAGGAGGATAGGTTGCTGCCCGGATACGACGTCGCCGACCAAGGCGGTGATTTCGATGACCCGTCCCGAGCAGGGACTCGTGACGCGAGATTGCCGCTCCAACTCCTGCCGCTGCGTCTCGAGCTGCATCTGTTTGCTGGCAATCTGGCGGTCGATGTCCAATAAATCAGTCTGGTGACGGCGCTGCTCTTCGGCCGCTTCTACATCGAGTTGCTGCAACTGCTCGGCCAGCGTATCAAACTCGTGCTGCACGGTCTGGAGCTTCAGCCGTGCGTCGAACACCACGGCTGAGGCTACGATTCCCTGCCGAAAGAGTTCTTCCTGAGCCTTGATGTTCTGCTCGGCCCAATGGAGTCTCTCCTGGTTGTCGGAGCGCGATAGTTGCAGGGCTTTCCGGCGCAGGGCTCGACTCTCAGCCCGCTGCCGCAAGTCTTCCTGGTTGAAGCGGTCGACTTGCAGGCGTTTCGACTGAAGCTGCTCCAATTCCAGCTTCGTTTGACTGATCTGTTCCAGTAGGCTCGGCGATCCCACCTCCGCCAGAACCTCTCCCTGGTGCACGGCGTCCCCCGCGGCGACCATGAGCTTTGTCAGCACTCCCGACGTAGCCGGTGTGACCTCGCAGACACCGGCGCTCCGCGTGATCATGCCTGTGCCGGTGGCCTTCGTCGGGATCCGTCCGTAGACCCCCCAGAGGCCCGCGGTCAGAAAAACGACCGCGACCGCTAGCATTGCCAGCCACCCCAGTGGGGATATCACGCAGGCTAACGTATCGAGTTGTTCTGGTGAACTGAGCTTCCTGGTTGCTGTCGGGCGAAAGAATCCCATGTCACGCGCTGCTCCTTCTGCGCTCAAAGCCTCCCCGGGACCGGCAAGAGTATAGAGCAGCGGGCGGTGAATGACAAGACATGGGTGTTTCCATGGGTGTTTCCGTGCGAGTTTCCGGAGCCGCGTGTCATTCCGAGCGAAGCGAGGAATCTCGCTCTGCCGACCTAAATGGGCAGTGGTGAAGGGATTCAGCGCGAGATTCCTCGCTTCGCTCGGAATGACACAGGGGAGGATGCTCGCCGCTGACTGTACGAAATTACGACAATGATCGAGAGACGTCATTGGCAATGTAGAGACTCTAGATTCCGCTTTCGCGGGAACGACGTGTGGTCTGTCGTTGGAATTCCAGCCGGGCGAGGTGATTCTCCTGTATACTGCCGGACTCAGCGAGGCTCTGGATGGCTCGACCGTCCTTTTCCCCGGAGCAGCGGGCGCCTATGACCGAGCACACCACTCTAATTCTCAGGAATGACATATCCGAATTGCAACGAGTGACGGCTTCCATATCCTCACTTTGTGCCCGTGAGGGTATCCCTGCGGACATGGAATACGATCTGACCTTGGCGCTGGAGGAGATGATTACCAACGTCGTCGAACACGCCGGCTTCGGAGACCGAGAGCACGTACTTACAGTACGTCTCTCTCTGAACGAAGACGAGTTCGTGGCGCAGATTGAAGATGAGGGGCGGGAATTCGATCCCACGCAGCATCCCACTCCGGAGCTCGACGCTCCTTTGGCGGAGCGGAAGATCGGCGGCCTCGGCATCCACCTGGTGCGGCAAATCATGGAAAGCATGGAGTACGAACGCGTCGACGGAAGAAACGTTGTCACCCTGCGCAAGAAACGAATCCGCAGCCCGCGATAATTCGTACGGGGCTGAGCCTTGAATTTGGAGGCCATCAATGACTTTCACTGAGGAGCGAAACGGCGAGGTTTTGATCCTGGGGCCGAGCGGTAGAATCGATACTGAGAACTCTGAGGTGCTGCGCGGAAAAATCACGCAGGTCATCGATGGAGGTGTACACAACCTCCTTCTCGATTTTTCGTCGGTCACCTACGTCACCAGCGCCGGTTTGCGCACTCTTTTCATGGCGGCGAAGCGGCTGGCCAATTTGGGTGGCAGGCTCGTTCTGGCAGGAATGAATGCCCAAGTCCAGAGGATTCTTGAGATCTCCGGCCTCACCTCTGCCCTGACGGTCCACTCGACCAAAGCCGAAGCCCTCAGCTCCTTCAGGTGATGGCCTCTCCAAAGGGATGTAGCGCGGGCGTCTCGCCCGCTGTAGCGCGGGCATCCTGCCCGCGACCTCTTGCGGGAGCGGGACGCTCCCGCGACAGCGGGCGAGACGCCCGCGCCACGCCCGCGCCACGCTACCCGAGCCGCGCTTTCGAGTGGCCTTGATCGGGCTCCTTCTCAGTGCTATCCTCAAAGCCTGAACCTGCAAGGCGGTGGGGATCCGTCCGACTTCCGCCTCTTCGAGCTCGCCGCCAATACCGGTTACCAGACTGAAGTTTCGGCCGCTGAATTCAGTCTCGGGAGCACGTGCACGCGATGATCTGCCACGCAGGAGTCTCCCTCGATTCGAAGCTGTACACGACGCAGCAAGTCATGGAGAGTCCGTTCCATGTGTTCTCCATCGAGGGTGAAGACTACGTTGTCAACCCCCACACCATGAGGTTCGCGAAGGTCGGCGCCAGAACGGCGGAGGCGCTTCGAAGGGGCCGTGTGGATGTGGATGAGATCGAGTCGAAAATCGGCTCACCGCGATGCCCCTCGGAGCGGAAGGAGCCGGAGTGGAAGTTCGCCCCGCCTGACAAGCTTGTCCTGATGCTCACCTACGCCTGCAACATGGCCTGCCGCTATTGCTGCCAGGGCGAGATACCGGACGTAGGGGAGACGGAGATGCCCGAGGAGGTGGCGCGGCGGGCGGTCGACTGGCTGATCGAGCAGTCCGGCAGCGCGCCAGAAATCGGCATCGGGTGGTTCGGCGGCGAGCCCTTGATGAAGTTCGGGATGATCCGGAAGGTCGCCGCCTATGCCGAGGAGAAGGCCGCGGCGGCAGGCAAGCGCCTGCGGTTCGGGACCATGACCAACGGCCTCCCGCTCACGCAGGAGGTGATCGAGTTCATCGCAGACAAGCGGGTTGAGACCACGGTGAGTTTCGACGGACCGCGCGAGGTGCAGGATGCCAACCGTCCGCTGAAAAGCGGCGCCCCCTCTTACGACATCATCGCACCGCGCTTGAGGGCGCTCGTGAAGCGATATCCTTACGCCGAAATGCGTGCGACGCTCTTCCCGGGAACCGACATCGACGCCGTGCTCGCTGCTGCGCGCCAGCTCGGCTTCAGGCAATGCCGGATCGAGAAGGTGTCGAGCTCGATGACTCCTGGCGGAATGAAGAACGACGAGGCGGCCGCCACCGATGATTTCCTCGCGCACCTGGAGAGGCAGGCCGGACGGCTCATCGACGCCGCGCGCGCGCGCGATGGCGCCCGGCTGGCCCAGATCGCCGTCGACACTGTGCTGATCGAGGCGGTGCGGCAGGCGGCGGACGCGAACAGCGA
>Ga0074046_10004856_pt1 | contig 10864 bp, 9 predicted proteins | sample BogForMeECP23OM3_FD_94441 | JGI IMG/M metagenome (GOLD analysis project Ga0074046, IMG submission 94441) | Bog forest soil microbial communities from Calvert Island, British Columbia, Canada - Bog Forest MetaG ECP23OM3 | ecosystem: Environmental > Terrestrial > Soil > Wetlands ...
ACTGCTGCTTTCCGTCCCGGGCCCTCACAGCGATTGTGCGGGCTGCCTCTTCCTTCCCCCCCACTACCACGATGTAGGGGACCTTCTGAAGCTGGGCGTTTCTGACCTTCGCGTTCAGGGTCGCGTGCTCGAAGTCACCCTCGGCCCTTACTCCGCCCCGAAGCAGCGAAGACAGGACCTGCTTGGCGTATGGGGCCTGGTCGTCTGTGAGAGGGAGGACCCTCGCTTGGACTGGCGAGAGCCACAATGGGAGCTTCCCCTGGTAGTGCTCCAGGATTATCCCGATGAACCTCTCTAGCGACCCGTAAATCGTGCGGTGTAGGACCACGGGCGTATGCTCCTTGCCGTCCGAGCCCGTGTATGAGAGGCCGAACTGTTTCGGCATCTGGAGGTCCAGCTGGAAGGTTCCGCACTGCCACTCCCTTCCGAGTGAGTCCTTGATGTCGACGTCGATCTTCGGAGCGTAGAAGTTGCCCTCCTTTTCCTTGACCTCATATGCGAGGCCCCTCGCTTCAACGACATGAATCAGCGTCTTGGTGGCCCTCTCCCACTCCTCATCGTTTCCCATACTCTCGTCGGGCCTGGTGGAAATCTTGACCTTGTACTTTAGACCGAAGACGCCATAGAGCTTCTCCATGAGGTCGAGCATGTCCGAAAGCTCGGCCTCGGCTTGGTCCTCGGTAGCAATGATGTGCGCGTCGTCTTGGGTGAGAATCTTGACCCTGAAGAGACCCGTCGCGACTCCGCTAAGTTCGTTACGATACAGCGCGTCGAAGATCGCATACCTGACAGGCAGCTCGCGAAAGCTCCAGCGACGTGACTTGTAGATCAGGAATGTGGAAGGGCAGTTCATTGGCTTGAGGCCCATCTCTTCGTCCCCGAGGTGGGTGAGGAACATGTTGCTCCGGTAGTGGTCCCAATGACCACTCACCCTCCAAAGCATCGTGTTTGCGAGGGCCGGGGTGCTGATCTCGACGTATCCGCGCCCTGCAAGTTCGGTCCGAATGAAGTCGATGAGAAGGTTTCTGAGCTTCAAGCCCTTATCGTGCCAGTAGACCATCCCGGGGGATGGCTCCTGGAAGCTGAAGAGGTCCAGCTTCTCCCCTAGGCTCCTGTGGTCTGTATCCGGCAACTGCCCGAAGTCGCTTTTCCTCACTCTAGCAAGCATCTCGTGCTCCGAAGGCTCGTGTCTCGGTTTCGCAGGGGCGGGCACTGTCTGTGTCTCCCGTGAATAGCTACGGGACATCTCCGCGAGGGGATGCCCCTTGACCTTGATTTGGAGCGCCTTTGTCCAGCCAAACGGCGCCCTCATGGTCTCCAGCCCCTGCTCGACAGCCTCCTTCTCCATGGAAAGCAACAGGGAAAGCGCCTCCGAGGGGGGAGCAAGGTCCTGACTAATGTGGGCGAAGGGATAAATCATGACCCTCTTGGTTCCGAGCTTTGACAGGAACTCCCTGGTCTCGGAGACCGCCCTCTTGACCAGTTCCTTATCGTCCCCTTTCTCGAAGGCAGTGAAGAGAACGACGAGTTCCTCTTCTTTCACTGGTTCGGGCCGAATCTCCTCGGCGCCCACAATCTCTTTCTTAACCGGCCTGTACTCGATGAAGTCCGCGTGCATCTGGAGTATCTTCATGCAGGCTCAGCTCCTGCCTACCATCTCGACCTTTCCAATGACTTTGACTTCTTGGTGGCTTTCTTCCAAGCTTTGTAGTGGTCGTGGCAGAGGTAGGCCCGCCTGCCTTCTCCGCCCACGCTAAGCCCGCTCCCGCCCATCTCAGACCTGCTTAGCGACCTGACGGCTTTGTTGCTGCACCCAGTCACGCTACAACTGACTCCTTTGTCGACCTTTCCCAAGGACGGGGCCGCCGCGCACGTCTCACTATATATAATCTTGGCCGAGAAGGTCGCTGTGCTCGACAGGTTCAGAGGGAGGCTGGAAGCGTACCTCGGGCTCGTCGGAAAGTGGTTTTCACGGGTCGAGGCGTCGCCGACGACCTGGACCATCGTGGGACTCGCCTTCTCAATCCTGTCTGGTGCCGCGTATTCGCATGCGGGCTATGACGACCAGCTGGCTGGAGGCGTCTTAATCCTGGCTGCCGGGTGGTTCGACATAGTGGATGGTGCGGTCGCTAGAGTGACCGAGAGGGTTTCGAAGCGAGGCGCGTTCCTCGATTCGACGCTCGACAGAGTGGCCGAAGTGGCGATCTATCTCGGAATACTCGCCGGAGGTCTGGCGCCTCCCGCGCTAGTTCTGACTGCACTGTCTCTCAGTCTCCTCGTCAGCTACACGAGGGCCAAGGGAGACGCGCTGGGTATCAGGCTCTCGGGCGTCGGGGTGGGGGAGAGGAGCGAGCGCCTGCTAATCCTTGCGGTTGCCTCGATAGCGGGTTATGCCTGTTGGGGGGTCATCTTGGTCGCAGTAGTGGCGGGGTACACCTTCCTCGAAAGGACCTTCAGAGCAGTGAGAGTCCTGAGTCAGGTCTGACCGAGGCTCTTCTGGACCTCGTCTAGATAAGACAAGGCTCTCAAAAACTCGTCTCTCCCCTTCGGGGTAATCGCGTCCGCTGAGCGGAAGGAGTCCGACGATCGCTTCACCAAGCCCTCGCGCCTTAGTCTGTAGATCACGGAGTAGAACGTGATTGCTGCAGGGGCGAACTCCATCTTGTCGAGGACGCGGGAGCGGAGTTCACCAGGGGTCGCGTCATTCGGCTGGAGCTCGGACAGTATGTAGAGCCAAAGGTTCCCCTTCGTCAGCGAAGTCCTGAGATGATCTAGAGCCAAGCGCAACGGTCAACCGGCCTGAAGTCAATAACCTTGCTTCTCTCTGTCGGCTTCGCGAGGCGAGGTCAGAATACACCAGACAGCGATAGGATTCCCATGTTGGCACCCGCCAGACCGTCGAAGCACTAGATGTCCTCGAATCGTTCTGACTGGTGGCTACCAGCCGTGCCTTTCGGACCTGGCCCGCACCTTCACGATTCCGTAATGAACTGCGCAGCTCACACAGTAATAGCGGACAGTGGTCGGAGACGCGATGTATGCCCCCGCCGCCCTGAGTTCGCGAGCGAGCGTCGGCTCGACGAGCGACATGCGCGTTGTCACCTTCTTCGCCTTGTCCCTTGGGACCGCTGCTCCACAGTTGCTGCAGTATATCGTGCTGCTCCTTCCCTTTCCTCCCTTTGAGCGTCCTCGACTCTTCCTCTTCTTGGTCAATATAACTGGCGACTAGCTCGCCTGTTCCTCTTTAAACCTATGGTGGATCGGAGCGCGAGCCTTCCGTGAAGAGCGAACCGGCGACGGAGTAGTCTTCATAAGAGAAGGCTCCCAGAGGCGAGCGTTCCTTGAGGGTCATCGTGGCGGGGTTCATCACAATCGACGCGATACAACTTCCTTTCCGCCAGGTCACATCCGTCGGGGGACCTCCTTGCTACGCTGGACTGATATGCTCCAGGTTCGGACTCGACGTCACCGCGCGTACGAAGGTCGGGAACGACTTTCCGGACGAGCAGGCAGTCTGGCTTGCCAGGAATGGCATCATGCTGAGGGCGGCTGACAGAAGCGTCTCGAAGCCGACGACCAGGTTTCGAATAGTCAACACCGCAGGCAACAGGTCGCTCGCCCTCATCAGCAGGTGCGAGGATATCTCAGCCTCGCAGATACCTCCGGGCGTCAGGTTCGACGCGTCTCTCATCAGTCCTGTCGCGGGAGAGGTCTCCTCATCTATGCTCACAGAAATCTCTGCGAGGTCTGATTTCACCTTCCTTGACCCGCAGGGCTTCGTGCGGAGCTTTGCCCCTGACGGAACCGTCTCGTTAGGGCCGCTAAAAGACAAGGGAATCATCTCCAAGGTGGACGCCCTGAAGATGGACCGGGCCGAGGCCGAGGCCCTGACTGGCAAGTCAGACCCAAGGGAGGCCCTGCAGAAGATTGCGTCTGTCGGTGTCAGAAAGGGTATCGTGACCCGAGGCGGTGAGTCCTGCTTCGTGCTTGACGGGACACGGATTTACGAGATCTCCGTGCCGCAGTCGCAGGTCATCGACAGCACGGGAGCAGGGGACATTCTCAGCGGAGCCACGGTTGGGTGGTACCTGAAGACGAGAGACTTCCTCCGCAGCGCCTGCTTTGGGGTCGCTGCCTCTTCGCTCTCGCTCCACATGATAGCACTCGCGAAGGTCGACCTTCCGATGAGCGTGGACGACAGCGCGGCGAGGCTCTACTGCCTCGCGAGCCCAGTCGCAGGAATCTAAGTCGGCCTCACAGACCCGGCAGGCTAGTAGGAGCTCGCGTAGTTTACTGTCAACGCAGCCTTCTCCCCGCACGAGACGCAGACCCCCGATGGCGGCTTCTGGTCGAGCGGGATGTTTAGGATCTTGCCGCCCCCTTTCTCCTTCAGCCTATCCTCGCAGCCCCGTTTCCCGCACCAGGCGACCTTCACAATCCCTCCCTTCTCCTCAATTATCTCCTTCAGCTGTGCGAGCGAGCCGGCCTCGAACGTGTTTGCCCTGAGGAACTCCTTCGCTTTCTCCAGAAGGTTATTCTGAATCGAGTTCAGCTCCGTCCCGACCTCCCTACCAAGTTCGACAAGTGGCACCGCCCTCTTCCCTCCGGTGTCTCTCCGCACGAGGACCGCCTGCCTCGACTTCAAGTCCCTCGGACCAACCTCGACCCTTAGGGGGACTCCTTTCAGTTCCCACTCATTGAACTTCCTGCCGGGAGTTAGGTTGTCCCTGTCGTCGAACCTGGTCCTCCACGTGCCCGAGAGCTCCTTGGCAATCTCTGCCACCTCTTTCAGAATCGTGGCCTTGTTTTCGTCGTTGACAATTGGTACCACCACGACCTGGATTCCCGCGAGCCTCGGAGGCAGAACCGCACCTTTGTCGTCACTGTGAACTGCCAACATAACCCCGATCTCTCTCGTGGTGATTGCCCAAGTGTTCTGCCAGGCGAACTGCTTTTTCCCGTCCTGGTCGATGAAGACGATTTCGAAGACCTTCGAGAACCTCTGGCCGTCCGAGTGGAAGTCTGGCCCTTGTATCGCCTTCCCGTCGGGGAGCAAGTGCTCCACGCTGTAGGTCGCTTCGGCTCCAGCAAACTTCTCTGAGTCCGTCTTCCTGCCCGTATAGCCTGGAAGTGCTAGGAACTCCTCTGTAATTCTTCTGTAGATGCCGAGGATCTGGTCCCGCTCGGCCTCGGCCTCCTCCCTCGTCGCGAAGATTGTGTGCCCCTCGTTCCAGAGGAACTCTCTGGAGCGGAGGAACGGCGTAGGATGCCTGAACTCCCAGCGGACCACGTTGTTCCACTGGTTGAGACGGAGCGGCAGGTCGCGCCACGACCTGATCCACCGCGAGACTACTTCGTACATCACCGTCTCCGAGGTGGGCCTGACCGCAAGCCTCTCGTCCAAGGGCGTGTCGCCGGCCTGGGTGACCCACGCTACCTCGGGCGAGAACCCCTCGACGTGCTCGGCCTCCTTCCTGAGCAAACGCTCTGGAATGAACAGAGGGAAGTAGGTGTTCAAAATCCCAATCTTCTTGAATTCGGCGTCGGTGGCCTTCTGGAGGTTCTCCCAGATGGCGTATCCGGAGGGCCTGTATGCCAGGCAGCCGGAGACTGGAGTGTAGTCCGCTATCTCCGCCTTCAGGATCACTTGCGTGTACCATTCGTCGAAGTCCTCGGTCTTCTTAGCGGTCATGCCTTCTTTTTCGGGCTCTGACATGTAACGCCGGGCGTCCGCCGCTTCTGCTTAAAGAAGATGCGCCTACGGTACGCACTGAAGGAGTCGGCCGAGCTCGGGAGGGCTGCTACCCTCGAGAGGCGTCTACTGCCGCCTGGTGTCCTAGGGTACGCTCGAAATGATGATGATGGTGCCGAGGACGAGGAAGACAACCGTCGAGACGTACCGAATCCTCTGCGGGGTGAGCATCCTGCCCAACCTGTTGCCGAGAGCCGTCTCGAAGGCTGTAGCGGATATCAGCCCAGTGCAGGCAGCTGAGAAGACCAGGATTGGGTTCGAGTAGCGGGCCACCAGGACTATGGTCAGTACTTCGGTTGCGTCCCCCGCTATATCCAACAGAGCCAGTGCAGCGACTATGCTGAAGAAGGCAATCCAGCCGTCGAACCGCCGTTCCAAGTTCCTCTGTTCCCTCTCGACGTCTCGATGACTGACGGCACTCCGTGCTTCCCAGAGCCCGTAACCGATCATCAATGCCCCTCCGACCAGCCTTACCCAAAGAATCGGGACGATGGCACCAATCAGAGTCCCGACCGTGACAAAGATGGCAGTCGTGATGACGAAAGCAGTCGCGCCCGCAAGGAACACGAACGCCGCACGGGTCTTCGCGGCCAAGGTGAGTAACAGCATGGCGTCCTTGTCGGTCAGTTCGGTCACGAAGAGCGCAGAGGCTGTCGCCGCGAAGGCCACCGGGAGGGGGTCGACCATCGGCCGTCACCGGCGGGACTCCGCTAGTTTGGGTTCGTCGCCGAACCGCGAGCGGAGGCCTAGAAGCTGAACCCCGTTCCATCTGGAAAGCGGGAGGATGCGCTCCGGATAGAAATTGTACAAATAGGCGCGCCACGCCGCGGAACTACTTACTCACGCCGCTTCCCTTGTCCTGGTCGGCGACCTTCCTGTCCGACATCAGGAACAGGCCGAGCCCGGCTATCATGAAGACGAACGCGACGGCCAGACCCAAAATCGTGCTCCTCTTCCCTATCACGTACGCAGAAGCCGGGACAAGGAGCATAGCAATGATCCCCAGGGTGACCGGCGTCCTGATGGAGGCGAGGTTGAAGCGTGCGGTGATGAGATAGCTCAACAGGACCATCACGAGCGGGAAGACGACGTCGAACCTGCCCATGAGGAAATCGTTCATGGCTCCGGAGAGGTCAGAGAACCCGTTAGCGTAGAGCGCACACACGACCGCAAGTACAAAGCTAGCCGCGGCAATGGTCTGCAGCGTCCCGCCAACGGAGCCCAGCTTCGCGGGCCTCCCCGCAGGACTAGTAGAAGAGACCTCGAGCACGACACCCAGCATCACGCTGAATGTCCCCACCAAGAACAGAATCGGGTCCCTGGTGACCGTCAAATAGACAGAGCCCGGGAGGACAGAAGAGATCCCACCGGTCGCCCACAGGTACAGTGCATACACCCCGCTCGCGAAGAACGGGACCACGTAGAGGAGGACGGCCGCATCGTCTGGGGAAACCCTCTTGCTCATCGGTCGGGGTGCGCGACCGAACAGGGCTTAAAACTGTTGCTTCGGAGGGCTCCTTCAAGAACTCGTCTCCCGCCGCCCTTGAATCAGGGTCGTCAAGATTTGGCTCCTGCCGCGCGCCAAAGACCTCGGACCTCAAGACGTCAGGAAAAAAGAACAAGCGTTACCGTTGATTCTATGATCGGCTGGACAGGATTTGAACACCGTCTTCCATGCTCCAATCCTCCCGGGACAGAGTCAGTGTCCTTGCGAATCATCGATAGTACTTATTAGGTACGGGTCGAACATAATTACAGCTCATAGATTGGCATCCTACCATAAGCGAACCGAAGAGAAGGAAGAGGGAAGGGGGCACAACCACCCGTTCAAAGAGAAGTGTGGCTCGCACTGCCCCAGGAACGAGCACTACAAGGGGCCTGTAAGGAAACCGGACCTTCTGCACAGGAAGAAACGATAGTGATTAGGTAGGCGCATGGTTCGCTATGGGCTTCGTGGTGAGCTCTCCTGAGGGTCCCTGAACGTCCTTCGCTTTGTTCACGGGTGGATTCTGAGTTACGGTTTTATAATCAAACGTTCCACCTTTTTGCCCAGATACAGGCAGCAATTGAAATGACCAATACCTCTGATATCTCAGACCGCTACGAAAGAGCACTGAAGAAAACGGAACAATTGGCAACTGTCATGGCTATTCTATCCGTAATCACGCTCTTCTTGCTGTTTGCTTAAAGGAGAGGTGAAGAGAGCAAGAATGGAAGATTCAGCGGAAGGCAACGTGCATAGATTGGAGAGAATCAACAGGTATCTAATGATAGGTGTAATAGTTCTTGTCATTGTAGTAGTTCTACTGGCGCTAGGCGACTTTGCGTAGTCGCAATATCAAGCTGATTCTGTGGAGCTAGGTCACATACTCGGTGATTTTGTCAGAACAAGCGTTCCCCACTTCTCTTCTCGATGGACTATACACCTGACAATCAAGAAAGCCTTAAGCTAATGCGATGGGCTGGACAACGCCGAACCAAGCACATGGTCAGCGTAGGTAATCTCGAGTGGTTCGAACAACTGCCCTGTGCGGTAATGGTCTGCGACAAGAACTACACGATTCTGTACGTGAACGACAAGGCCGCAGAAGTGAACTCGAAGGAGGGAGGCAAGGCCCTCATCGGAAAGAACCTGATGGACTGCCATCCACCAGAAGCTCAGGCTAAGCTCAAGAAGGTGATGACCTCAGGCCGGCCAAACGTGTATACGACTGAGAGGAGAGGGGCCAAAAAGCTGGTGTATCAGTGTCACTGGAAGAAAGGGGAACGGGTGGGTGGGCTGGTGGAGCTATCTTTTGAACTTCCCAGCAACATGCCAAACTTTGTGAGGACCTGAACCCCACAGCGTGAGGCAGGGGCATCCGGCGGGTACACCTTGGCCTACACTCTTGCGTGTCAAGTGTTTGGCCAATGATCTTCCACATCTAAGACCTGACTAAGTCAGTCCTTGAATCTCTTCTTGAAAGGTTCGTCAATCACAGGACGCCATTTGATTTGGAAGCCCTTTGGCAGTGTGAAGAAGTTTCCACGATTTGGTACGCCCAGTTTTCGGCTCCCACTTCAACCATTTAGAGAGAAGGATCGACGCTTGGGGGCGTCCATTGCATGCGCTCTCCAAACTATGGCTCTGACCTCGACCCATAGTTGCCCCCTGCGACACGTGGCCAGTGGTACCCGAGACAAGAGTTTGAGTTAGTGGAACCTGATGACAAGAATCGAGTCCACCGAACCCCAGTATAGTGGGCACGACCACTTACCGCAGGGATGAGATACTTACAAAATAGCGGCAGTGGTGGAAGTGGCGGTGTCGAGTGCGAAGTTGTCAGGAGCGAGAGGTGCTCCGTCCGAAGGTCAGGTAGGCGGTGTGCCCGACCATAATACCGGAAGGCCTAGTCATCCCGACCCGGGCCTCCAAATGCCTCATGAGAACCTCTACCGTCTCTATGGAGACAAACCCTTCCTCGACCATCTTCGCCACCAGCTTCTCCGCCTGGTTGGTAGTAGGGGTGATGGCCGCCATCGGGGCCGCCGGCTTCAGGCTCTCCCTCATGCTGCTGACAACCTCCCACGGGTCTCCCACGTCCAAGACTCCTGCGTCCATGCCTCTTTCCTTGAAGCCCAACCTGGAGTCTCCTATGCTGAACGCCACGAACCTTGAGAGGTTCAGCTTCTCGACGTTCTTTCTGGCCACTTCCTGGAATTCAGGCCGGATGTCATAGGTGTAGACCATGCCCTCCGGTTGGACGAGATAGGCCATCAGAGCAGTCGTCGCTCCCGTTCCTGTCCCAGTTTCGATTACCCGTGAACCCGAGTGGATGCCGAGCTTCACCACGATCAAGCCGAGGTCCTTGGGATAGACCACCTGGGTCTTCCTCGTCAGCTTCATGACTAGGTCTTCGATGGTCGGCTTCAAGATGGTCAGAGCGTCGCCCAACGTCGTGGTCACCGTGATTCCGTACCCCCTGCCGACAAGAGCGGAGACGTCTAGGATGCCGAGGTGCGTGTGGAGCTTCGGGGTATCCTTTGGCCTGACCAGCCATCTCCTCCTCCTGTCCCTGTACACAAGGATCAGAGAGTCTTCTGCAATCGTCTCGGCCTGGTGTCCCGTCGCCTCAGCGTCGTCTTCCGAGAAGCCCACTCCCCTACGCCCGCCACCAGTCGTATCTGAGGAACTCGACTGTACGCTTGCCACGGTCCGGAATGGCTATGATGAACTGTTTCCGCACGGTGGTCGCGAGCCTGCCGGACCTGACCATCGAGGTCGCAGTCATGGTTGAGCTGGGCCCCATCACCTGAACGATGTAGGGAGCATGGTCGATGCCTGGCCCGTGCTCGTAGACAGCGAAGTCTGAGCCGAACTTGATGCCGGGGGTGACAATGTATCCGGCCTCCCTCAGCTTCCTGTAGACCATGAGCTTCTCCCTGAAGTCGGTGTACGAGGCTTCGCAGACATCCTGGAGTTGCTTTGGGGTCAGCTCCTTGCCCGACTGATCCTCTATGATAATCGCCTTTCTCATCATCAGGTGGTAGGCCTCCATGAGGTCGAGGACCAGGGGAGCGTTGAACTCGAAGTCCTTCGGTTTCGGTATTCCAAGCGGCTTCCCGTAATATCCGTCTTTGAAGAGACGCCTCGAAGTTTCAATGTCCCAGACAACGACCCTGTTCTCGAATAGCCTGCCCCTCGCCCTCTGCTTGGGCATGACTAGATCCCTAGCGCTAGAATTGTGCCCGCGTCTGCGGCGCCCAGCACGGCGTCCGCGCAGTCTTCGATCGATTCGAGAACCTCCTTGACTGCTATTAGCTCCTTGACGTTGGTCGCGGTCCTCATCGTCATGGCGACGTACTCCCTGTACTTCGAGTCGATCGAACTCTCGATCTGTTGGACCTGTGCGGCCATCTGGATCGACTGTTCCGAGTTTATCGAGAGGGCCCTGACGCTTTCGTTGAGTTTCGAGATGCCGTCGATCAGAAGGCCGAGCAGCTCGGTGATCGCCTCGCGATACTTCTTGTTCTTGGCCGATGCTCGCGGTAGCTGCAACATCCTAAATGCGACCCCGTTTATGTGCCAGGAGACGGCTACCACCGAGAAGGCGGCCCTGAGCATGTCTTCTC
>Ga0074046_10004857_pt1 | contig 10863 bp, 7 predicted proteins | sample BogForMeECP23OM3_FD_94441 | JGI IMG/M metagenome (GOLD analysis project Ga0074046, IMG submission 94441) | Bog forest soil microbial communities from Calvert Island, British Columbia, Canada - Bog Forest MetaG ECP23OM3 | ecosystem: Environmental > Terrestrial > Soil > Wetlands ...
AATTACCGCGGCAAGCTCTGGCCGCCTGATAAAGCACAGGCAGTTCAGGAACCGATGATGGAGTTTGTGGACGTCCTGATAACCACTGAGGAGGACACGAAGGTTGTCTTCAAGATCAAAGCCTCCGGCAAGACCGATGATAAAGGTTTTGCGGAAGTCTCTGCCGAGAGTTACAAGGAGGTGGCGCGCCAGCTTCAGGAGAAGTTCAAATTCCAGGCCGTGGCCATCACCTTGCGAGAGAACCCGCTGGTTTGGCGGAACACCTGGACGGCTATTGCCTACCACGATGGGCAATACTTTGACGATGTAAAATACGAACTCGAAATCGTGGACCGCCTGGGCGGAGGCGATTCCTTCAGTGCGGGGTTCATCTACGGCTATTTAACGAAGAAGTCTTATGCGGACGCCGTGCGCTACGGAAATGCGTTCAGCGCGCTGAAGCATTCTGTACCCGGCGACTTCAATTGGGCAACGCTTCAGGAAGTGGAGAATCTGCTTAGGGGGGGCAGCCTGAGGGTTGCACGGTAAGGGCGGCAATTCTGAATAGTGAATAGTAAATTGTAAATTATAAATTATGAATTATATCTACGACCGGCCCCGTAAACTTGGAAGCGGAAACGGTCTCAGCGGAGGTAATTTACAATTTATAATTTACAATTCACTATTCACCATTAATGCCGCCCCTTGATGCTTGGAGGTGCAATGTCCTGGACAAGAGAAAAGACTCTAGCACTTATTCGTGATGTTGGGCTTATTCCCATCATTCGCGCGCCCTCACCCGACGACGCCCTGCGCGCCGCGGAAGCCATTATAGAAGGAGGGATAGGAATTGCCGAGATCACCATGACGGTTCCCAACGCCCTTCACGTCATGGAACGCGTGGTGGAGAAGTTCGGGGATAAGGTGCTACTAGGCGCGGGAACGATCCTCGATCCTGAAAGCTGCCGGGCAGCTCTGCTGGCCGGCGCGGAGTTCATCGTCACACCCTCCCTCAATCCCCAGGTCATTGAAGTGGCGCGCCGGTATAGCAAGGCGTGTTTCCCTGGCGCCCTCACGCCCACTGAAGTCGTTTTGGCATGGCAGTCAGGCGCGGACATGGTGAAAATATTTCCTTGTGGACCCGTCGGCGGGCCCAGTTACATCAAGGCGCTAAAAGGCCCATTCCCGCAGATCGATTTCGTCCCCACGGGCGGAGTCAATCTTCAAACCACACCGGAGTTCATCAAGGCTGGGGCAGCGGCCGTGGCGGTGGGCGGAGAACTAGTAAACGTGAAAGTCCTGAAGGAAGGCAAACTGGATGTGGTGGTTGCCAATGCCCGAAGGTTCATTGAAGCTGTCCGCTCCGCCAGGGCATCGCTCGGCCAATAGCAAGGTATGAGGTCCGCGCTGCTCAATTTCGCGCTTGCCGCCGCTATCCTAGGGGGCGCCTGGTTGTTTACCAATCTGTTCGCTCGCGCCATGTACCTTGTTTGTCCAGCCTGCCAGACGCTAAACGCCCGGCGGCGGAGCCACTGTCGCAAGTGTGGGCAGCTACTGCGCGCGCCTTGACGTGAAGTCAGGAAGCCCCAATAAGTCCTCCTCCCGGAGGCTCGCCGTGGGAAGGTTATCTAATGGCAGGTGAGGGAAACCGAGTCGGGAAGGGTCAACTGAATGACGAGAGAGGAGCGGCTCGAGGCCATCCGACACCGACCGGGGGTTTCGGTGCTCATCGTGGGAGGCGGGATTAATGGCGTTGGCCTGCTCCGTGAATTGGCCCTGCAGGGAGTGGACGCGCTTCTGGTGGAAAAATCCGATTTCTGCTCCGGCGCCAGTTCTGCTTCCACGCGCATCATCCACGGCGGGCTACGATACCTCGAGAACGGCGAATTTCGCCTGGTCAAAGAAGCCTTGCGGGAGCGAAACCGGCTGCTCAAAAACGCGCCGCATTATGTAAGGCCACTCCCCACAACCATTCCAATCTTCAGTTGGGCAGATGGCCTGTTTTCGGCCCTGGGAAGGTTCCTGGGCTTCAGGGTGCGGCCCAGTGATCGAGGAGCCTTGCTGTTCAAAATTGGATTGTCCTTGTACGACCTCCTCGCAGGAAATCAAGCGGTCTTACCCGCTCACCAGTTCAAGTCTCGTCATGTTTCCCTGGCCGCGCGCCCTCAGCTCAACCCGGAGATCGTTTGCACGGCAGTCTACTACGATGCCTGGATCAGCTATCCCGAACGGCTCTGCCTGGAACTCGCTCTGGATGCAGAGAGCCAAGGTTCAGGCGCGTACGCTTTGAATTATGCGCGCCCCAAAGGCGCGAAGGGAGATACGGTCGTCCTGGAAGATGAGATTTCTGGTCGGACACTCGAAATCAAACCCAGGATCGTGATCAATGCCAGTGGGGCCTGGATCGATTTCACCAATCGCGCCCTCGGGCGGCAGACTCAATATATCGGCGGCACCAAAGGCTCGCACATCGTGCTCGAGCATCCCGAACTGCTGGCCGCGACCGAAGGACACATGCTCTATTTTGCCAATGCGGACGGGCGTATCTGCATCTTTTATCCCTTTTATGGGAAAGTGATTGCGGGTTCCACGGACATACCTGTTACGGATCCCGAAACAGTCTTTTGTGAGGAAGATGAGGTGGACTACATCCTGGAGTCCATGCGTCAGGTTTTCCCGGCCCTCCCGTGTCTGCGGGACCGGTCCAATATTGTTTACCGGTTCTGCGGAGTCCGCCCACTGCCTCGCAGTGATTCCTCCACTCCGGGAGAGATCAGCCGAGATCATAGCTGCGCGGTTGTCCCGGCGGGGAATGGAATTGACTTTCCGGTTTATTCTCTGATCGGCGGAAAGTGGACCACCTTCCGCGCCTTTGCCGAGCAGGTGGCGGACAAGATTCTCAACCACCTGGCAAGGCCACGCCTGACCAGTTCCGCCGATTTGCCCATTGGCGGCGGCAAGGGCTACCCGCAAACACCGGTGGAAAAGAGTGAATGGCTGGCTTCCCTTGAGCGCAAGACTCGGCTACCCATCGGCCGTTTGACGGCCTTGCTGGACCGGTATGGGACTCGAGCGGAAGTCCTGGCACAATTCATCAGTGCTGCGCCTGACCAACCTCTGCGTTCCTTGCCCGAATACAGCCGGCGCGAAATTCAATTCATGGCGTCGCAGGAGAGCATCGTGCACCTGGATGACCTCATCTTGAGACGGACAATCATGGCTCTCTTGGGCCAGTTGAGCCTTGATCTGTTAGAGCAGCTGGCTGTCATGCTGGCGCCGGTGCTGGAATGGTCGCAGGAAAGAACCCAGCAGGAAATCGCGCGCACGGTAAAGCTCTTAACCACAGTTCACGGTGTGAGACCTCAATAATAATTATAAATAGTAAATTATGAATTGCTAAAAGAGGGAATGCCTTTGCGGGATCACCGCAAGGGTCTCCAAACTTATAATTTATGGGGAATAGATACTTCTCCGACCACGCGAGGATGCTTCCGCTGAGTGAGAACTCAGGCGGAGGGCGAATCAGCCCGGCGCCCGGCAAGCAGCAGGCCGATCCAGCAGCTCACCGGCCAGGTGAGCAGCCAGGACAACCAGTACCAGTGTGGCCAGCCCTTGCTCCAGTTGGGGATAACCGCGCCGATTCCCATCGCTTCCCCGACGATAAAGAACCAGAGCACGTGGCGCGCGGCGCGGCCCGGAGCGAAGCGGGCACAGAGACAGGCACAAAGGATCGAAACGACGACGAAGAGCGCCGTGCTCGCGATGAGAGCGGTGTCGGAGGGGACACGGCCTTTGACGAAATCGCCCGGGAATAGGCGCGAGAGCAACGGGTCCGTTGCCAGGACAAGAACAACCGAGAGCAGGTAGCTGCCGACGACGACGGCGATGGATTTGAGCATCGGTTACACCTCCATGTTAGGCATGGAATTTACAATTTACTATTCCCTATTTACTATTATTTTAGCCCATAACCAGCCCGCAATTCACGTTGATAACCGCGCCGGTAATGTAACTGGCTTCTTCCGACGCCAGGAACGCTATGGTTGCAGCCACTTCTTCGGGCCGGCCGAATCGCCGCATGGGAGTCTAGCTCATCCATTCCTGCTCGCGTCCTGCCATACGCTCGAGGAGTAAATCCGTAAGGACACGTCCCGGGGCCACCACGTTTGCCGTGATTCCATAAGGCCCCAGCTCCTTCGTCAAGGAAAAGGTGAAGCCTAGAAGTCCCGATTTCGCTGCGGAGTAGTGCGCATGATTGTTCGATATGTCATCCGTGCTATAATGAATATTCGGATTCGGGGAGCGAGTCGAAGGCCCGAGGCCCGCCGCCCCGATATTTTTTTCTCCGGGAAGACTGCTTGAGATGAAGCAAATCCTTTTGACCAATGACGACGGGATCCAGTCGCCGGGGCTCAAGGCTTTGGAAGAGAGCTTGGCGTCGATAGGCGAAGTCACTGTGGTAGCGCCCGATCGGGAGATGAGCGGCGCCAGCCAGTCCATCAGCGTACATGCGCCGCTGCGCGTTCGTCAGCTTGATGAGCGGCATTACGCTGTTTCAGGCACTCCCGCTGACACTGTCATTATTGGCCTCTACCATATCCTTCCGCAGAAACCTGATCTGGTGGTTTCCGGCATCAACCCGGGCGGCAACCTGGGGGAAAGCGTGATTTACTCTGGTACCGTGGCAGCAGCCATGGAGGCCGTGCTGCACGGTGTGCCGGCGATCGCAATATCCCTGGCCACGCGCAAGTACCTGGATTTTTCCTGCGCCGCCACATTCGCCGCCCAACTGGCTGCAAAGGTCCTGGAGGAAGGCTTGCCCGAAGGCGTGATGCTTAACGTGAACGTGCCGCGCGGCGAAGTGTGCGGCGCACGTCTGACGCGCCAAAGCCAGAAGATTTCGCAGAACCTGGTGCTGGAAAAGAAGGACCCGCGCGGCCGCCCCTATTATTGGCTTGATGAAACAGTGCAACTTGGTGAGGTTGAGCCGGATTCCGACTATGCCGCCATCCTCGCCCACGAGGTTTCCGTTACCCCCCTGCACGTTGACCGCACACATTACCCCAGCCTCGATCACCTTTCCCATTGGCTGCCCGCCCTTCAGGTGACCGTGGGCAGGTAGAGGAACACGTGTAATTGAGTTTTGTTTTGACAACGGGAACCCTGGGGAGAGAGAATCACTAACTTACGCGCAGTTCGAGACATCAACTTAAACACTTCTCCCAGTGCAGTTCGGGAGATCCCGGCGGTCGAAAGTTCTTCAGGCAGCGGGTGAGGCACCAGGGCGGGACCACAGTAACAAACAGCGCAATCTGAGAGTAACTCGCTTCTGGAGACTCTGTTGGGGCTTCCTCCATGGCCCAGATTTTTCATCGCAGCACCAATACAATCTCGCGGGTGACTATCTATGGGGCGCTATTTATCGCAGCCGCTCTCTGCTACCTTGGATGGGCCATCACCCAATCACCTTACTTCACCGAAGTCAACGTTGCCCGGCAACAGCCGGTGCCTTTCAGCCACAAACATCACGTGACCGATGACGGGATTGATTGCCGCTACTGTCACACCTCAGTCGAGAAATCATCATTCGCCGGCATTCCCTCCACCCATATCTGCATGAGCTGTCATTCGAAGCTATGGGTTAACAGCCCGATGCTGGAACCCGTGCGCCTGAGTTATCAGACCGACAAGTCGCTGGAGTGGACGCGAGTCAACGCGCTCCCTGACTTTGCGTATTTTGACCACAGTATCCACATCCATGAGGGCGTTGGGTGTACCACGTGCCATGGCCCGGTTGGAGACATGCCGCTCACTTGGCGAGCCAACACGCTTTACATGCGCTGGTGTATTGATTGCCATAAACACCCTGAGCGTTACGTCAGGCGACGCGAGGATGTTTTCAAGGCCGATTACAAACCGCCCAAAGACCAGCTCGCCCTGGGGCGACGACTGGTGAAGGAATACAACATTAAGGATGCGAGGCAACTGACGGATTGCTACACGTGCCACAGGTGAGGGGTTGTCGCGTAATAGCCGTTCCAATCTCGAATAGGAACCCCCTCACCCCCCGCACCGGAACATTTGACATTTGCCTTTTGCCATTTGAATTTTGAACTTCCTTTCTGGGACGAGCAAATCAAATGGCAAATGTGGAGTGGGTTCTAATTGGGGGCTCGTTGCCCGGCACCGGAACATTTGACATTTGCCTTTTGCCATTTGAATTTTGACCTTCTTTTCTGGGACGGGCAGATCAAATGGCAAAGGGCAAAGGTCAAATGGCAAATGTGGAGTGGGTTCTAATTGGAGTTTTGTTGCCCTCCCTGCAAGGAGCAGAGGGGAGACCAAAGCGAAATGTCCGATAACGACAAAACAATTTGGGCTGATGACCTAGTAGCGCCGGTCCCGCGCACGGCGGGACCGGCACCTGCCGCCCCTCCTCCCGCCACTGCGGGATCAGGGCAGGCTCTAAAGGTCGGCGCTACATCAGCCGAGAATGATGCCAAGACGCGGTTTTGGCGCGGTCTGGACGAGCTGGCGGAGACTCAGGAGTACAAGGATTTCCTTCGCTATGAGTACCCGTACGGAGCTCCGCACCAGATGGTGCAGGGCGGGGCCGTCAACGAAGTCAACATCCTCGGACGCCGCGAGGTTCTCAAGCTGATGGCCGCCTCCGCTGCTTTTGCGGGCCTGACCGCATGCACGAAGCTCCCCACCGAAAAGATCGTCCCTTACGCTCAACAGGCGCCGGAGGAATTCATTCCGGGCAAACCGCTCTTCTACGCAACCGCCATGCCTTTCGGTGGTGTGGGCACGGGACTACTGGTGGAAAGCCACATGGGCCGCCCCACGAAGGTCGAGGGGAATCCCGGGCATCCCGCCAGTCTTGGGGCCGCCGATATCTTTGCGCAAGCTTCCGTGCTCGGCCTCTACGACCCTGATCGCTCGCAGGTGGCCATCCGCAATGGCCGGATTGGGAGTTGGAGCGCCTTCCTCACGGCGGCGGAGGAGCTCCGATTGCAGCTCGCCGCCAACAAGGGAGCAGGGTTCCGGCTGTTGACGGAGACCGTCACTTCGCCAGCGCTCGCCGACCAAATTCATTCTCTGCTGACTCAGTTCCCATCTGCCAAATGGCATCAATTTGAGCCCTGCGGCCGCGACGCCGCGCGCGAGGGCTCGCGCCTGGCTTTCGGTGAGTACGTCAGCACGGTCTATAGATTTGACCAGGCAGACGTAGTCCTTTCTCTCGATTCCGACTTTCTCTCCTCAGGGCCTGGCAATCTGCGTTACGCGCATGACTTTGCCGGAAAGCGACGGATTTCCGACCCCCAATCGAGGATGAACCGGCTGTACGCTGTGGAGAGCACGCCGTCGGCTACCGGAGCCATGGCGGACCATCGGCTGCCCCTGCGGGCTTCAGACGTGGAAGCTTTTGCCTGCGCGGTTGCGGAAGGGTTGGGAGTTAAAGCGCTGGTAGGAGCACAAGCAAGCTTTCCCGATCTTCCCTCCGATTGGGTCGGCGCGCTGGTCCGCGATCTTCAGAATCACCGCGGGGCGAGTTTGGTGGTAGCGGGCGATCAGCAGCCGCCCGTCGTGCACGCGTTGGCGCACGCCATGAATGAGGCGCTCGGGAACGCGGGCAAGACCGTTTACTACACGGCGCCCATCGAGGCAAACCCGGTCAATCAACTCCAATCCCTGCGCGAGCTGGTTTCCGATATTGAAGCCGACCAAGTCGATGTGCTGGTGATCCTGGGTGGCAACGCGGTTTTCACTGCCCCTGCGGACGTGCAATTCCGAGAGAGGCTTCTCCAGGTTGGCCTGCGAATCCATCTCGGGCCGCACGAAGACGAGACCGCTGAACTCTGTCATTGGCACATCCCCGAGGCACATTATCTCGAGTCGTGGGGCGATGTCCGGGCCTTCGACGGGACCGTAAGTATCATCCAGCCGCTCATTGCCCCGCTTTACGAGGGCAAGTCCCCGCACGAGCTGCTTTCGGTGCTCCGAGGCCAGGCAGGCCGCCAAGCCCACGCCGTTCTCCAGGACTACTGGAAACGCCAGGCGCCCGGTGCGAATTTTGAAGCGACCTGGAAATCCTGGCTCAACGACGGAGTGGTTGCCGGGACGGCTTTGCCTCCCAAGCCAGTGAAGCTCGTGCCCGATTTCCGCGCGCGGCTCTCTCAGAACGCGGCCGCTGGCCACAGTCAGAGCCGCGGCCTTGAAATTATCTTCCGGCCAGACCCCGCAATTTGGGACGGGCGGTTTGCTAACAATGGCTGGCTCCAGGAATTGCCGAAGCCCCTGACCAAGCTCACCTGGGATAACGCGGCCATGCTCAGCCTTGCCACCGCGGAGCGCCTTGGGGTGAAGAACGGGGAAGTGGTGAAACTTCGCTTCGAAGGTCGCGAGGTTCAGGCGCCTATTTGGATCATGCCGGGGCACGCGGAGGATTCCGTCACGGTGCACCTGGGCTACGGGCGAAGGCGGGCGGGTAAGGTGGGCTCGGGGATCGGGTTCAACGCCTACGCGATTCGCCCCTCGAGCGCGCCATGGTTTGGCTCTGGGCTTGAAATTGCGAAGACGGGCGACATGTACAGTCTGGCGACCACGCAGCATCACCACATCATCACCGGCGAGAACCAGAAGAAAGAAGAAGAGGAAAGCGTGGCCGCGGCCCGGCGAGACCTTGTCAGGGTTGCCGCAATCGAGGAGTTTCGGAAGAACCCGGATTTTGCCAAGGACTCGGAGGAACAGACCACGCATGCTCCGTCGCTGTATCCCGGCTTCAAAAACGAAGGATACTCCTGGGGCATGGCGATCGATCTGAATAGCTGCACAGGCTGCAACGCCTGTGTGGTGGCCTGCCAGTCTGAAAACAACATCCCGGTGGTCGGCAAGGACCAGGTGGCGCGGGGCCGCGAGATGCACTGGATCCGGGTGGATACGTACTTCCGCGGCGCGCTGGAGAATCCGGAGACTTACCACCAAATCGTGCTGTGCATGCAGTGCGAGAATGCTCCCTGCGAATCCGTCTGCCCAGTGGGCGCCACGGTCCACAGCCCCGAGGGCCTTAATGAAATGGTTTACAACCGTTGCGTGGGCACGCGGTATTGCTCCAACAACTGCCCTTACAAGGTAAGGCGCTTCAACTTCAAACTCTTTCAGGATTGGACGACGCCCAGTTTGGTCCCCATGCGGAATCCGAACGTGACGGTCCGCAGCCGTGGGGTGATGGAGAAGTGCACTTACTGCATCCAGCGCATCAACGCAAAAAAGATAGAGGCGGAAGAGGAGAACCGCGAAGTGCGCGATGGGGAGATTCTCACGGCCTGTCAGCAAACCTGCCCGACGCAGGCGATTGTTTTCGGAAACATCAAGGATCCGAACAGCCGCGTATCCAAGCTGAGAGCGCAATCCAGAAACTACGCGCTGTTGACGGATTTAAACACGCGACCACGGACCACTTATTTGGCCAGGCTGCGAAACCCCAACCCGGAGATCAAGGAGTAATCGTTGAGTCCCGACGCACCAGACAAGACAGCCGCCGCTCAGCCGGCTAGTCCCTTTCTTGGGCCCGGCTATTCCTACGCGTCCGTCACTGACAAGATCAGCTCCATTGTCTTGGTGGAAGGCACGAGGAAGGGCTGGTTGGTGGGGTTTGCCATCGCCTTTGCACTCTTCATGCTCTTCAACATGGCGGTGGCTTACCTGCTTTACATCGGCGTTGGCATCTGGGGAATCAACATCCCCGTTGCCTGGGGATTTGCCATTGTCAATTTTGTTTGGTGGATCGGAATCGGTCACGCAGGAACGCTGATTTCAGCCTTCCTGCTGTTGATGCGCCAGGCCTGGCGACAGTCGATCAATCGCTTTGCCGAGGCGATGACGCTGTTCGCCGTTGCCTGCGCGGGGATGTTCCCGCTCTTGCATATGGGCCGCCCATGGCTGTTTTACTGGCTGGCGCCCTACCCCGACACGATGGGGACCTGGCCGCAATTCCGCAGCCCGCTGGTTTGGGACGTCTTCGCGGTGTCCACGTACGCAACTATTTCGCTCCTCTTCTGGTTCGTGGGGTTGATTCCCGATCTGGCCACGTTGCGCGACCGCGCCAAGCGGCGCCTGGCTAAAGTCGCCTACGGCGTGTTAGCCATGGGGTGGCGCGGCTCGGCTGTACACTGGCGCAATTATGAAATGGCTTCCTTGCTGCTCGCGGGGCTCGCCACGCCGCTGGTGGTCTCTGTCCACACCGTCGTGAGCTTTGATTTCACCGTTGCCATCGTACCCGGCTGGCATAGCACCATTTTCCCGCCCTATTTTGTTGGGGGCGCCATTTATTCGGGCTTTGCCATGGTGTTAACCCTGGCAATCCCGCTGCGATATTTCTACAAGCTCGAGGACTTCGTCACCGAACGCCATCTGGACATCATGGGTAAAATGCTGCTGGCGACGGGCTTGATCGTGGCCTACGGCTACCTGATGGAGACGTTTTCGGCATTTTACAGTGGGAACAAGTACGACAGGTTCATGATTATGAATCGCATGACAGGTCCATACGCACCTGTTTTTTGGTTGCTCGTCGCCTGCAATATTGCCATCCCATTGACCTTGCTGTGGTCCTCACGCATACGGAAAAATGTGCTGGCGCTTTTCCTGATTTCGCTGGTGATCCAGACCGGGATGTGGCTGGAGCGCTTTGTCATCGTCGTAACCAGTTTGCATCGAGATTTCATGCCCTCTGCCTGGGGGATGTACTACCCGACGATATGGGACTGGGCGACTTTCATTGGAACGATCGGCCTGTTCTTCACCTTGTTCCTGCTTTTCATCCGCTACCTGCCGATGATTTCGATCTTCGAGATGCGGGAACTGGTGCACAAGACGAGG
>Ga0074046_10004860_pt1 | contig 10859 bp, 12 predicted proteins | sample BogForMeECP23OM3_FD_94441 | JGI IMG/M metagenome (GOLD analysis project Ga0074046, IMG submission 94441) | Bog forest soil microbial communities from Calvert Island, British Columbia, Canada - Bog Forest MetaG ECP23OM3 | ecosystem: Environmental > Terrestrial > Soil > Wetlands ...
CAATTTAAGGCTTCCGTCTTAGAAGCCTTTTGTAACCTGTTTCCGACTCAGCGAAACGGCAAGGTTCTGTTTCCGTTCCGCAGAATCTTCGTGATCGCTGTTCGGTGAGAATTAAATTACATACCCTAAGTCGTGGATCGACGCTGGCTTCAACTCGGTGAATGCAGGAGAAGTGTGCCTACAGCCTGGGCTGAAGCGAAGCGGAGGCCCAGAAATCCATTAAACAAACCGGCCTGCGCTGAAGGCGCGTCGGAATGTCGGCGGCGGGTTCGGCCCTCCGGGCGCATTTTTCAAGAAATCTCCGGGCTCGCTCAATCCGACCGGTAACGTTTTTATCTGACCGCGCCTGCGGCGCTCGTTTACGTACAAAAACGATGCATGGGCCTCCGCTTCGTCCCGCGGCGGCGGAACCCAGGCTGCTATCTCGTCGCGCCTTCTGCGCTGACGGTTCCAGGGTTCGATGATCGGCTGCGGCTTAATAGCTGTGGCAAGCGCATTAAGCCCTGCGACTGCTGTGGCCGAAAGCCAAGAGGACTTTGACTTCACAAACAATACCGGAACGATCATTACAGGGCTGTATGTGGCCGCTCACGGCACGACTCAGAATGGGGTCGGAATTGTCTCTCCTCCCCGTTGTATCCAGGCCAGACGAGACATATATCGTGGCCCGAAGAATCGGGAATACCGAATTGGGATATCCGCATAACCTATTCAACCGGAGTAGAGGTTCGATTCAACCAAGGCGTCGATCTATCGCAGTACAGCCGCTTGGCTGTGAGCTTGCGTGAAGACGGAACCGTAACGCACTTAGACGAATACGAATCATAATCCGGCTAAAACGACTCTGGTTGATCGGTCTGTCTAGCTTGCGGAGGAACTCATCCCCCGCAAGCTTTTGCGTTTCATTCACTTGTTTTCGAGCCTGAAAACCCCGTCCCAATTCTCAGGGGAGCTCACACGCAAACGGAATACACGCGGGACGCGTATGCTGCGTTGCCGTCGGGACAAATATCTGGGTAACTCTGCGAGCCACTAGCCCCTCGAACAACTGCGTGAGTTCGCTTGTGGAACAGCGAACTTGTCGGATACCTTTGCCAGCTGGTGTGAGTCCGTGCGCAAAACGGTTTTTCTGCTTAGTGCTGGTCCTTGGATTATCCGCGACGTCTCTTTGGGCCGGAAATCCGGAAGGCGACGCTCTGGCCGGACAGGGATCCGTCGCGGCGGGCAAGGGTGATTACGCGGGCGCCATCGGATTTTTCCAGAGAGCCGTCAAGGCAGATCCAAATGAAGTGGCTTACGTCATCGGCCTCGCGAATGCATACGCTCAGGCAGGAGAGTTTCCCGAAGGTCAGAGGACACTTGAATCGGGTTTGATGCCCTTCCGTCTGTACCGGGCGAACTGCACAACATTGTTCAAACGGGAAACAACAGCGCCGGCGTGCTACCCGGAACTCTCCTCCTCGATGAAGCGTTCACCGAGGCGCAGCTTAAGGAGTCCCTGCGCGGCGGCTACTCGGTCGTCCATATAGCAAGCCATTTTGACCTGGAACCTGAGAACTCCGATAAGTCATTCTTATTGCTCGGCGACGGAACGCACCTTACACTCACTCAACTGAGCTTGATCCCCAACTTATTTGCCAACGTCGACCTCCTGACGTTGTCCGCATGCAACACAGCGGTCGGGCTTAATAAAGCGTCCGGAGCAGAGTGGGAAAGCCTCGGAATGATCGCCCAACGAAAAGGCGCAAAAGCTATCATCGCGACCTTGTGGCCGGTCGCCGACGACAGCACGACGCTTCTCATGCAACAGTTTTACCGGTTGCACACAACCCATCCCGGCATCTCCAAAGCCGAGGCGCTTCGCAAAGCACAGCTGACTCTGCTCGAAGGCACTGGCGACCCTTCACGAACCCGATTCGCGCACCCTTTTTTCTGGGCACCCTTTGTCCTCATCGGGAATTGGAAATGAAAACCATCCCGCTCCCATCGATGAGTCGGGAGTCGGGAGTCAGGAGTCAGGAGTCAGGAGTCAGGAGTTCAGGATGCAAATATCGTTGGCCTGAACAGATACTGACTTCCGATCTACTATTGGCCGATTCGAAATCTACATCGCATGGAGGCCGATAAATCACCATCCGCAGACCGGAAGGCCGCCGTCTCATTCTGCAACTTCTCTGAAAACGCGAGGTCCGCCGAGCGCAATTTTCTTCTAAAATCTTCACGCGCGCTCGCCCGTTGGGTGCTCCTGACTCCTGACTCCTGACTCCTGACTCCTGACTCCTTGCCTTACGCCCGCCTGCGCTCTTCAATGTTTTTATTAAGCAGCTCAAAATAGTCGCTGTTTCGGCGCATCAGCTCCAAATGGGGTCCGATATCGGCGATCGCGCCGTTCCTGATAAACAGATTAAAATCGGTCTGAAAAATATCCGGATCATGGGTAATGATCAGTGTGGTCCGGCCACGAACGGCTTCCCGCAGGTTAGCAGCAACAGTAGACATTGTTCCGGGATCGAGGCTTGCGCCGGGTTCGTCAAAAACCAGAATCCGCTGTTTTCCACAGAGGAGCTGGGCGATGCCGACCCGTCTGCGCTGCCCGAACGATAGTGAACCTTCGCCGCTCAAACTTCGGATAGGATGCTGGAGAGTCAGAGCCTCCTCTTCCAGAAATTTTGCGACTCCGGAGAGCCGTAGAGCATCGTCAAAATGCTCAACATCGCGGCGCTCTCGCCCGATCAGAATATTCTCTTCAAGTGTCCCATTCAGGAACTCGAACCCGGTCGGAAGAAATCCGACCAGCTCGCGCTTCCAGACGAGATGCCAATGCGCTATGTCCACCCCATCGACATAGATTGAGCCGTTGACCGGCGACAGATCCCCGTTCAGGAGCTTCCCTAATGTGCTTTTTCCGCACCCGGATCGTCCGGTAATCCCAACCACCGTGCCCGCTGGAATCTCAACAGTGAGTCCCGTTAGAACCGGCTTTGTTGCACCCGAATAGTTAAATGTGACGTCTGTCAGCCGCAGCGAGGCCGGATCAGAGCGTGCCGCAAGCTCCGCCAGTTCGGCCGGCGCAGGGCCCGGTTTGGGAATATCGAGAACCTTCCGGATCTGGCGCATTGCCGGGCTTGACCCGGCAATCACTAGCGGCGTCGCAGCCAGACTGGAGATGCTCATCAATAATAGGGCGAGTAAATTCTGCGTCTGCACAATCGTGCCCGGTGTGACCGGCGCCACTCCCTGCGCGAGCAGGATGACAATCAGTGGAAGTGAAAGCGTTGTGACGATTCCCGCGGCCGCCGCCCGGGTTGAACTGATCAGGGCGAACTTGCGATTGGCGTTTCCAGCCTCGGACGCGACATGGAGCAGTTCAGTCGATTCTTTGCGCTCGCCGCCAAAGTAAACCAGGCGTCCGACGAGCTCGAAGAAACGGGCGGTCCGCGCGGAAGATTGCCGGCTCAGCCGGTCGCTTCGTTCGCTTGCGCGCCGTTCCGCGCCGGAAAAAGCCCGATTCACGAATATTTGAACGGCCACTGCGAGCGGCACGAGCAGGAACAGTATCTTCCATCCATCGGGGATCCGATACAACCCAGTGGAATAGGTTATTGCTTTCGCGCCATTTTCAAATACTCCCAACACTCCAAATATCAGTAGCGCACTGAGACCTGCGGCATCCGACATGAATATTTTGATCGTCTCGCCGGTCTGGCGTTGAGCGCGCGTCTCGCCCGGTTCCAGCGTCAGCGCTCGCAGTAATTCGCGCTGAATTCGCACTCGAAACCTCTGGCTAAGCCCGATCCGGAGCTGTTCGGCGAAGATTCCGATTACGGCAGATGCTACGAGGAGAGACGTCATCAGCAGAGCCAGCGAGATTGGTGTTCCTGCATCGACAGCGAATCCCAAGATCCGGGTCGGCGCCCGAATAGCCGCTCCACCCAGCCCGGAAGTCAACGAGTCGATGACGCGCTGGCTCGCGGTCGTCGATCCAAACAGCAGCGTCGCCTGCACGAAGGCCATCAGAAGCAGGCAGGCCGCAGGCAAAAGAAACGGTAGAAAGAACGACCGAAAACTCCACGCCAGCCGAAGATCATCCCAGAACGTCGCAGGCTTAATCTTCGGACCGTCCATTCAATCGTGGATCAACTGCTCCGCTTCACACCCGATTCGACCGGTTTCATCTTCTCCGAACCCTTGCTCTCAGACTTCCCGGCCCGCGCCCACGGTTCTGCGATCAGCCGCAAGAGTTCCTTCGCAGCCAGAGGCGACAGCCCCGGATAGACCGACAGCAACCTGGCAAGAAGAGCGCTCGCAACCGGCGCAGCGAAACTCGTCCCGAAACCGTTCTTTTTCGTTCCACCAAGCCAAAGCAGGTCAGAATACTGACCCTTAGCGACAAACTCGATCAGGTTGCCCGGTCGATAAAAAAATCGGTCGAGACGGTCGACATCCATTTTATCGACGGAAACGACCGTCGGAAAGTATGCCGGCCATTCGCGATCGGTGAAATCCCTGTTGCTCCCCGCACTGACAATGTGGACCCCTTTTACATACGCTTCGTCGACCCACTCTTTGAATTCCATAATGAATTCCCTTTCGCCCCTACAACCGAAGCTGCAATTCAATATCTGATAACCTCTATCGATCGCCTCAAACGCCGCCCGTTGGATTATGTCACGCTTCGAGGTAAGGTCGAAGAGCCCCATTCGGAGAACACGAAAACTACCGAGCTCAGCCTCCGGCGCAAGCGTTCGAATAATTCCGGTGATTCCTGTGCCATGCCCGTTCACATCACGGCCGCCGCCCGGCTCCATGAGTAACGTGTTTCCATCCGATACGAACGCCAGGTCGTCCACAAGGTGCAACCCGCCCAGATCCGGGTGCCCCTCTTCAATGCCGCTGTCCAGCAGAGCGATCCGAACTCCTTTCCCGGTTCCGGACACAATGGCTGATCGAGCCTCTTCCAATGATACCCAGTTTCTCACCGGTCTGCTCCACTCGCCTAGTTGTAACCGATAATCCGGGAGACCAGTTTGAAATCAAACAGCCTCGTCAACAGCGAGGCTGCCCGTCTGATTTCTCCCATCGATGCCATATCGAACGAAGCCCGTTTTTTTCCGGGCCGCCGATTGGTATCCAGTTGAACGCATGAGACGATTCCCCGGCACTGTTGAGCAAAATAGAATGGAACGGCAATCATCGCGCCAGTCGGTGAGGTCGTTTTGCGGTCGACGCTCTTGTCATGTTCAGGATTTTTGCCGACCTCGTTTTCACAGAATGGTTGCCCGGTTGAAAACACCATACTGATTAATCCACTGCTGAGAGGCTGGCTGTGCCTTAGGATTGCATCGGCCGCCGGGCCGTTATTATACACAGCATCCAGCTCCGGCTTAGTCGGGTTAACCAGCCAAAGCGTTCCTTCATCGCCGCCGGCTGCTTCAAAACTCTCTTCCAGAACGGACTTCATCAGATCGTCCGCGAAGTCGTCGAAGGTTTCTCGCGTGATAAGCCGGGCAGCTTTATCTAGCCGATCCGCCAGAATCGAAGCATGCTCCCGAAAGCGGGGATCAGGTAAAAGAGTGAATCGCATAGTTTACTTTTCCGGTTTCTTTAAGCGTCGTAAGCCATTTCATGCGGAAAACCGTTTGTTGCGCGCCACTTCGTCTCCGGTTCTTCCAGTTAAGACGATCGTGAACCGGTCTTTTGCACAATTTCTGATGCGTTCGGCAAACATCCAAAAAACACCGCAAGAATGACAGATCACTTCGTCATCCTCAGTAAGAATCGATTTTACTGCAATGAGCATCAAACTATATCCTGAGCCCCTCGGCTCAATCTTTCTAACTGGTCTGGATGGATTCGTTTATGAATTGCCGGAAGCGGTCGCGAAGCAACATCGGGTCTCACCGGAGCGACTCAAAGAACTTGGTCATCTACCGATCATTCCCTGCACAAGCCTGGTTCTTGACAATACGAAGGAAGGGGACGAAGTCTCTGCCCGCCATTACGTCCTGCGAGAGGATGGGCAATTTGGACCGCATTCAGAGGTCTTATACGGCACTGCGGTCGCGCAGGACGACGGATTTTGTTACACCGGATACCATTTCCATCCCGATGGAAGCGCGACCGCAAGATTTGTTGACTGGGAACCCGGACGATCCGGTCATCACCTCGTCTAGCCTAAGCTCGCCATTCATTATGAGACTCGCGTCAGGACTTGCACAGTTCGCCACAATAAAAATAGTGACCGCATTTGCGATCGGCTTCGCCGGGCTCGGCTTCGCTGAAGTGACGAACCCGAAGCAGTCGCCAGGGGTCGCTGATCTAGTTGCCAAAGTTGCTCCCGCAGTCGTCTCGATCACAACGACAAATCCATATTCTCGGCCGAGCGTTGATCCAATTCGAGGAAATGACGACTCTCGAAAATCGACTAGCATCAGCGGTGGATTTGGATCCGGCGTCATTGTCTCGTCGGACGGCTATATCCTTACCAACAACCATGTTGTGGAAGGAGCAGCCGGAATTATCGTGACCAGGGAGGATGTCCAAAAAGACTATCAAGCGACGGTGATCGGAACCGACCCAATCGCGGACCTTGCCCTTATCAAGATACAGGAGACCGGTCTACCGTATCTACAATTCGCTGAGCCTGGATCCTACAGGGTTGGCGATGGCGTCCTCGCAATCGGCAATCCGTGGGGTTTCGGCCAATCAGTCTCGATGGGAATTATTAGTGCGATTGATCGAGCCCTATCCCCGAGCAAGTTCGAGGACTACATTCAAATGGACGCAGCCATCAACCACGGCAACTCCGGCGGGGCTCTCGTTAATCTAAACGGGGAGCTGGTCGGAATAAACACGTGGTTCTACCAACAAAATAAAACCGACGTACCGTCGGGAGTTAATTTCGCCATCGCCGCGCCGCTCGCGAAGGCGGTCATGGAAGAGTTGAAAGAGAATGGGAAAGTCAAACGTTCCTATATTGGCGCTGAGCTGGAACAGCTAACCCCGGGTTTCGCGGCAAATGTCGGCATACCGGGTAACGTCCGAGGTGCCGTCGTCGCTTTAGTCATGCAGAATTCTCCCGCAGAGAGAGCGGGCTTGAGGTCGGGCGATGTGATCACGGAACTGGATGGTAAACCCGTCCGGTCGAATCTCGAGCTTGAACGCTCGATCATCTTTTCGCCTCCTGGGAGCTCGGTCGAGATGACTATCTATCGGGACGGAAAGCAACTCACTGTCAAGGTCGTTCTGCAGGAAAAGCCTCCGGAAAAAAATCAACAGGAATCCGGCGATTCCAGTAAAACTGGAGAACGATAAAAACAGGGAACGCAGCGTTTGCTCTCCCGCCAAAATTCGATCGAATTCTGTGCCCAAGACGGAGCAAAAGACTAAAAACCCGCCCGGGCCAGAATCACCTCCGGAGGGTCCGTTCCGGTTTTCGGTGATTTGTGCGCTGGGCAAGCGCTACCTAGGCAGTTTCAAGTGGTTGATCGCCTTTTACATTCTCCTGACCGTCGTATGCCGCCCTGTGCTGCCAATCGCAGTCGGACTGAACCTTAGCCAGCTCACCAACTTCTTTCAGCAGGAGCAGATCACTTCGTCCAGAAACTCTGCGCAGGATCAGCCCGGCCCTTTCGTTAAACAGGCAGGAACTTTGGGCCGGTCGCAGACGGCAACACCGGGAAAGAGCGACCTTTTGGCGACCTACCTATCCTGGCTAGTGCTTTCGATCGCATTTGTCGCGATCACAGCTTTGCTTCGCTACGTGACTGGCCTTCTCGACGGAAAAATCGCAAATGCCATGCGTATCGACACATTCAACTCGATCCTGCGTCAATCTCCGGAGTTCTTCTTCCAGTACGATCAGAATCGTCTTACAACGGTCGTGAATCAGTTCTGCATACAGGCGCAACTGGGGGTAAGACAGCTTCTGGTCGATCCTGTACTGCAGATTTTGGGGATCGTTATCGCCGGCTGGACCCTTTTTGAACAGTTGTTGAATTTGCAGGGGACCGGCGGCGGACCGGCGTGGATTTCGTTCCTTTGCATTTCTCTTTTCGCACTGATCTCCCCTTTGCTCGTCAACTCGCTCGGTCAATTTCTGCAACGCGAGACGACTGCTGTCCAAACACGCAACCTCCGCCTCGCGAGCCTGGTTGGCGGCGCCATCACCTCGTACGAAGAAGTCCAGGCAACTCGGGCTGAGCCTATTTTCGATAAGAAACACGAAGCGCTTCTCGATGAGTTGCTGCGCGCGAAACTGAATCAGAGTCTTATAATTGAGAAACTGAACGCCCTGAATTCCGCCCCGGGCACACTGGTGCTCGCCGCGTTATTAGGAACCGCAGTTTATCTCGTGGTCTCTGGCAAGGGCGGAAGCCCGGGCAGCGTTGTTGCCCTCGCGTTGATTACTCCTCAGTTCATGAATTCGATCCAGGCCCTTTCCGGTCTCGCCGTGACTGCGCGGACAACCTGGCCGGGACTGATGCTTGTCGCTTCGATTCTGGCGCGCCAATCCCCAGCGCAAAAGGAACAGGACTCGACGGAGAGCCGTCCTTTGGAGGGAACCCTGGAAGCGGTTGGCGTCGTCTTTCGATACCCCGGCGCAAATGCTCACAACGTTCTCGACGGGCTCTCGTTCAAGATAACGGCCGGCCGAAGAATCGGTTTCGTCGCAAGACCCGGCCAGGGAAAAACAACCTTTTTCCGGCTAGCTCTCCGGTTTTACGACCCGCAGCAGGGGGAAATTCTGCTGGGAGGCCAGTCTGTCCGCGATCTGAGTCTGGCGACGCTCCGCACGAATATTGGGATGATGTCGCAGTTCCCCGGGTTTTTTCACGACACTGTTCGGGATAACTTTCGCATCGCTCGGCCAACCGCGTCCGATGATGAAATTATTGCTCTTTGCGAAAAGACCGGTCTTTGGAAAATCCTCGAAAACTCTTTTGGCAAACGCGCGCTCGACGAACCATTCGATGCGGGCGGCCGGTTTTCGGGGGGTCAAAGAAAGCTGTTTGCGCTGACGCGCTGCCTGTTGCGCGACCCACAGGTCCTGTTCCTCGACGAACCGACGACCGGGATGGGCCCGCTTGAAAAATATCCACTGATCGAAGTGATGCAGCAGGCGTGCGCCGGCAGAACGGTCGTGCTCGTCGACCACGACATTGTGTGGCAATCCCGATTTTGCGAACAGATTGTTGTACTTCAGGCCGGCAAAGTGATCCAGGAGGGCACACCGCAAGAGTTACGGGCGCAGGATGGTCTGTTTCAAAGACTTTACACGGAAGCTTCCCAGCAATCGCCGCCGCATCCCACCGCGTGATCTACCGACCCGTTCCGACCCGCCACAACCGCGACCGAACAGTGCAGCAGTTCATTTGAATTAACTCCCCTTTTTGCGCAAATTCGTTTCACTGGATCGTCTTCTATTTTGAACACAACTTGGGAAGCAAGAAATTCCCACACAAAAACCAACCAATTATTAGCAAATTATGAAAGTTGAAAAAGTCAAAGCGGGAGAAGAGTATGACACAAGCAAGCTGGGACGCGTCGCAAAAACAAGCGATGCGACCGGAACCGATGAAGTGTCAGCACACGGGATGAGAGTGGACTTCACTTGCGCAGGGTGCGGTGCCGCACTGACAGCGTGGATGGAGGTTGACCCGCAAAGGTTTGTCTGCCCCGATTGCGGTACCGTAAATATAGTGTGGATGTAATGAACTTCGTTCGCTAACAGCGCAGAGGGGCGACAGTCTGGTATGTCGCCCGCTTTTTGCGTCAATTTCGAGCTTGGCAACACCCGAAAAATCTCTCTTGCCGGAATCTGCGATCGGCAGCATTTCAATTCATGAGCACCAATGACGAAGATCTCGCACTCGCAACGCGCGCTTTGTCGGGAGACGAACAGGCAGCCAACGCAATCTACGGTCTCCGCCCTCAGCTGGTAAGTTATCTCATTAGCAAAGGCGCTCCTTCAGGAAACGTCGCCGAGGATGTGGTAGCCGATTTTCTTGGAGAATGCTTCGGCGCTTACGAACGTTCGGTAAGAGCCACAACGAATCGGCGGCTGGAAATGTACAAAGGCAAGGGACCACTTATTGCCTGGCTAAAGAGATCCTGCTGGCACAAGTTCATCGAAATTACAAGAGGGCCGCCAATAGGTCCGCTTCCAGTCGACGGCGATGAGCTCGACAGCATTGATATCCGTCCCAATCCGGTCCGTAGAGCCGGAACTGATCGCGCGAATCGTTGCGGCGCTGGAATACGCCTTTTCCGAACTTGAGCCGCTCACGCTCATCTTTCTCCGGCTTGTCTATTTGGAAGGTGTGAGCCAGTCAGACGTTGCCGCCGTCTTCAACTGCAACGATTCCACCGTCAGTCGGCGTTTGGATCAGGGGCTGGCAGCCCTCCGCCGGAGCGCGGAATCTTTTCAACAACGCGATGCCGCCTCAACCGAAATCGAATGGTCGGATTTACTGGTTATCTGCCAGACTCCGCCCGACTTTATTTATGAAAACTAACCCGACCCAAGCCGAAGGATTCAAAATTGTTTGGGAATTTTTCGCCAGGCACTCCGTAGAAGTCGAAGCCCGGGGGTCTGAAGAATTACTTCCAGAACAGAAGATAGCCCTTGCTCTGCTTGCAAGCGGCAAGGCTGACAACCACACGAGGACCAATCTGATACCGCTTTTGCGGAGAAACAGAAATGCACTGAACTTCTTGGCGGAGCAGATCAAAATTGCGCGTCCAGGTACGACTCGGAAGCAGTCATCGACACAAAGCAATCGCGGCTAGCCCAGTTCCCGCGGCCGCGCATAGGCGTTAACTTAATATGGCGCAGAATCCTTACTACCCCTTAATTA
>Ga0074046_10004861_pt1 | contig 10859 bp, 9 predicted proteins | sample BogForMeECP23OM3_FD_94441 | JGI IMG/M metagenome (GOLD analysis project Ga0074046, IMG submission 94441) | Bog forest soil microbial communities from Calvert Island, British Columbia, Canada - Bog Forest MetaG ECP23OM3 | ecosystem: Environmental > Terrestrial > Soil > Wetlands ...
ATTTTGTTGCAAAAGTCTGTCCCCACTCCAGCTCTGAAACTTTCGAACCTAATAGGTCTGCCGTGTGAGTTGATCGTGCGGAATAGTTCTGTTTGCTGAATTAATATTACATATCCGCGTGTGCAAAATCTTTTTGCAACAAAATCGGCCCGTTGCAGGAATTCGAACTAAGACACCACCGGAGCGCCTCGCGTCTTGCCCGGCCGTGCGAAGGGCGAACACCCCGGCCGTTCGCGAAGAAGGCGTTGCATGCGCATTTACCTTGAAACGCCGCCGCGAGGGGGCTTAAGCCGCCGTGGCGATCCAGGGAAGTTCGCTCCGCGCTTGCATTCGCGGCCCAAATTGGGTAGCGCGCGATGCCTCGCGCAATTGCGAGGCGCGCGCGATGCCATCATCCCCAAAAGTCTCAAGCGATTGCAGTTGCCGTCGTTGCTGCACTGCGGTAAAAGCCCAACGTTAAAGCGGATTGCACGCGGCGTTAAGAAGGGGTGAACGATGGCGGACGCGAAGGAAAGCGCGGGCGGATTGCGCGCACGGCCTATGATGCCAAGACCTCTTTCTCCGCATTTATCGATTTTCCGCCCCTACATCAACATGACGATGTCGATCCTGCATCGCGTCACCGGTGCAGCAAACTATTTCGGCAGCTTGCTGCTCGCGGCCTGGCTGATCTCGGCGGCGGCGAGCGACAGCTGGTTCGGCACGGTGAGCTGGGCGGCGGCCACGCCGGTTGGCCTGATCGTGCTCTTCGGCTTCACCTGGTCCGTGATGCATCACTTGCTTGGCGGCATCCGGCATTTTATCTGGGATACCGTGCACGGCTTCGAGCGCGGCAACGTGCGCTTACTCTCTTGGCTCACCCTTCTCGGCTCGCTCACGCTGACGGGCTTGATTTGGGCGGCCGCTTATCCGGTTTGGGAGAATCTCATTTGGGGGAAATTCCTATGACAGGCTATCGAACTCCCCTCAAGAACGTTCGCGGCTTGGGCTCGGCCAAGCGCGGCACCGAGCACTTTTGGCTCCAGCGCGTCACCGCAGCCGCGAACATCGTTCTCATCGCCTTCCTGGTTTATACCGCGCTGACCCTCGCGGGTGCCCCGAAACCCGAGGTGAAGGCGTTCTTCTCGCAGCCTATCGCCGCCGTCTTCGGCGTTCTGCTCGCGATCTCTGTCAGCGTGCATATGCGCATCGGCATGCAGGTCATCATCGAGGACTACGTCCACGGCGCATCGAAAGTGCCGATGCTGCTGCTGAACACCTTCTTTTCGATTTTTGTTGGCGCGGCAACCGTCCTGGCCGTGACGAAGCTTTTTCTCGGGGTGTAACCGATGCCTGACCGTGCAAAGCCGAAACATAATGGCGCTGGAGTGCTCCCCGTATTTAACGTCAACGGCAAGGCTTATCCCTTCACCGATCACATCTTCGACGTGATTGTGATCGGGGCGGGCGGCGCGGGCTTGCGCGCCACGCTTGGCTGCGCCGAGGCCGGCCTCAAGACCGCCTGCATCACCAAGGTCTTCCCAACCCGGTCGCATACGGTGGCGGCACAGGGCGGCATCGCCGCGGCGCTGGGCAATATGGGCCACGACGACTGGCGCTGGCATATGTATGACACCGTCAAGGGCTCGGACTGGCTCGGCGATCAGGACGCGATCGAATATCTCTGCCGCAACGCGCCTGCCGCGGTGTACGAGCTCGAGCATTACGGCATGCCCTTCAGCCGCACCGCCGAGGGCAGAATCTATCAGCGTCCTTTCGGCGGCATGACCACCGATTTCGGCGAGGGCCCGCCTGCTCAGCGCACCTGCGCAGCCGCGGATCGCACCGGCCACGCGATGCTGCACACGCTATACGGGCAGTCGCTGCGCCACTCGGCTGAATTCTTCATCGAATATTTCGCCCTCGATCTTATCATGGATGGCGGCGTGTGCCGGGGCGCCGTTGCACTTTGCCTAGAAGACGGCAGCATCCACCGCTTCCGCGCGAAGAAAACAATCGTCGCCACGGGCGGTTATGGCCGCATTTATTTTTCTTGCACCGGAGCCCACACCTGCACGGGCGACGGCAACGCGCTCGTGCTGCGCGCGGGCCTCCCGCTACAGGATATGGAGTTCGTGCAGTTCCACCCCACCGGTGTCTACGGAGCCGGAGTTCTCATCACCGAAGGGGCGCGCGGCGAAGGCGGCTACCTCACCAATTCGGAAGGCGAGCGCTTCATGGAGCGCTACGCGCCGCACGCGAAAGACCTCGCCAGCCGCGACGTGGTCTCCCGCGCCATTACCGTCGAGATCCGCGAGGGGCGCGGCGTCGGCCCGAAGAAGGACCACATCTATCTGCATCTCGACCATCTCGACCCGAAGATCCTGGCCGAGCGCCTGCCGGGCATCACCGAGAGCGCGCACATCTTCGCCGGCGTCGATCTGCGCCGCCAGCCGATCCCGATCCTGCCCACGGTTCACTACAATATGGGCGGCATACCCACCAACTACCTGAGCGAGGCGCTCAGTCCGCGCCAAGGCGATTACGACGCCACCGTGCCGGGTTTGATGGCGCTCGGCGAGGCTTCTTGTGCGAGCGTGCACGGCGCCAACCGGCTCGGCTCCAATTCGCTGATCGACCTTGTGGTGTTCGGACGCGCGGCGGGCCATCGCTGCACCGAGACGATCGAGACCGGGCAAAGCCAGCCCGATTTGCCCGCCGGTGCCGGCGAGGAGGCTGTCGCGCGTCTCGACCGCCTGCGTTATGCCAATGGCGGCACGGCCACCGCGGAGCTGCGCGGCCGCATGCAGCACGCCATGCAAAACAATTGCGCGGTGTTCCGCAACGCGCAGGTGCTCGAAGAGGGCTGTCATCTTATCCAGCAGATCTGGGAAGGTGCTGACGACATTCGTGTGACCGACCGGTCGCTGATCTGGAACACCGATCTCATCGAGACGCTGGAATTCGACAACATGATCGCGTTGGCTGCGGTGACAATCAACGGCGCCTATGCCCGGCAGGAGAGCCGCGGTGCGCATGCGCGCGAGGATTTTCCCAACCGCGACGACCAAAAATGGATGAAACACACCTTGTCCTGGGCCGATGTGGAAAGGAAGGCGGTGTATCTCGATTACCGGCCGGTTCACACACACACGCTGACGAACGAGGTGCAATACATCGCGCCGAAAGCGCGCGTTTATTAGCCGCTTCAGGACCGTTGCGGCCCGGGGCAGCGCCAGCTCGCCGGTCTTTCGAGCCAGATCCTTCGCCGTGCTACTTGCGGCAATGTGCCAATGCCGTAATATCGTTCGTAGCGGACGGCCATGATGGCGCCGGAAGCGGGCCAAGGCCGCAGGGCCGCCATGGCAAGGCCAGAAAGGCGCCGTGGCCGAGGATAGAGGATCCATGCGCTTACGTTTGAAAAGCACCTCCGGCGGCTTCAAATCCTTCCGGACACGCCCGCTTGCATTTTTACGGCTAGCCGCCAAGCGAAGGCGGCGCTTTCCGCTTTTCCCGCTCCGCAAGCCAGTGAAGGTCTATGGGCGGATCGGGAGCCTCGAAGTCCGCCTCGCCCGTTCGGGTGCCGATATCAAAAAGGCTCAGCGGCTGCGTTTTGAGGTTTTTTACCGCGAGATGGCGGCAATTCCGGATGCGAGGACTTTGCAAAAAAAGCGCGACGAGGATGATTACGACGCCATTTGCGATCATCTCCTCGTCATCGACAAGTCCGTTGAGCGTGCAGGAAAGCGGCCTTGGCTGAAACGTTCCAAAGTCGTCGGAACCTATCGCGTGCTTCTGCAGGACATCGCCGAAAAAAACCATGGGTTTTATACGCAAGGCGAGTACGACATCGCGCCCCTGATCGCAGCCAAGCGCGACAAGCATTATTTTCTGGAGCTCGGCCGCTCTTGCGTGCTGAAACCCTACCGGAACCGCCGCACCGTCGAGCTGCTTTGGCAAGGCCTATGGACCTACATCCGCGAGCATGGCGTCGATGTGATGCTCGGCTGCGCGAGCTTCCCAGGTACAGACCCGAAGGAGCATGCCCTGGCCCTAAGCTTCCTGCATCATTATGCGCGCGCTCCGGAGGATTGGCTCGTCTCCGCGCATCCGGATCTCAAGGTCGACATGAACATGCTGCCCAAGGAAGAGGTGAACGTTAAAGAAGCCTTGAAAGTTATGCCGCCCTTGATCAAGGGCTATCTGCGGCTTGGGGCCTACACCGGCGATGGCGCAGTTATCGACCGGCAATTCGGAACGACGGACGTGTTCATCATCATGCCGGTGTCTGCCATCGATACGCGCTATTTCTCGCATTTCGGAGCGCCGGACGAGGTTCTGCCGCAAACCGGATCGAGGCGCACGCGGCAGGGCCGGTAGCAGGGCAATCGCGCGCCGAAGCGGAAAATCTCACCGATGAAAACATTTTCATCCTTGGCGGCAGTCATGGCTCTCTGGCTGTCTGTAAGCTTTTCGCTTTGGCTGGTTTATAGGCTTTTCCGCCGCCGCGACGGCTCCAAGCAGAGGCAGCTGTTAAGCAGCGCAGTAGGACTCGCCGGCGAGGGCGCTTCGATCTTTGCCGCGCTGCGGACGCGTGCGTCTACAAGAGCGACCGCCGAGGGCAATTACCGGCTCAGTCCTTCGCAGTCCGAGGACACATTGAGGGAGGACGTCCGGAGCCTTCTCAATGGGATCGAGGCGCAGGCCGCGTTTTTCGAGCGCGTCAACACCGTTAGGAAAAGGATCCAGCAGTCGTTCGGCGTGCCCGATTTTTTGGCGCTTTCAGAGATCCTGCAAATCAGGCGCGATTTTTGGGCCGCTTCGGAAATCTTTCTCATGGAAGGCATCCGGGAGTTGGGGCCCGAGCTTGCCGATCCGCAGTCCTTCGAGACGTTTCAGTCCGAAGCGCGCTCGCTTTTGTTCAAGGATGAGGCGGTTGTGGGCGCGGAGCCGGGAGGCCGCGATCCTATAGATCTGAGGCTCGCCATCGCACGCGAGGACGCGCTTGCCTTCCAGGTCCAAGCCGAACGCGCCATTGCAGCCGGGTTGGAAAAGAGCCGCTTTCCTACCCCTGCCGAGCTTATCGCTGTTCCTTGGAGCCTTCTCAAGGGCGTGGCGGCAGCTTTGCGCGAAGTCCGCTATTTGCTGGGCGACGCGGTGGCGACCGCTCACAGCCTAGCGCGGGCTATGACCTCGAAAGGGCTAAAGGGCGCAGCGGAGGAGTTGCGCAGGACGCGCACGGACATGCCGGGCCAGTTCGCCACGGCATTCGAGCGCGCGGGCGGACTTGCGCGCCACGGCGGACAGGGTTTGAAGCGCCACTACGAATTCGTGCTTGAAGCCCAGGAGCTTCGTGCACGCTATGCCGAGCTGCTTGCACGGGCCCCCGATCTTTCGGAAAAAGGAAGGCAGTTCCTCGCACGGCTTGAGCTGGAACGGCGTGCCGAGCAATTCCGTGCAACCTCGGAAGACCTCTCCGATTGGGCGCGGCAGAAGCTGGTTGCCGGCATCGCACATTTGATTGCCGGCTTGCAAGCCTTGCAGGCCAAAGTCACCCCGGCGGAGCATAAGCAGCTCGCGCCGCTTCCGGCAAGCCCTGCCTCAGCTTCCGCTCAGATGCCGGCGGCCGAGCCCGAAAAGCCCTTGAGGGTTCTGCTTCTGCCGGCATCGGCTTATTCAGGCGGCAATCACGGGGAGGCGGCAAATCCGGCAGGGCGCCGCCGGCGGGCCCGGCCGCAGACTGAGGATTCAAGGGCAAAGGCCAAGCCGGATGAGGCGATCCTCGCAGGCCCACCGGGGCGGGATAATATCCGGTTGCGCGATCTCGTCATGGGAAAAGCTGTGCTGAGTGAGGAAGAACCTGCACCGAAGCCGGTTCGCGAGCCAAAGGCCAGCAAGCAATCCAAGCCGCGGGTCTCCTATTCCGAGGGCCTAAAGAAGAAATCTTTCAAGGACCTGCTCGCGGAGGCGGCGGTGGAACCTGAAGAGGATTTCGCAGATATCGATGCCCCGCATGAAGCAGCGAAAGGGGGACGGCGCGAGCGGCCCCGATCCGGCGGAGGCTCGCTTCTGCAGCGGCTTTCAAGCATTGAGCCGGAAGGGCAAACCCTTCCGGCAGGGGGCGGTGCCGAAAGCGATAAGCCCAAAGCCAAAGGCTGGCGGCTCCCCTTCGGGTCCAAACGGAAGTAGGGCTTCATGTTTCTGAACTTCTTCTACGAGCTGAAGCGGACCGGCATCCCGGTCAGCGTGAAAGAATATCTCACCTTTCTCAACGCGGTCGACGCGGGCATCGCGGGCAAGCAAATCGACGATTTTTACTACCTTTCGCGCGCCTCCCTCGTGAAGGACGAGCGCCATCTCGACAAGTTCGACCGCGTTTTCGGCCATGTCTTCAAAGGCCTTGCGAGCGCCATGGACGGCATTTCTGCGGATATCCCGGAGGAATGGCTGCGCGCGCTTGGCGAACGGCTTTTCACCGATGAGGAGAAGGCACAAATCCAGGCGCTTGGCGGCTGGGACAAGATCATGGAGGAGCTGAAAAAGCGCCTCGCCGAGCAGAAAGGCCGCCATCAAGGCGGATCGAAATGGATCGGCACGGGCGGCACCTCGCCTTACGGAGCTTATGGCTACAACCCGGAAGGCGTCCGCATCGGCCAAGACAAAAACCGCAATTTCCGCGCGGTAAAGGTTTGGGACCGGCGCGATTACAAAGACCTCGACGGCGAGGTGGAGCTTGGCACCCGCAACATCAAGCTGGCGCTCCGTAAGCTGCGCCGCTTCGCGCGTCAGGGCGCGGCGGACGAGCTTGACCTCGACAGCACCATCAAGGGCACAGCGCATAAGGGCTATCTCGACATTGCCTTCCGCCCCGAGCGGCGCAACACCGTGAAGGTGCTGCTGTTCTTCGATGTGGGCGGCTCGATGGACTACCACATTCGCGAATGCGAAGAGCTGTTCTCGGCGGCACGCTCCGAGTTCAAGCACATGGATTACTATTACTTCCACAATTGCCTATACGAAAGCGTTTGGCGGAAGAATGAGCGGCGCTGGGAGGAGCGGGTGCCCACCTATGAGGTGATGAACACCTATCCGGCCGATTATAAAGCGATCTTCGTCGGCGACGCCGCCATGAGCCCTTATGAGATCCTCATTCCCGGCGGCTCGGTCGAGCACTGGAACGAGGAGGCAGGCCAGGTTTGGCTGCAGCGCGTGCTGAACATCTACAGGCACGCGGTCTGGCTCAACCCAATGGTGGAGCGCTATTGGGATCATACGCCGTCCGTGAAGCTGATGCAGCAGCTCATGGAGAACCGCATGTTCCCGCTCACGCTCAACGGCATCGACGCAGCGATCGGCGAGCTTTTGCGCTAAGCGGGTCGCGCCCCGGATCCGTCAAGCGCCGCCGCTTTGCGAGGACGCGGGCCGGCTGCGAGCCGCTATACCGCTCCCGGCCGTCATGACGGTTCTTGCAAATTTTCCGTCTCCGGGCCAAACAGAAGCGCACCGAATTCGCGAGCCAGAACGCGGAAACCATGCCGAAGCTTTTGACGCCGCGAGAAGACACCGCATGGGCGATACCCTAACCCCCTCCGAACGCAGCAAGCGCATGGCCCTAATCGGGTCGAAGAACACCGGCCCGGAATGGGTTGTCCGGCGCATGATCCATGGCATGGGCTTCCGGTACCGGCTTCACGGAAAGAATTTGCCGGGACACCCTGATTTGGTATTCCGCCGTGCGCACAAGGTTATTTTTGTTCACGGCTGTTTTTGGCATCGGCACCCCGACCCTAACTGCCATCTTGCCCGCTTGCCCAAATCACGCACGGATTTCTGGGAAAAAAAGCTGGAAGAGAACCGGGCACGGGATATTCGAAACGAGGAGGCGCTTTCCACAGCTGGTTGGAAGGTGATGGTTGTTTGGGAATGCGAATTACGCCATAAGGAACAATTAGAGAACAAACTAAAGCGATTCTTGCGGGAGGGGACATGCGAGCCATTGAGCTTTTCGCCGGAGCCGGGGGCCTTGGCATCGGAGTGAGCAACGCCGGCTTCACCCCCGCGAAGGTGGTGGAATGGGACCGCTGGTGCTGCGACACCATCCGCGAAAACCGAGCGCGCGGGACATCCGCTCTCGCAAAATGGCCATTTCCCACAGAAGCGGACGTGCGAGGTATTAGCTTTCGCGAATACCAAGGGAGCGTGGAACTAGTTACCGGCGGACCGCCCTGCCAACCCTTTTCACTGGGGGGCAAGCATCGCGCCTTCGACGACAATCGGGACATGTGGCCGGAAGCCGTGCGCGTTGTTCGCGAGACGATCCCCAAGGCGTTCTTATTCGAGAACGTAAAGGGCCTCACTCGCGGAAGCCTCGCAAGCTATCTTGCTTATATCGTTCATCAACTCACCTACCCAGAAATCATACGCCGCATGGACGAGGGTTGGAAGGAACACCTCGGCCGCCTTGAACGACATCATACCGGGCGACGCCGCAGCGGCGATCTCGCTTACCGAGTTGTCTATCGTGTGCTCAATGCTGCCAATTACGGTATCCCGCAGCGTCGGGAGCGAGTGGTAATTGTCGGGTTTCGAAGCGATCTTGGCATGGAGTGGTCATTCCCAGAGGAAACCCACTCCCTGGACGCTCTGTTGTGGGAGCAAGCGAGAACAACCGAATATTGGGACCGTCACCGCGTGACAAGGAGCGGGCGAAGGCTTAACTGTCGATTCCGTCAGCGCGCCGAAAGACTCGAAGAAAGACCAATTTTAAAGCCATGGAAAACCGTGCGCGATGCCATCGGTGACCTCCCCGACCCCGAGCGCCAGCCGCTGCTGGCAACTCAGTACCTCAATCACCGTTTCCAGCCGGGTGCACGCACCTACAAGGGGCACACGGGGAGTCCTCTTGATGAACCGGCAAAAACCCTTAAAGCTGGCGTTCATGGCGTTCCAGGCGGAGAAAACATGCTGACGCGACCAGACGGCAGCTTGCGTTACTTCACGGCTCGGGAGAGCGCTCGTCTGCAAACATTTCCCGACGATTTTGCTTTTCATGGCTCGTGGACGGAGACGATGCGTCAGCTAGGCAACGCTGTTCCGGTTGAGCTGGCGACCATTATTGCCCGGAACATCCGAGCACGCCTTGCGATGGTAGCCGGTTCGGAAAGGCGACAATGAAGGGCTTCACGGAGTTCGAATTCGATCTCCCGGACGCATTGCTTGCGAGCTTGGTTCGCGTATTTGATGGAATGGAGCCTGCTTCTTTGGTGCCGAGGAACGTGGGTGAGATTCCTGACGCGCAAGGGGTTTACCAGCTCCTGCTTGGCGATCACGTGGTTTATATCGGAAAAACCGACGCCGAATCTGGTCTTCGCGGGCGCCTTGAGCGACATGCCCGCACAATCCAACACCGAGTGAAGCTCGATCCAGTGAACGTCCTGTTCAAGGCGGTCCGGGTTTTTGTTTTCACGGCGATGGATCTCGAAACTCAACTGATCCGCCACTACGGTGGGGCAAGGAGCGTTCCTTGGAATTCTAGTGGTTTTGGCTCCAATGATCCGGGACGTGAACGCGACACGACCAACTTGGGGCCCGCGCATTTCGACGTGCTTTATCCCATCGATCTGGATCGCGAGATCGATATCGACCTGCCCCTTTCCGCTAAGGCCGGTGATATAATAAAGATGCTTCGGACTAAGTTGCCTTACATCTTCCGGGTGGAGGGTGTGGGGCCGCCGATGCGCCAGTTTCACCCCGATCTTCTTGCTGCGGATGTGGCAGTACCGCCCGCGCCATATACGACGCGCGCACTGGTGGTGGCGATTGTCCAGGCGTTACCGCCGGGTTGGCAAGCGACGGCCTTGGCAGGCCGGGTCATCATGTATCGTGAGCAGCGTGACTACGCATCCGGGAGTGTGATCGCCCGTTCCTGATGGATTGCGAGGGAACGAACGCCGCTATTAAACTGGCCATTAACCGTGGATGAGGTTCTTGCAAATTTTCCGTCTCCAGGCCAAACAAAGGCGCACTCATTCGCGAGCAACACGGGGAAGCCATGCCGCAGCTTTTGACGCCGGAAATCTGTGTCATCGGTGCCGGACCGGGCGGTTTAGCCGCCGCCTCCGCAGCAGCGGCATTCGGCGTGTCCGTCGTGCTTATCGAACGCGGACGCATGGGAGGCCAAAACTTGAACACGGGCACGGTGCCGTTGAAGGCGCTGCTCGCATCGGCGAAACGCGTTCACGAGATCAAGAATGCGTGGAGCTTCGGTGTCAAGGCCGGCGACCTCATCGTCAACCACAGAGCTGTCTCCGAGCACGTTCTCAGCGTTGCAGAGGCGGTGGCGCCGAATGTGTCCCCGGAGCGCCTCAATGGGCTCGGGGTCGACGTCATCAAAGCTAACGCGCGCTTTACGGACGATCATACGGTGGAGGCCGGCGATTTCGAGATCAAGGCCCGGCGGTTTATCGTCGCTACGGGCTCGTTGCCGCTTGTGCCGCCCATTCCAGGGCTCGACCGCGTCCCCTACTTTACGCACGAGACGATTTTCTCCCACATCCACCGCATTCCTCATCTGATTGTCGCAGGCGGCGGCTCAGTGGGACTCGAATTTGCCCAGGCGTACCGCCGGCTTGGAAGCGAGGTGACGGTCATCGAAGCCGGGCCGGCGCTCGCCCGGGACGATGTGGAGCTTAGGGCCCATTTGTTGAAATGCCTGCGGGACGAAGGCATCCGTGTGCTGGAGAACGCGCGGCTGGAGCGCATCGAGCCTTTCGGCTCAAACCTCCAGGTTGTCTTCGCAAGCCTGGCCAAGTCTTACTCGGTCGAGGGCAGCCATCTCCTTCTTGCGATGGGGCGTGCACCCAACGTTGCGGATCTCAATC